>Ga0316624_10000083_pt1 | contig 25686 bp, 27 predicted proteins | sample OWC_Aug_N3_C1_D5_FD_207657 | JGI IMG/M metagenome (GOLD analysis project Ga0316624, IMG submission 207657) | Wetland soil microbial communities from Old Woman Creek delta, Ohio, United States - OWC_Aug_N3_C1_D5_A | ecosystem: Environmental > Terrestrial > Soil > Wetlands | place: USA: Ohio... | reverse complement strand
AGCACCAGCAAGCCGGTGGAGTCGATGTCGAGGCGGCCGGCGGGGGCAAGGTTGAGCAGCTGGCTGCGGTGGAAGCGTTGCGGCGACGTGTCCTGTTCCCAGCGCGAAGCCGCATCCAGCAGCACGATAGCGGGCTTGTAGCCTTGCTCCGCCTGGCCCGACACATAGCCCATCGGCTTGTGCAGCAGGATGGTGACGCGTCCCTGCTGCTTGGCCTGGGCGGCCTTCTCCAGCGTGATCTTTTGCGTCGGCAAGATCTTGGTGCCGAGTTCGCTGACGACCTCGCCATCCACCTTGACCCAGCCTTTGGCGATGAAGTCATCCGCTTCGCGGCGCGAGCAGAGTCCCTGTTCGGACATTAATTTCGAAAGACGTATTTTTTCCATATTTAACCTAAAGCCGGGAACAAGCCGCGCAAGCCGCCGGCGATGAATTCGACCGCGATGGCGGCGAGCAGCAGCCCCATCAGCCGGGTGAAGATGCTGCTGCCGATCTTGCCCAGCCGCTGCGAGATCCACGGGGCAACCAGAAAAGTGATCCATACGGTGACGCTCAGCAGGACCAGCACCAGCACCATCACGCCATAGTGCCCCACGCCGCTTCCCTTGTGTGCGTCAAGAATCACCGTGCTGATCGCGCCGGGGCCGGCCAGCAATGGTGTCGAGAGCGGCACAATGGCAATCGATGAAGTTGCGTCGAGGTCGATATCGTCGGGCGTGGGTGCCTGCTTGTTGCCGAGCAGCATGGTGATGGACATCAGCAACAGCAGGATACCACCCGCAGTGCGGAAAGAATGGATGCTGATGCCGAAAAATTCCAGTATCGCCTCCCCCAGCACCAGGGAGGCAATCAGGATGCCAAGCACCGAGAGCGAGGCCATGCGTCCCACGCGCCCGCGTTTCTGCGCCGTCATGCCGGTGGTGAACGCGATAATGATCGGAATGATGCCGACCGGATCGATGATCGCGAACAGGCTGATGAAGATTTTGGTGTATTCGGTGAAATCTAGCATGGTGTGACTCAGGCGATTTGATCGACCTGCGGCGTGCCGGGGTAACAATGACGTGCGGCGGAAGTTACACCGTATAATCTGGCGAATCAACTTTATCGCCGCTAGCCGTGAACAGACTCATCGCCTCGCCGTACTTGAAAGCCTTCCTCGCGGGTGCCATCGCCGTATTCGGCTTCGCTCCCTTCGATATTTTTCCCCTACCCATTCTTGCGCTGGCCGTGCTGTTCTGGCTGTGGAGCAAAGCCGAACGTCCCGCGCAAGGCGCGTGGCTGGGCTTCGCCTTCGGCATGGGTTTGTTCTGCGTCGGCATCCACTGGATCTATGTCGCGCTGCACGAATATGGCTATATGCACCCCATCCTCGCTGCGATCGCCACCGCATTGTTCGCCGCGGTGAATGCCAGTCTGCCGGCGCTGGCGGGCTATGTGCAGGCCGGGTTCAGGGCGGCGGCGAATATTCGCCTCCTGTTGCTCATGCCCGCGATCTGGACGCTCGCCGAATGGCTTCGCGGGTTGCTGTTCACCGGTTTCCCCTGGCTCTCGCTCGGCTACTCGCAAGTGCCTGCCAGTCCGCTGGCCGGCTACGCACCGCTGCTCGGCGTGTACGGCGTGTCGCTGCTGGCGGCGATGAGCGCCGGAATATTGCTGTTGTTCTGGAACGCGCGCTGGAGTCGATCGGGCAAGATTGCAGTGGGCGTGTTGCTGGCCCTGTGGGTGGGCGGGGCCATGCTGCGCGTCATCGCCTGGACGCAACCGCAAGGCGAACCGCTCAAGGTCAGCCTGCTGCAAGGCAACATCCCGCAGGACACCAAATTCGCGGAAGAAGCGTTGACCAATACACTGGAAACCTATCGCCGCCTGGCGCAGAGCAGCGATGCGCGGCTGATCGTGCTGCCCGAGACCGCACTGCCGCTGCTGCGAGAAAACGTGCCGGATTATTACCAGACCATCCTGAGCGACCATGTGCGCAAGAACGGCGGCGACATCCTCATCGGCGCGTTCGAGAAAGAGAACGGCAACTACTACAACAGCGTGTACTCGCTCGGCAGCGCCGAGACCCAGCACTACCGCAAAAACCACCTCGTGCCGTTTGGCGAATTCATCCCGTTGCGCAACGTGCTCGGCTGGTTCATCAACGACGTGCTGAACATCCCGATGGGCGACCTTAGCAGCGGCGGCGCGCATCAGGCGCCGTTGAATGTGGCCGGGCAGAAAGTGGCGGTGGATATTTGCTATGAGGATGCCTTTGGCGAAGAGATCATCCGTGCGCTGCCGGCGGCGACGCTGCTGGTAAACGCCACCAACGATGCCTGGTATGGCGATTCGCATGCCGCGATGCAGCATAACCAGTTGTCGCAGATGCGCGCGCTGGAAACGGGGCGGATGATGTTGCGGGCGACCAATACTGGCGTGACTTCGATGATCGGGGTGGATGGGCGTATTCAGGCGATGTTGCCGCAGCATGAGGAGGGAGGGCTGACGGCGCAGGTGCAGGGGTATGTGGGGAGTACGCCGTATGTGGTTTGGGGGAATGCGGGGGTGTTGGTTTTGGCTGGATTGATGTTGCTCGCAGCATGGTGGCGGCAACGCAGAATGTTCCCTCTCCCTCGGGGAGAGGGCTAGGGAGAGGGGGCTCGTTGCATACCCGCTTATCTCAAAACCAACACCGTCGGGGTAGCCCGACAGCTAGTCACTTTCTTTTGCTTCGCCAAAAAGAAAGTAACCAAAGAAAAGGCGACCCCGGTGCGCCGCCCCTACGGGGTTCCCTGCGTTGCTCGACTGGTCAGGCGGCTGCGGAACTCGCGCTACGCGCTCAGACAGTCCTCGCCGACATCCCCTGACCAGCCTGCGCTACTCGGCGGTGCACAGGGGAAGGAAAAGCGAAGATCAAAACCATATGGTGGGCAACAAGTTGCCCACCATAGTCAAAGCAATTCGACTCCGGTACATTCGAGTCCGCATGCTTTTATTAGTAGACGAAAGAAACCTAATAAGGAGGCCAAGGTGATTCCTGAATATCAGACATGGGAAAAAGATGGAAATATTGTCCAACTTGTGAAGAACCATGGAGGTGGCGGTTATTACGTCAATGTGCAGGGCTCACAGAAAGAGATGGATACATTAAAGGAAAAGCTTGATGGTTGTGAGGATGTAAATTGTCAATGGAACCCTGCAGGCGTGGGGTCTGGAAAGGTACTGACGGTAAGGGAGGTAAGTCAGAAATTTCAAGGAGTCGCGATACTAATGCTAATCGGGAGTGAACTCGATAACCTTGGTTATTCGAAAATCTAATTATGCGCATAATGCTTCATTACAGAGGCTCTTTACGTTCGAATGGAAATCCTTCGCACAAGCATGAGTTGCGCCAGCATTTCCATAAGCAGTTAAAGAAATTGTGGTCGCAAGTGCCGCTGAGTGAAGTAGCTCCTATATTTCTCCAGCCGCGTACGGCTGGGAATTACTGCTTACTCCGTCCACTAAGTGGGTTTACCTTTGTGCCACTTGTTACAGCTGAAATGAACGTTGTTGCAGAATTGTCGGTCACAATTTTACGTCCTGAGTCCCCAGGTAATTTAATCACCCAGGGTGGCGATATAGATAATCGGCTTAAGACGCTTTTTGATGCGCTGACAATGCCGCGTTTGCCAAATGCGTTGCCAAGTTCCGCAGTGCCAACCTCGGAGGAAAGCCCATTTTTTTATTGTCTGCTTGAAGACGACAATCTGGTTACTGCCGTTTCTGTTCGGACAGAACAACTCTTGGAGCCAGATGTAGATCCGACGTTAGTCGAGGTGTCAATTTATATACAGACGGGGCTAACACGGACGACGATGGACAATGACATATTCGGCTAACTTAGCCTGTGGCGTGGGCTCGAAGTGCCACACGCTGTGGTTTTTGATTTTGACTTTGTATCCCCTGTGCGCCGCCGAGTAGCGGAGGCTGGTCAGGGAATTCTGACGAATATGTTTGAGCACGTGGCCGCGCAGCGGATCGTGCGAGTTTATGAGGAAGCCTGACCAGTCGAGCAACGCAGGGAACCCCGAAGGGGCGGCGCACCGGGGTCGCTTTTTCTTTGGTTACTTTCTTTTTGGCGAAGCAAAAGAAAGTAACTTGCTGTCGGGCAACCCCCGACGGTGTTTGGTTAGCAACGCAATGTTTACCCAACAAGAATTCAAGGAAAGCTGCCATCAATTCCACACCGAATATGTCGCAGCGAAAAAAGGCATCTCCACTATCGAACGCCTTGGCCCATATCTAACGCTACACGGTATTTTCAGTGACCCCGGCTTGATACAGAGATGGGTCAATGGCCGGAGTTTTTTGAGGAAAGCAACCTAGCAAGGAAAGATTATGAAAAAAACTGTTTTAATGCTCACAGCCTTGGCTTTATTGGCGACCGCTACGATGAACGCGAACGCCGCCGTAACCGTAAAAGATGCCCCCTCATGCGCGGAATGGAATCCAAACGAAGTCGGCCATAAACTTTGGATAGAAGGCTTCCTATCCGGAATCGCGATGGAGAGGAACGACGACTTTCTGGCAAGAGTCAGCCTCAAAAGAATCGTCAATTGGGTGAACAACTACTGCAAAGCCAATCCCAAAGGGGAGGTGACTGTGGCTGGCATTGAATTGTCTCTGGAGCTAATGAAGCGACATCAGCCCGCGGCCCGTTAACACCAGACAAATGCCATCACCGATCAAGGGCAGCTGGATCTGCTACCTCCTGCAATGCGCCGACAACACCCTCTACTGCGGCATCACCAACGACCTCGACAAGCGCCTCGCCGCCCATAACGCCGGGGAGGGCGCGAAATACACGCGGGGCCGCACGCCGGTGAAGCTGCTGCATTGCGAACCCTGCGCCGACAAATCCGCTGCGCTGAAGCGCGAGATGGAGATCAAGGCGCTGACCCGCCTCGAAAAGCTGGCGCTATGCGGGGTGACGTAACGCGCGGGAACCCGTAAAATGCGGCCTTTCGCAAATCCTGTGGTTATTAGTACATGCTCACTTTTGGTTCCGACATAACGCCCGCAAGCGGGCATGAGTCTTCGCCGAAACTTGGCCCAAAGCCAAGTTTTCAGCAAGTTATCCTGACGCTGCAGCAATTCTGGGATAAGCAGGGCTGCGCGCTGCTGCAACCCTACGATATCGAGGTTGGCGCGGGCACCTTCCATACCGCCACCTTTTTGCGCGCGATCGGTCCGGAACCCTGGCGCGCCGCCTATGTGCAGCCTTCGCGCCGCCCGAAAGACGGGCGTTACGGCGAGAACCCCAACCGCTTGCAGCATTACTACCAATACCAGGTGGTGCTGAAACCGTCCCCCGACAACATCCAGGAACTCTATATCGACAGCCTGCGCGCGCTGGGTATCGATACTAACGAGCATGACATCCGTTTTGTCGAAGACGATTGGGAATCGCCTACCTTGGGCGCTTGGGGCTTGGGTTGGGAGGTGTGGCTGGACGGCATGGAGGTGACGCAGTTCACTTACTTCCAGGAAGTCGGTTCGCTCGTTTGCAAGCCGGTGCTGGGCGAAATTACCTACGGGCTGGAACGGCTGGCGATGTACCTGCAGGGCGTGGAAAACGTGTTTGATCTGGTGTGGGCGAAGAACGGCGACTCGGTGGTGACCTACCGCGACGTGTTCCACCAGAACGAAGTGGAGCAGTCCAAATACAACTTCGAACATTCCAACGTCGAGATGCTGTTCCGCCATTTCAACGAATACGAGAGCGAAGCCAAGCGCCTGATGGAAGCGGGGCTGCCGCTGCCCGGTTTCGAGATGGTGATGAAGTGCTCGCATACCTTCAACCTGCTGGATGCGCGCGGCGCGATCTCGGTGACCGAGCGTGCCGCCTACATCGGCCGCGTGCGCGCCCTGTCGCGGCAAGTGGCGCAGGCCTATTACGATTCGCGCGAAGCATTGGGATTCCCGATGGCTAAGGTCGGAGGGAAGAAATGAAAGATACATTACTGATCGAGCTGCTCACCGAAGAGCTGCCGCCGAAGGCACTGGAGAAACTTTCCGCCACCTTCGCCAATGAAGTGTTTGCCGCCCTGAAGGAACAGGCGCTGCTGAGCGACAGCAGCGTGATGACTCCGTATGCGACGCCGCGCCGTCTTGCCGTCAGCATCAGCGAGGTGGAGTCTCAGCAACCGGACCGCGTCATCGAGCGCAGAGGTCCGGCCGTGGTCGCCGGGTTGGACGCGGACGGAAAACCCAGCAAGGCGCTGGAAGGTTTCATGCGTTCGGCCAACGTCACCTTGCCGCAGCTGAAGCGGGTTGTCGACGGCAAGGCGGAATACTTTGTCGCGCGCGTCCAGCAGAAAGGCAAGTCGCTGGATGAATACCTGCCGGAGATCGTGGCGCAGGCGCTGAAAAAACTGCCGGTGCCGAAGCTGATGCGCTGGGGCGATACCGAGCATCAGTTCGTGCGCCCGACGCATGGTCTGGTCATCCTGCACGGCGAGCGCGTGGTGCTGGCGGACGTGCTGGGCTTGACCAGCGGCAACGTCACCAGCGGCCATCGTTTCATGAGCAGCGAGCGCATTACCATCGATCATGCGAACGATTACGAGCAGATCCTGGCGCGCGAGGGGCGCGTGGTCGCCAGCTTTGCGCGGCGGCGCGAAAGCATCGTGGCGCGCCTTGACCATTTTGCCGAGCAAAACAATGCCATCTGGGTGGGGCATGCCAATTTCGATCTGGAGAAGCTGCTCTCCATGTCCAACGAAGACCGCAGCGTGCTGAGTACCTTGCTGGACGAGGTGACCGGACTGGTCGAATGGCCGGAAGTGTATGTCGGCGAGTTCGAAAAGGAATTTCTCGACGTACCGCAGGAATGCCTGATCCTGACCATGCAGCAGAACCAGAAATACTTCCCGTTGCTGGATGCCGCTACCGGCAAGCTGCTGAACAAGTTCCTCATCGTTTCCAACATGCAGGTAAGCGATCCGCATCACATCATCGAGGGCAACCAGCGCGTGGTGCGCCCGCGTCTGGCTGATGCGCGTTTCTTCTTCAATCAGGACCGCAAGCAGAAGCTGGAATCGCGCGTCGAGAAGCTCGCCAACGTGGTGTACCACAACAAGCTGGGCAGCCAGTTGCAGCGTGTCGAACGGATCACCACGCTGGCCGGCACCATCGCACGTCTGCTGGAGGCGGATAAAGCCATGGCGGAACTGACGGCGCGTTTGTGCAAGGCAGATTTGCTCACCGATATGGTCGGCGAGTTCCCCGAGTTGCAGGGCATCATCGGGCGCTACTACGCCTTCCACGATGGCGAGGACCTGGAAGTGGCGAACGCCATCGAGGCGCACTACCACCCGCGTTTTGCCGGCGACTCATTGCCGCTGGGCAAAGTGGCCTGCTCGGTAGCGCTGGCTGACAAACTGGAAACGCTGATCGGCATCTACGGCATCGGCCAGGTTCCGACCGGCGACAAGGATCCGTTCGGTTTGCGCCGTCACGCGCTGGGCGTGCTGCGCATCCTGGTCGAGACGCCGCTCGACTTGCCGCTGCCTGCGCTGCTCAAGGCGACGGCGGAGAACTTCCCCAAGGGGATATTGAGCGCGACGGTGGCGGCCGACGTCGAGGGCTTCGTGATGGATCGTCTGCGCGGCTATCTGCGCGAGCGCAACTTCGACGTGTCGCATATCGAGGCGGTGCTGGCGGTGCTCAACGGCCGCCTGCACGAGGCGGTGCCGCGCCTGCAGGGCGTGCGCGCGTTCGCGGCGATGGCCGTGTCCAAGGACCTGGCTGCGGCGAACAAGCGCGTGCAGAACATCATGCGCAAGAACCACGAAGAACTCGGCGCCGCGATGGCGAACGCCGTTTTCGATGAGAGGTTGATGAAGGACGAGGCCGAGCGCAACCTGTATCAGGCGATGGTGGACATCGCGCCGTTTGTGCAGGGCTATTTCAGCCGCGGCGAATACGGACAGAACCTGAAGGCGCTGGTTACGCTCAAGCCGTTCATCGACGACTTCTTCGATCAGGTGATGGTGATGGCCGAAGACCCGAAGCTGCGCATCAATCGCGCGTTGCTGCTTAAACAACTCGGCAGCCTGATGAATCAGGTCGCTGACATCTCGAAACTAGCGGCATGAGCAAACTCATAGTCCTCGACCGCGACGGCGTTATCAATTTCGATTCCGACCAGTTCATCAAGAACCCGGAAGAGTGGAAGCCCATCCCCGGCAGCCTGGAGGCCATCGCGCGGTTGTGCCAGGCCGATTACCGCGTGGTCGTGGCGACCAACCAGTCCGGCATCGGGCGCGGGCTGTTCGACATGCCGACATTGAACGCCATTCACGACAAGATGCATAAGGCCTGCGCGCTGGTCGGCGGCCGCATCGACGCGGTGTTCTTCTGCCCGCATACCAACGATGCCAACTGCGGTTGCCGCAAGCCCAAGAGCGGCATGCTTGAAGAGATAGGCACGCGCTACGGCGTCAGTTTGAAGGGGGTGCCGGCCGTGGGCGATTCGTTGCGCGATCTGCAAGCGGCGGCGCGCCTGGAAGCACAGCCTATCCTGGTGCTCACCGGCAAGGGCGTCAAGACGCAGGCCAACGGCGACTTGCCCGACGGCACCTTGATCTATCCGGACCTGGCGGCGGTGGTCGCGACACTGGTATGACATTCGTCCGCTCGCTGCTTTTCTTTTTGGTGCAACTGGTCTGGACCTCCGTCTATGCGTCGATGGTGGTCTTCACCTTTCCGCTTAAGCCGCACACGCGCTATCGTATCGCCAGCGGCCTGGCCTACAGCACGATGTGGCTGTTGCGCGTGATCTGCGGCATCCGCATGGAAGTGCGGGGCGCGGAGAACATCCCCAAGCAGCCATGTATCGTGATGTGCAAGCATCAGTCGGCGTGGGAGACGTTCTCGCTGCAAACCGTTTTCCCGCCGCAGGTGTGGGTGCTCAAGCGCGAGCTGTTGTGGTTGCCGTTCTTCGGCTGGGGGCTGGCTGTGACCAGTCCCATCGCCATCGATCGCAGCAAGGGTAAGCAGGCAATCCGGCAGCTGCTGGAGCAGGGCCGTGACCGGCTGGCGCACGGTTTTTGCGTGGTGATCTTCCCCGAAGGCACCCGCATGCCTTACGGCGTGCGCGGCAAATACAAGATCGGCGGCGCCATGCTGGGCGCGGCGAGCGGCGCGCCAGTGGTGCCGGTGGCGCACAATGCCGGCAAGTTCTGGCGGCGCAACGCCTTTCTGAAGCATCCCGGCACGATCGTCATGAGCATCGGCCAACCCATCGATCCCCAAGGCCTCAAGGCGGAAGAGATCAGCCGCCGTGTCGAGGACTGGATCGAAAATGAAATGACCAGGCTGGGCTGATGTTCAAGGCATTACGTCCGAAGGCTCCCGCGCCCGTGGTCGAACAACGCAACATTCAGCTGTCCGGTAAAGAAATCAGCTACACCCTCAAGCGCAGCGGCTACCGCCGCAGCGTCAGCCTGCGTATCGACGATCGCGGGCTTACCGTCAATGCGCCGTTGCGCGCTTCCGAAAAATGGCTGCACAGCGTGCTGCAGGACAAGGCCGACTGGGTGGTTGAAAAACTGGACGGCTGGCAAGCGAAAAAGGCGCCGCCGATCTTCTGGGCGGAAGGCGCGCGTATCCCGTTCCGCGGCGAGGAGTTCGTGCTGACGCTGACGCCGAAGGTGCGCGGTGCGGAGCCGCAATTGCAGGGCGAGGTGTTGCACGTGCCAGTCGGCATGGATGCCGAGGCAGTGCACATCGAGAAGGCGGTGACGCAGTGGTACCGCACCGAGGCGCTACGCGTATTCAGGGAATGCGTGGAGCACTTTGCCCCGCTGCTGCAGGTAATGCCGCAGGAGATCAAGCTGACTTCGGCGCGCACCCAGTGGGGCAATTGCAGCGTGCGCGGCGTGGTGCGGCTGAACTGGCAGCTGGTGAAAATGCCGCTGCACTTGATCGACTACGTGGTGGTGCATGAACTGGCGCATCTGGTCGAGATGAACCATTCCCCTGCTTTCTGGCGCGTGGTGGAAAGCGCGTGCCCGGAATATAAACAGTGTCGCGCCGAGTTGCGCGGCTACGGGGTGGCAGAGTAGGGGGCAGGGGCTGCGACACTATGTCGCATTCCAAAATATCCGGAACAGCGTTAGAGTTCATCCTGCCAGGCGGATAACACGCGATTCCCAGTAGTCTCCTCCGGACGAAAACCTACTGTCCGCTTGGCCCCTTCCCCTAGAAATCCAGTTTCTTGCCTGAACCTTTTTGCACCAGATCGCCCAGCATGGCGAACAATTCGCTGCTGTCGCGCTGGCTGCGCCACAGCCCATCCTGGAAGCTGTAGTGGAAGCCGCCCGACTTGGCGGCGAGCCAGATCTCGCGGTTGGGGACGTGGCGGTTGACGATGACTTTGCTGCCGTCTTCGAATTCGATTTCCATCACGCTGCCGTTGCTGTCGTAATCGATATCCGCGTCGCCGTCATCTATCGTCCGTTCGATGTGCTGGAATACCGCATCGGCCAGTTTGTTGAATTCGTTTTCCGTCATTTGCCTGTCCCTGGTTAATGCCTGCTGATCAGCATGCTGCTGTCGCTTTGGCGTACTTGAAAATTGCGCAGCACGTTGCTGCCGAGCAGGTTGGTCTCCAGATTGGGCATCACGGCAACGGTGATGTTCTCCAATACGAAGTTTCCCAGCGTCATGCGCGGCACGAGGGCGATGCATCCGGTTGCGTTGCCGTTTGCGGTCTGGAACTGCATTTCCTTGCAGTTGCGGATGTCGGCCTGGCGCGCGAGGTCGCTGGAAATGGAAGTGACCGAGGCGCCGGTATCGACCATGAAGCTGACGGGGATGTCGTTGATCGTGCCGGGCAGGTAAAAGTGGCCGTTCGCCTGACGCGGCACTTCCATGCTGCCGTCGCCGGCATAGACGGGCGGCGGCAGCGCAGCTTCGGGGTTGGCAGTTTTGACGAACAGCTGGAAATCTTCCACGGCGGGACCGGATGATTGCATGGCGAGCTGCATGGGCCGGTCCATTTGTACGGTCAGCGGCTGGTCGAACTTCAGGAAGCGCCCGTCCGAGAATCCGCTGCGCGGATTGCACCAGCTGTCGCCGACGCTGAACATCATGTCGTACTGACCGGGGGGCAGGTGCAGGGCCGCGCTTTGTCCGGCCTGCACCAGCACCGACATTGCAGGAATGGCGGTATGCGGTGCGGAGAGAATCAGCAGCACGGGATGGCTATGGTCGTTTTTCAGGGTGATCTCGGGATCGTTCGGGCCGTCGGTGCGCAGCCCGCTATCGGGGAAGACAGTAATGCTGCCGTTGGCGGGAAATCCATCTTCGCATTGGCGACTCGGGTCCAGCTGATTGAGCGACACGGTCGGCTGGTTGCCGGCACCTGCCTGTGGCTGTTGCGCTCGCTGTGCCGCCCAGAACCCGATCAGCGCCGCCAGTATCACGATGAGTAGGGTGCGCAGCCGGTGGCTTTCCTTGGCCGGGTAATAAATGATTGGGTTGTCGACGCGAACGGGTTGCGCCGCTTGCGCGCTTGGCGCGCGCGCATTGAGCGGGTTGCTGGCGATGGTCTGTTCGATCAGCTCATGCAGCTTGTCGAACAGTTCGCCCCGGTCGTGGGCGCGCCAGATGCCGTCGCGCTGAATGAACTCGATGCCGCCCGCGCGTGCCGCCAGCCATACATTCTGTGTCTGCGCATCGAAGTTGATCAGGATGCGCTGCCCGTCGGCGAATTCCAGGCGCAGCGCATTGCCGTTCAGGGTCAGCCTGATGTCTGCGCCACGTGCGCTGACCATCTGCTGGATGCCGCCGAACAGTGTGGCGCTCGGTTCGTTGCCAGGGCTTTCCGTCATATAATCCCGCTCGATTCGATTCTGGACATTAAGAAAGAGATATTCATGCGCATCGTTGGCATTATGTTGCTGTTGACCATCATCCTGCAAGGCTGCGGACGCAAAGGTCCGCTGCTCCTGCCGCCTCCACCGGCACCGAATCCGCAAGCCGTTCCCGCACAACCACAACCCTCGACCGAGAATCCCGGAACCAACAAGTAAATATGAACGAGTATTTCCACTACCAGCAAGATCAACTGTACGCCGAGAACGTTCCGCTAAGCGATATCGCCACGCGCTTCGGCACGCCGTGTTACGTCTACTCGCGTGCGGCACTGGCCGACGGTTATCGCCAATTCGCCGAAGCACTCAAAAGCCGCGACCATCTGATTTGTTACGCGGTAAAAGCCAACTCCAATCTGGCTATCCTCAACCTGTTCGCGCGCATGGGTGCCGGATTCGACATCGTTTCCGGCGGCGAGTTGCAGCGCGTGCTGGCGGCGGGCGGAGCGGCGAACAAGGTGGTGTTCTCCGGCGTGGGCAAGAGCGAGGCCGAGATGAGGCAGGCGCTGGAAGCCGGAATCCTTTGCTTCAACGTCGAATCGGCGCCTGAGCTGGACCGCCTGAACGAAGCGGCCGGCAGCATGGGCAAAGTCGCGCCGATCAGCCTGCGCGTGAATCCGAATGTGGATGCCAAGACCCATCCCTACATTTCCACCGGCCTCAAGAAGAACAAGTTCGGCGTGGCATACAGCGAAGCGCTGGCGCTGTACCGCAAAGCGGCGGACCTGCCGCATTTGCGCGTCACCGGCATCGATTGCCACATCGGCTCGCAGCTCACCGAGACCAGCCCGTTCATCGCGGCGGCAGAAAAGGTGCTGGCGCTGGTGGACCAACTGGCCGCCGCTGGCATCGTGCTGGAGCATCTCGATCTGGGCGGCGGCCTCGGCATCCGCTACGACGACGAGACGCCGCCTTCCATCGCGGAGTACGCAAAAGCCCTGCTTGGCGCGCTGCAGGGGCGTTCCGAAAAGATCATCGTCGAGCCGGGGCGCGTGCTGGTCGGCAATGCCGGGGTGCTGCTGACGCGCATCGAATACCTCAAGCATGGCGAGGAAAAAAACTTTGCCATCGTCGATGCGGCAATGAACGACCTGATGCGCCCGGCGCTTTACGATGCGTATCACGCGATCTTGCCGCTGCAAAAAAGAGGAGTAGCGGCACAGCAATATGAGGTGGTCGGGCCGATCTGCGAGACCGGGGATTTCATCGGCCATGCGCGCGAGATGGCCGTGGATACTGGCGATGCGCTGGCCGTCATGTCGGCGGGAGCGTACGGCATGAGCATGAGTTCCAACTACAACACCCGTCCACGGGCAGCCGAAGTGATGGTCGATGGTGCGGTCGCGCACCTGGTTCGGGAACGCGAAACGGTGCGCCAGCTCTACGCTGCGGAGAAGATCATTGCGTGAAATTTTTTCGCAAATAGTGCACAAAAGTATTGCGCATCTTTTTTAATCGCGCATAGAATGGCGCCACCGTGCGTGTTGGGAGATTTCAAGTGATAGAAAGACGCATCGGGAGTGCAGTTGGTGCACGCAATGTTGTCACTGGTTAGTCCATCAATTTTTATAAGGAATGAAAATGGCTGCAACAACCAAAGCAAAGAGCACCACTACCAAGAAGGCAGCTGCCAAGAAGCCTGCCGCTAAAAAAGCAGTCGCTGCGAAGAAGCCAGCGGCCAAGAAAGTAGCCGCGAAGAAGCCGGCAGCGAAGAAGGTTGCTGCGAAGAAGCCAGCCGCCAAAAAAGTAGCCGCCAAGAAACCGGCAGCGAAGAAGGTTGCTGCGAAGAAGCCAGCCGCCAAAAAAGTAGCCGCCAAAAAACCGGCAGCGAAAAAGGTTGCTGCGAAGAAGCCAGCTGCCAAGAAAGTAGCCGCCAAGAAACCGGCAGCGAAAAAGGTCGTTGCGAAGAAGCCAGCCGCCAAGAAAGTAGCCGCCAAGAAACCGGCAGCGAAAAAGCCTGCAAAGAAAGCTGTAGCGAAATCCGCTGCTGCTCCTGCTGCAGCAAAAGGCATCCTCGGCGCCTAAGCTTCGTAGATTGGGGCGGGCGCCGGGCCGTTGCGTTTCGCCCTTTCTGCGACTCCGTCCGGGACGGAGTGGAGTCTTGTCAGTTCAGTTTGTTGAGTCTCTTCAGCGAACCGTTCCCGTTTTGACTGTTTAATTCGCCTGCGCTAAGCGCGGCGTCTATTCCTTGCGTCGCCGGTAACACGGTGGCCGGCGAGTCGTTCGCATTCTCGTAAGCAAAATCAGGATTCCAGTTTTGGGATGCAATGCCCGCAATTGCTGTGGTCAATCCATGCTGGAGGTCGCCTGCCGGCGTGAAAAATGGGGCGGCGCCGTGGCGCAGAGTTTCCTAGCGAATCAGGAAGATCGTCGCCAACCCAAGAAAGATGAAGAACCCGCCGCTGTCGGTGATTGCGGTGATCATCACGCTGGAGCCAATGGCCGGGTCACGTCCCAGCTTTTGCATGGCCAGCGGAATAGCCATGCCGACGATGGCGCCGACGGTCAGGTTGAGCAGCATTGCGCTGGTCATCACGAGACCGAGCGGTATGCTGTGATACAGGAAGAAGGCAAATAGCCCCGCAATCCCTCCCCACACCAGGCCGTTCAAGCCGCTGATCGCCAGTTCCTTGAGCATCAGCCGGCGCGCGTTGCCCTGCGAGATCTGGCCTAGGGCCAGCGAACGGATGATGATGGTGGTGGTCTGGTTCGCCGAGTTGCCGGCAATGCCGGCGACGATGGGCATCAAGGTGGCAAGCGCGACAAATTTTTCAATGGTGTTTTCGAATTCGCCAATCACGCGCGAGGCGAAAAAAGCGGTGCACAGATTCAGCGCCAGCCAGGTCCAGCGGTTCTGCGCCGATTTCCACACCGAGGCAAAAATATCCTCCTCTTCGCGCAGGCCGGCCTGGTTCAGCAAGTCGGCCTCGGACTCGGCGCGGATGAAGTCCAGCACCACGTTCACCGTCACCCGGCCCACCAGCTTGCCATCCTCATCCACTACCGGCGCGGACACCAGGTCGTAACGCTCGAACGATTGCGCGGCCTGATCCGCCTTCTCGTCGGGGTTCAGCTGAATGGTATCGGTCAGCATCAGTTGGCCGACCACCGTTTCGGGTTCATTGACCACGATCAGGTTGATCGGCAGCACCCCCTTGAAGCGGTCGTCGCGATCGACCACGAACACCTGGTCGGTATGGTCGGGCAACTCGTCGAAGCGGCGCAGGTAGCGCGAAACCACCTCCAGCGTCACGTCCTCGCGCACGTGCACCATATTGAAGTCCATCAGCGCACCGACCGAATCTTCGGAATACGACATCGCCGCGCGCAACTGCTCGCGCTCCTCGATCGAGAGCGACTTGAACACGTCGCGCATCACGTTCTGCGGCAGGTCGGGCGCCAAGTCGGCGATTTCGTCGGTATCGAGCTGTTCCGCCGCTTCGCGCAACTCGTCCCGGCTCATGGTGGCGATCAGCGATTCGCGCACCGCATCGGAAACCTCAATCAGGATCTCGCCGTCGCGCCCCGCCTTTACCAGATCCCACACCATCAAACGCTGCTCGATGGGCAAGGACTCCAGGATGTAGGCGATGTCGGCGGGATGCAGCTCTTCCAGCTTTTCGCGCAACTCGGCCAGATGCCGTTTATGCAACATCTTGTCGAGCAGCTCGTGCCGCTCGTCGCGCGGCAGCTCCTGATTGTGCACGACCGTCTCCACTAGGGCCTGCTTCTCCAGCAAGTGCTGCACCTGCAGGAGATGATCCTGCACATTCTCGGTGTAGTGGTGTTCGCGGTTCTCGGCCATGCTCGCGTCCTATGGAGTGGCGCGTATTGTAAATAAATTGGCTGGGCGGGGTAGTGAAATCTCCTGCCGCAGCACCTTGCGCAAGGGGCCCGATCAAGATGGCAAGGCGGGTGGGAGCAGATGCTGGGTCGCGCTCATGGAGCCTCCGACATATTTGCCGTGTCAGAGCTACATGGCGAGTGCGGCTGGGTAGCAGGCCATCCTTTTAAACATCACCGGACTGCCTGCTAAGCCGTTTGGGGCAGGACGCGCTCAGGGAATTTCCACATCCGGCATGCGGTCGAGGATGACGATGGTCTTGGCGAGCATGCCGCGAGCTTCGCGGTGGCGGTCGTAGTAGCGCGGGTTGGGCACCATGGCGGCGAGTTTGGCGGCCTGTTCCGGGCCGAGCTGCGCGGCACTGACGCCGAAGTAATGCTGCGCCGCGGCCTCGGCGCCGAACACGCCTTCGCCCCACTCGATGACGTTCAGGTAGATCTCGAAGATGCGGCGCTTGTCCATCACCGCTTCCAGCATCAGCGTGATGATGACTTCCTCGGCCTTGCGCCACGGCGTGCGCTTGGTGGAAAGGAACAGGTTCTTCGCCAGTTGCTGGCTGATGGTGGAACCGCCGGCGACGATCTTGCCTTTCTTCTTGTTCTTCTCGTAGGCGAGGGCGATGCCTTCCCAGTCGAAGCCCTCATGGTCAACGAACTTGGCATCCTCGGCGGCGATCAGCGCGCGCTTGAGATTGCCGGAAATTCGTTCATAAGGCACCCACTTGTACTGCAGGGCCGCCTTGGGGTTCTTGTCCTGCATCACTTCCAGCCGGTCTTCCATGAAGGCGCTGGTCGCTGGGTTGAACTTGACCCACCAGCAGACATGCGCGAACAGCCACAGCTGGTACAGCACCAGCAGCAGGAAAAGCGCCAGCACGACGCGCCAGAACAGATGCTTCACCCGTTTCATTTGCGCAGCAGCTCGAGCACGGGTCTGGTGTCGGGGCGCACATTGCGCCACAGGTAGAATGCCTCGGCGGCCTGCTCCACCAGCATGCCCAGTCCGTCGGAAACGACGGCCGCGCCTTGCTTGCGGGCAAATGCCATGAACGGCGTTTCGCGCCCGTACATCATGTCGTAGGCCAGCGCGCCGGGCTTGAACAAGCCGTCCGGCAGCGGCGGCAGTTCGTCTTTCAGGCCGCTGGAAGTGGCGTTGATGACGAGATCGAATTTCCTGCCCGCCAATTCGTCATAGCGCCGCGCATACACCGTGCCGGCACCGGTGAACTCTTCCGCCAGCAGTTGTGCCTTCTCGATGGTACGGTTGGCGATGACCACGCCCACCCCGGCATTGAATAGCGGCCAGATCACGCCTGCCGCCGCACCGCCCGCGCCGAGCAGCAGCGCGTCCTTCCACATCAATTTGAAATCGAGGTTCTTCTCGATGTCGGCGAGCAGCCCGGCGCCGTCGGTGTTCGCGCCGAGGATTTGGCCGTCCTGGAACAGCAGCGTGTTCACGGCCTTTGCGTCGCGTGCGCGTTCGCCGAGCCGGTCGCACATCGCATACGCCTCGAACTTGAACGGCACGGTCACGTTGCAGCCTTTGTATCCATCGGCGCGCAGGCGTTGCACGGTCGCGGCAAAGTCTTGCAGCGGCGCCTCGATGGCTTCGTAACTCATGTCCTGCCCGGTCTGCTCGGCGAACAGTTTGTGGATCAGCGGCGATTTGCTGTGCGAGATGGGGTTGCCGAGAACGGCGTAACGGTCGGTCATGCTGGTGCGAGATTCTTAAAAGGGTGCAGATTATAGCGGAAGCCTGCAGCCGGCTTACGCCGTCAGCGGCAACACGACCTGCGCTTCCAGTCCGCCGCCCGCCAGGTTGGTCAGTACCAGCTCACCGTTATGGCGCAGCACGATGTTGCGGGCGATGGAGAGACCGAGGCCGGTGCCGCCGGTCTCGCGCGAACGCGAATGTTCGATGCGGTAGAACGGCGTGAACACCGTCTCCAGCAATTCCGGCGGGATGCCCGGTCCGGCATCGCGGATGCGGATGTGGCACTGGCGCGCGTCGCGGCTCAACGAGACTTCGGCGCGCTGGCCGTACTTCACCGCGTTGTCGATCAGATTGGACAGCGCGCGGCGCAAGGCCAGCGGGTATGCCTGCAACTGCACGGCCGCGCGACTGGAGTAGGCCACCTGCTGGCCGGCTTCTTCGGCATCGCTGCACAGGCTGTCCAGCAGCGAATCGAGATCAAGCAGCTGCAGGGGTTCGTGGCTGTCGAGGCTGCGCGACAGTTCCAGCCCCTCCTGCAGCATCTGCTGCATGGCTTGCATGTCGCCGACCAGCTTGGCACGCAGCGCCTCATCCGGAAGTTTTTCCAGGCGCAGGCGCAGCCGGGTCAGCGGCGTCTGCAGGTCATGGGTGATCGCGGCCAGCATGCCGGTGCGCTCGCGCACATCCTCGTAGATGCGTTTCTGCATGCGGTTGAAGGCGCGCGTGGCGGCGCGCACCTCGCTGCTGCCCTGTTCCGGCAGCGGCTCGCCGGCGCGGGTGATGTCGAGTTTGTCGGCTGCATCGGCCAGTTGGCGCAGCGGCCGGGTGGCGATGCGCGCCACCAGCCAGGCCAACAGGCTGATGCACAGCGCGAACAGCAGCATGGCGCTGCCTGCCGGTGGCGGAAAGAACTGCGCGCGCATCGGCGGCATCGGGATGGTCAGCGCCAGCCGGCTGCCGTCATGGAGCCTGAGATACGCGCGCTCACATGCCGGAGGCTCGTGCATGTGGCGCGCCCACCTGATCTGGATATCACCGCAAGCGCCCTGGATGGGTTGTCCCGCAACGATCTCGATTCCCTCCAGGCGCTGCTTTACAGCGTCCTCCAGCAGGTTGTCGCGATTCGTCGGAAGTGGTGCCGCGTCGCTGACCAACTGGCCATGTATGCCCATGCCGTGCGGACCGTGCATGAATTCATCGCGCTGGGGCGGCGGCATTTTTTCCAGCGTCTCCACCAGTTCGGCAATTTCGCTGGTGAGGTGCTGCACGCGCACCCTGTCGTAAATTTCCTGCTGCCGGCTATGGGTGAGCAGCATGGTGCCGGCGGAGGTCACGATCATGCCGACCAGCAAGATCAGGAACAATCGTCCATGCATGGAACGGAAGATCGCGACCATGTTAGCCGCCTCGCTTCACTGTGGCTGCCAGCAGATAACCTTCATTGCGCAGCGTCTTGATGAGCTTCGGTGCACGCGCATCGTCGCCCAGTTTCTGGCGCAGGCGGCTGATGTGCAGATCAATGGAGCGATCAAGCGGGTCGGTCTCGCGGCCCTGGGTCAGCGTCAGCAACTGGTCGCGGTTGAGCGCGCGGTTGGGGCGCTCCAGCAATGCCTTGAGCAAACGATATTCGCCGCCGGAAAGCATGACCACCAGTCCCGCCGCATTCTGCAATTGCCGGGTGGCATCGTCCAGCGTCCAGTCGGCGAAATGCCAAAGCGAGGATGAACTGTGGGCGTCGCCTGTTGTCGCATTGCTGCGGCGCAGCACGTTGCGGATGCGTACCAGCAATTCGCGCGGCTCGAACGGCTTGCACAGGTAGTCGTCGGCGCCCATCTCCAGACCCAGGATGCGATCCAGCGGCGCGCTGCGCGCCGTCAGCATGATGACCGGAATGGCGGAATGGGCGCGCAAATCGCGGCACAAGGTCAGCCCGTCGCTGCCGGGTAGCGTGAGGTCGAGCACGATCAGGTCGATCGGTGTGCTGTCCAGCACCTGCTGCATGGTTACACCGTCCTGCGCGGTGCTGATTTGCCAGCCCTGTTCGCCGAGATAATCGGCCAGCAGGCTGCGGATATCCGCATCGTCATCCACGATCAGGATGCGCGGCGATGTAGTGGGTGCGCTCATGGTGCGGACATTACAACGAAATCCGCGGCTTCGGGCAACCGATACAAATCCGTACAAAATCGCCGTCACCCGACATACGCCGGATACACGGGACGCGTTAAATGGGCACCGTGCAACCCGGATAATTCATCAGGACGCGGGATGATGGCGAGACGATTTGCGAGACAGTTTTGTTGCTTGTGAGGAGTTCATGGCCATTCCATGGACAACGAGCAAGCGGCAAAAATGACCGCAAAGCGACCGCCAGCACCCGCGTAGGCTCGAAGAGCCGCCTAATGGATTATTCGGGTTAGTGCACTCATTCAACCAACGGAGAACGATCATGAATAAATCAGTGAAGATGATATTGGCCGGCATGGCGATCGCAGCCCTGTCTGCCACCGTGTATGCGCGAGGCGGCGATGACTGCGGCTATGGAGAGCATGGCGGAATGATGGGCAGGGATCCCGAGCGCATGGAGAAGATGCACGAACAACGTCTGGCCACGCTGCACGATAAATTGAAACTGACCGCGCAGCAGGAACCCGCATGGAAGAAGTTCGCGGCCCAGCCGCCGGTATTCGATAAGACGACGCGCCCCGACCCGGAGGAAATGGCAAAACTGCACGCGCCGCAACGCCTGGAAAAAGGACTGGAACATATGCGCGCGATGGAAGCGAAGCTAACCGAACACCTGGCAGCGCTGAAAGAGTTTTATGCAGTGCTGACGCCGGAACAGCAAAAGATATTTGACGATTCGATGCCGCGCTTCGGCGATCATCATGGGCCACGCAGCGGTCGGAAATAAATCTGCAGCGGTTTGGTTGATTGTGGGCGCAGTCCTTAGTCAGGCTGCGCCTATTGTCATTAGAGCCATCGAACCAGTTGCGTTAATGAATGAAAAAAATTCTCTGAAGTTGCCTAAGACTGCGGGAACTGAGTGAGCGCTAACGGGCATGTGGCGGGCACTTGGGTAATCGAAGTGAAAAGGGCTGCTAGCAAGCCAATTCAGCCAGTCCGCCTTGTGAATTCGCTTCCCCAAAACAGACACAGACCAATTTCTGCACCGTGCCCTTCGCCGACATTACATATCGTTAATTCAGTTCCCGTTACCGGACATTACGCGAAGCTCAGCAGCGCCAAAAGGCAGCCTTTTTTTGCGTCCGGTCGACCAACTACTAGTTATGTCCATTAGCCTTCCATCGGGACACTGAGAGTGCAACAACATTCGCCCAAAGAAAACTCGTTAGTAATTGAAGTATTCCGAATACTGCCCAGTCCATTGATCTTGTTTGAAATGCGTAAACGCCATATACACAAGGATGCGGTATGTGATCTTTGCTGCTTCCGAATCAGAGAACCCCACACCAAAGACGCTCATGCCGAGCACGTATCCGCTTAGCAGGGCGATGATCAGATGAAGCGCTGTGATGATCACGATTCTAGGCATAACGTTCCGCTTGAGGTGCCGAGGGGCACGTAGCGTCCCCGGTGTCGCGCTTGAAGCGGATGTTAGGTGCGCGAAGGGGGATTGCTCGGGCCATAGCTGTTAATCTCCTTCCGCGACACACCATAGTTGCTAAGAAGGTCCTCAAAATAACCCATATCTTCGAGCTCCCGATTATCCTCGTAAGCCAGACACAGAATCATTCGCGCCAGCAACATAGTTTTTTCGGGACTAGAACGTGGCCCGCCGTTAGTGTCTACCCAAGACCATAGAATTTCTCTGATCCTAGCAAGATCGATGCTTTTGTTGCCGCTCCAATATTCCCTCACACCACTTAACGCCCCAATTAATGAAGGGACCGTTGGTGCCCCCAGGTTTTCAACCCATTGGAGCATGTAAATCGCGTAGGTTTCGTTTTCGTCCATGCCGGCTTCCTGCTGCCTAACGACTGAGCCAACTGGCGCAAGCGATAGCGAGCGTCCAAGTTGAGCGAATTGTTAGATGGTTTATACGAGAACATATTTAGGTTTTTCGCCTTTTAGCGAACTTGTAGCTATCGTGACCAGGCCATTCCAATTTGACCGCGCACATAATTCCAAGAAAGGTTTAGTTGCGTCATGTGGCCATAAATATGCAAGAGCCGCGATATAACATCTGGGGGTAATTATTTGTCCCTCATTTGAGTCTATGGATTTTATTGCTTCCATAATTTCAACCATATCTTTCTCAGATGGCACGTACTCTTCGAAGAGTAAGGCAGAGCATGATCCTGCGATGAGTAATTCGTTTTGACTATTTAAGATTGACTTTAGAAAATTTAGATTGTTATGCAACAAATCATTGAGCCGACAAATTGCAAACCCAAGATCTCTATATAGAACTGTTGCATTAAACCTGGACTCGGCCAATTCTTTTAAATATGGAACAGAATAGTCGCTGCCAGTAATTCCTAAGGCTCTTATGATCTGGGATTGCGCCTGCCAGGATTGGGGTTTTTTAATCAGAGTTTTTAGTGAGGCTAGTAATAGGTCTTCGTGGCCTTCAATTCTCTGCTTGGCAATCTTTTCTGCGGCCTTCTTTATTTTCGGCGCCGATTTCGACTCAAGGTCTGCCCTAATATCCACTTTGCTAGTCCTCAAACCATCTAACGTTAGACGGACCCGCCGGTCCGTATTATAAAAAATAGGGGAGCGCACATATTCTCAATGACTGGCTATTCATTAGAGCCTCCTCAATCCCATCCGCGCGCATATGCATTAATAGTACGGACAGATGCGAATGTCTTCTCTTGGCCACAGTGACGGTCTGCCCCTCAATGCCGATTGTCGCAAAGCTGCCACTTGTGAACGTCGGCAACTGGGACATAGCTGAAATCCCTGCTGCAAAATTACTTGCCGCTAAGCGGACACCCGCGACTGACTCTTATGGGGCGATTTCTGTCTGCCATGCCACTCAACCGCCTGCAGACTGTAACATGAGACAGTTATGCACCAATGCTTCGCCTCTGTTGCCCGAGTCATTGCCTCCAGCACTTCAAATATTAACGCGCTGCCGGTTGCGGCATCAGCGCCAGCGTGAACACGCCCGGGCTGACTTCCGGCCCGATGTGGTGCAGCAACTCGTTCAGTTCTGTGGCGGCCGCGCCTGGCGCCGCCTGGGCGGTGCCATTGATGCTCATGCCGTTTGCCATATCGAAGCGCCCCGTCCCCGACAGCAGCAGTTTGCCGGAAAGCGTGGATAGATGTGCTTCCACCGCGGGCCCGCTGCCCTGCAACAGGATCCGATAGTCGCCCAGCGGACGTATTGTGGAAAGCCCGGAAGCGGCCTGGGTCCAGTCCACGGTGACTTGGCCGTCCATGCCGGCGGCACTCAGCGCCAGATGGTCGCTGTGCGCGTCAAGCGCTCCCTGAAGCTGGTAGGGGCGAAGTTGGGGCGCGGCGAACTCGAGCGATGAAGCGGGCAGGGCGATATGCAGATTGTTGATATCGATGCGCCCGGTGAAGGGAATGTAGCGCACAGTCATCGGGGCGAAGTCGCCCGTCTGCACCTGCACGGCGGCGCTGAGCAATTTGAGCTTCCAGCGATAGCTGCCCAGCGTCTGGTAACGCGCATGCTGCCGCAATAGCGCAACGCCCGAACCTTGCCACAGGCTGCCCGTAGTCTGGGCCAGCGTGAGCGTCCCGCCGGAGGCGCGCTCAAGCGCGTAGCCCATCAGCGAGGAGGGGGCGAAGGCAAACAAGCCGATGAGAAACACACCGCCGAACAGCGATGCCAGCAATATGCGGCGGCGTAGCGTCACAGATCCGCTCCGTTGGTCAGTGTGGCCTGCAGCTTGACCATGCCCGGCTCCGGCGATGCAACCAGCATTGCCGAAGAGACGCGGATATGTTGCGTGGTTTCGAGGGTGCGTTGCCATTGCAGCCATTGCGCAAACGCAATGCTGTCGGCGCTGATGCGCACGCTGTTCTGCTCGCCAGGTACAACCAGCAGCGGCAGGTTCGCGGCCTGCGCCGATTTTTCCACTGCGGTTTTCAGGGCATCGCTATCGAGCACGGCGGGCTGTGACTGCTGGCGTAGCGATTGCGCCTGGCCGGCGAGCGACTGCATCTGGTCGGCCTGCGCGCGCAGCTGCGGCAACGCAGCCTGCAATTTGGGCAGCGCCACATGTGCGGGCTGCCACAACAGGCCGTACAACAGCAGCGGCAGCAACACCCAGGAACCGCGCAAAATAGTCTTCTGTTCGGAGGCACTCAGCGTGTCCCAATGGCGCGTCTTCAATTGGCTAATCAAGGTCTTCATCGGGCGCCTCCTGCCGAGACGCGCAGCTGGATGTTCATGGTGCCGCTTGCTTCGTGCTTGTCCACCACCTGCGCCAGCAGCCCGGCTTCAGCGAGACGTTGCAGCAGTTTGTCGAGCGCAGCGGCGCTGAGCGCCATCTCGATATCCAGTTTGCCGTCGCCATAACGCAGCGTGCGCAGGGTACTGCCGGGGATCGCGCTCGACGCGCCGGAGTATTTTTCCAGCAGCGGCAGGAAATCCGCATCGTCGCTGACGCCCGCGCCATGGCGCAGACGGGCTACATTGCGTCGCATCTGCAAGGGCGCATCGACGATGGCGGCATCCGCGCCGAATGTTTCCTGGAATACCTCGGTCATGCCATGCACCAGCTGGCGCTTCTCATGCGCGAGCAGCGCCCACTCCAGATTGCTCACCACCACCTCCACGCCGACCAGCAGCAGCGCCGCCATCAATGCCGGGCGCAGCCACGGCCAGAGCTCGCTGATGCGCGGCGGCGGCGCGAACTTGCCCCATAACAGATTGGGCGCATCACTCGGGATCGCCGTCTTGCGCCAATCGAAACTTTGTTTCTCGTCGATGACCGGCACGCCGATTCCCCAGCTCGGCGCCGCTACGTTGCCGCCGAGCGCGAACAGCCGCAGCGCCGCAGGCGCATCGTGCTGCAAACGCAGCTGCAGCCCGACCGGTGCGCGAGTTGCGTCGCCGCTATCCAGCGCACCCCCCAGGCTGTGCGCCATCGCCAGGAAACCCTGCGCGCCATCCCATGCCATGCTCCATTCGCCGGCGCGAGCCGGCAACAAGCAGAATTCGGGGACGATGCGGCGCACGCGCAGCTTGGCAGCGGTGCTGGCAGCGAGGAAGCGCGACAGCCAGTTCCTGTTCAAGGTATAGAGCACGGTACGCCCGTCCGCCAGCTTTGCGCCGGGAGTGACATGCGCCTCGCTCACGTCGTCGATCAATGCGTCTTCCAGTGCGAAGGGCAGCGCGGTCTCCAGCTTGCTGCGCTTGATCTTGGGCAGCATGGCGGCCGTGGCCAGCACGCGCTCGGCGGAAACAATCACCGTTGCGTCGTCGCTTTTCGGCATCGCCGCCAGTGTGCCGTTGCCGGACTCGCGCACATTGCCCGCGTCGTCCAGCAGCGCCCAGGCGCAAGGCGAGGCGGCATCCTGCCATTGTGCGGTGAGATAAATACGCAGATTCATTGCAGACTCTTTCTGACTTGGGTTGCCCAGAGGCTGGTGCGGTGCAGCAGCGCGTGCACCGACGAAGCGCCATCGCCCTGAGTGGCATGCCCGGTCACCATGAAATACTGGCTGCTCACGCTGAGGTTCATATTGCTACTTTGCGCCACGCTCTTGGGCAACTGCTGTAAAAAATCCGCCATGGTTTTGAACGGGTTGGTTTTAATTCTTATCACTTGCTGCCGCGCTTCTTCCAGCGACAATCCCGGCAGCATCGCCATCAATACCTCCGGCGGCGCAAAATTCACGTTCACCGCAGTGCCCGATTCCGGCAGCACGCTTACAAAAGGCTGCAGCCGTTTGATGATGCCGGCATCGAAACCTTTCACCCACGCCAGCTCACCGATGTCGGAGAGCGGGCGGTTGGCGCAGCGGTAGGGCTGGGCGAGCCCCAGGTAATATTCGTCTTCCGCACCGTTTGGCGAGGTATCGCTATTTGCATCCATCCAGTCCACCAGTGCACCGCCCAGTTCCTGCGGCAAACCGAGCGCCGCCAGCAAGCGCTGGAAGCGGGCAAGATCGATGGCGCTCACCGCGCCGTTGTTCACCAGATTGTTCAAATTGAACAATCCCTGCTGGTCGACAATGGTGCCTTGCACCTCGCCGCCTTCCACCGGAATGGCAGGC
>Ga0316624_10000081_pt1 | contig 25934 bp, 24 predicted proteins | sample OWC_Aug_N3_C1_D5_FD_207657 | JGI IMG/M metagenome (GOLD analysis project Ga0316624, IMG submission 207657) | Wetland soil microbial communities from Old Woman Creek delta, Ohio, United States - OWC_Aug_N3_C1_D5_A | ecosystem: Environmental > Terrestrial > Soil > Wetlands | place: USA: Ohio... | reverse complement strand
CAGAAAATATGCGGTGCGCAACTCACTCAACGCCCGCTCGTTCTTTTTCACGAAATTAACCGCTGATACATGCCACCCCATGATCATGGGTGCGCCCACCACCACCGCATCGTATTGCTCTACGGTGGTAACCTCCTTGATTGGGCGAACCTCCACCTGGTGACCGGCCTTGCCCAGCTCCTCCCCGATTGCTTGTGCCACTTCAACCGTAGATCCCGCATTGGTCGCATAAGCTACCAGAATCTTCTTCATTTCTTCCTCTCCTTTCGATTAGTATATCTATCTTTCATCATCTGTTTTTCTATCCATGATTGGTTACAGCATCCACGATTCGCTGGGTTTGTTGAATTGGACCAGGTATCCTTTTTGAGTACGTAGCATCTCTGGTAGCTCGCGCAGATAAGACCTGGGCAGTCCAGGAGAAAGATACACGACTCCTTTGAATAACTCGTCATCGTCTTTAAAATAGCCGCTTTTACGAGCCTCCGGGACGATATCCTGGTAATCTGTCCACACGTACACCCCAATCGTCACCCACACACCGTTTGGGGCCTGGTAGTCATCCAGCACGCTCAATGTTTCAGCGATCGTTGCGGGCGTCTCTCCTGGCGCTCCCAGCATCAGTGAAGCACTGAAGGGGACCTTCGATCGGCTTAATGCTTCCAGAGAGTTCCGTACCTGCTGAACGCTATAACCGCGCTGCATGGATTTAAGCATCGCCACTGAGGCTGACTCAATGGAGAGGTTTACGGAAAAACAGCCTGAGTCTTCCATCAATCGGCAAAAATCGTCGGTGATGCCCACCGGACGTAAATCCCCGGTGCCCCATTCGAAGTCTACCTTATCGGCAGCGAAAGCTTTACAGATAGCTTCGGCATGCTGATGAGGGGCATTGAAATTATTCTCGCAAAGCATTACCTTTCTGGTGTTGGTGGTCTGGATGATGGAATGGACTTCATCGAGTATCCGCTGTGGGCTTTTCAACCGGTATCGCTTGCCCTCCAGCTTGCTGTATGGGCAGTAAGTGCAGAAGAAGGCGCAACCGCGCTTGGTCAGGACGGCCGGTGTGATTTTTCTTTCAGCATACGGCTCCCAATCGACGAGGTCATAGGCAGGAAGAGCCTGTGTGTCCAAATCTTGAACGGGGAGAGGTGAAACAGTATGGTACTTGCTTCCCTTCCAATAGGTACAGCCTGGCACGCTGTAGAGATCCCCTCCCTGCGCCAGCTGTTTCAAAAACAAAGGGAATGATTCTTCACCTTCTCCACGAATTCCATAGTCGAGGTCCAGATACTCCATCCAATTACGGGCGTAATAGCTGAATCCGGGTCCGCCCAGGATAATCCGGGCATCCGTGTGCTTGCGAACCACTTCGGCAATCTCCTTCACCTGTGGCCGAAGATCGGTGTGACGGGTGCCCAGGGGTGCATCCTTGACAATCTCATCATCGAACACAAAGCGGATCGAGATCCCGACAACATCGGGTTGAAAATCCTTTATCCTGGAGCCGAGTTCATCTTGCAGATCTTTAGCAAATAATCGCTCAAAAACCTGGACTTCATGGCCTGCCGCACGGACTGCTCCGGCCACGTATACTGCCCCGGTTGGGGCAGCAGGCAACGAATCAGATGAAATTATCAGCACTTTCATTCCATGCACCTCCACCAATGATCCATTATCGAAGTAATGTGAAGTACCTATATATTATCTATCAAGAGGGAAAAATCGGCACTATCTAAACGATGGCGTGTTGAATCCCAGCCATAATCCGCCTGTGCAAACTCCAGGTCCCCATGGATCAGACGCTCAAGGATGCCCTGGATTGCCCTTGAGTCATGGGTGATTTATGGAATTACCTACTGTCGGCTGGATATGCTGTCTCCGAAAGAGCAATAACGCTACCATATAAAACCATCAATAAGGCTACAGCAACACTCATGGAGACATCCATCCCCAAACAGTACATACCTCCCCACATCATGGGGTAATGATACGCTACTGCTATCTAGGATTATCGAATACCCATCAAAATATCGATTGTGAGCTGGTCAAGGCGTTCATATTTCAGACCACGCGAGGCGATGGCAGGACGATCGAAGTCCTGAACTTTGAGAGCGCTAGCTTTTTGCGAATTATACTTCCCCAAGAAAGCTGCCATTTCACCTTCATCGACATTGATCTCAGCCAGGAGAGCCTTGACCTCGGAGTCAACATTAAACTGGGCGGCTTTCTCTTTCAGAACGAGATAGGTATGCATACAACCCCTGACGAAGTCTTTTACACCGTCATAATCCTCAGTTCGGTAGGCATGCGCGTCAAAGTGACGTGAACCGGAATAACCTACATCTTCCAGGAATTTGACCAGATAGAACGCAGATTTGAGATCGCGCGAGCCAAAGCGCAAGTCTTGGTCATAACGACCAGGGTACTGGTCGTTCAAATCGATGTGGAAGAGCTTCCCCGCTTCCCAGGCTTGAGCGACCCCATGCATGAAGTTTATCCCTGCCATGTGTTCGTGTGCCACTTCGGGGTTGACACCTACCATCTCAGGGTGATCGAGTGTATTAATAAACGCCAGCATATGTCCAGTAGTTGGATTGAAAATATCACCACGAGGCTCGTTGGGTTTGGCTTCCAGGGCGAATTTCAATTCATACTTTTGATCAAGTGTGTATTCACACAAGAAGTTGATTGCCTCACGCATACGCTTGATCGCATCCAGCGGATTCTTGCTGGAATCTGTCTCTGTGCCTTCGCGACCTCCCCAAAATACATACACCTTTGCCCCAAACTCTACCCCCAAATCGATTGCTTTCATCGTTTTTTGTAATGCATAGGCGCGGACTTTGGGATCGTTGCTGGTAAAGGCGCCGTCCTTAAAAATGGGAGCGCTGAACAAGTTGGTAGTTGCCATGGGTACAACAAGCCCGGTATCCGCCAGGGCCTGGTGAAAATCTTTCTTAATCGCCTGAGCCTCACCTGGGGTAGCGTCGATTGGTATCAAATCATTATCATGAAAGTTCACGCCGTATGCACCGGCCTCGTGAAGCAGATGGACCAATTTAACCGGTGAGAGTGACGCCCTGACTGGCTCACCGAATGGGTCGCGTCCAACGTTTCCGACGGTCCATAGACCGAATGTGAACTTGTGCTCAGGTTTTGGATGATAAAGGTCGTTCATCTTCAGCCTCCTGTTGAGTGTTCCCGATCGCATCCTGCAATTTATTATTGGTATTTTAACTCAGGGTTGCTCATCATATAGATATTCAATATAGCCTAAATCATATCCAAATGGATTCACAAGCGCAGCCTGGAAGGGGTGCAAGAAAATTTCTTATATGTTCCGCCATCCCAAATGAACTGGTCCAGAATTTTCCCCACCTTTGGAAAAACTATGACTGATAAAATGCTTTCCAGTTGCATGCATGCCCTCAATGAAGTCTTCTCTATTCACCTCTTGAATATATGCAACGTCAAAATGACTGACCAATAAATAAGTCAGAATGCACATTGGATTTATTGTTTTCCTCTGGTTTCAAAGGTGGGAGACTGAACACAAAATCCGCCGATTTGCGGATTTTTTTACGAAAAGCTACTTCTGGTCCACTGAGCGTGGAGCGGCCCGAAGACGAAGACCTTTGGCTTGAAGGACGTTACCCAAGAACGCAAATCCGAACCTGTCCCTGCTAATTCTGCCTCACCCCCATTGGACACCAATGATGCAAGTGAACTGGAAATGGTAGTTTAGATCCATCAATACTCGATGTATTGTCAAGGTGAGCACATGGTTTTTGTCTGATAAGAAAACAATACCTGGATCCGGTTTGGATCATATCATTATCGCCAAGAGAATTAGTTATGAAGGGTCAGGTATTAGGCTCGCAACCCTGGTCTTCTTCACCAGGGTATGGATCTTGGTCGGGGATATATTCTTTATTCTCCTCTTCGCACGGCGCACAGGTGCAATCAGGTGCGCATTCAGGTCCACAATCCGTTGTGCATGGTTCACAGAGTGGACGACATTCATCAGAAGGTCTACACTGCGCCGTTGAATCCGTGATTGCTGTGACCAGAGTTATGGATGCGCCTGTTTTGGAAACCGTGTGGAAAGTTTTTGTAGATTTCATAATGACCTCATTCCTATCCATTATTTTTCAAACATCTGCCTGACCAGGTTGATTTCCGGTGCATGGCTCCGGTCGTAATAGGGTCTCCCATTCACATCTGCTGACCATACGCCGTCGCCCCACCGCCCGGAATATGGGTTATAGGTACAACGCGGGTAAGGGGCAGTTTTGAAGTCTGCCCGACCTTCTGACAATTCTTCGGCTAATGGCCTGCAATCAAAGCACACGTAGCGATATTCGCAGTCCTGGCAGACATTCACATCTTCCTTGGTCATATGCCAGATTTGTTGTAGTTCAGGGCCCTTAATTATCCCCTCCAGGCTGTTTTTATTTAGATAGTTCCCAAGGATCCGATCTCGTGTAAAGATACATGAGAGTATTTCCCCAAATTCGGTGATGGCGATTTTCCCCAACAAACAGGAGTGCCCCGACCGGTAATGGGCAATCATTCCTTTACTTGCATTGAAATTTGGAGCAAGTCTAAACCCATATTTGATCAGGTTTATTTCATCTGGTTGGTTCAGAATGTTTTCTCCACGCCCACTTGGGCGTAGCGGGTCGGGTTTTCTCCCTTTATATCCCATCTCCTTTTTAAACGCCAATGTGGCTTCAACCGTATCCTGATTGGCTCTCATGAGGATTGTTTCGACCCTTGTTTCAACGCCAGACTTCGCCAATAAAGCCAGGGCCTTGATGGTTTTTGAATAGCTACCTGGCACCCGAGTAATCCGATCATGAACGAGTGAGTCATTAGAATAGAGTGATACCGCTACTTTCACGCCCAGGTCTTTCATCCTTTGAATTTCAGCCAGGGTTAGCAATGTGGCATTGGTGAAGATCTCAATTGAGGAAAATCCGGCAACCTTGGCAAACGCGATTAGATCGAAGACGGTTTCTCCATTTTCACCTTTATACAATAGCGGTTCGCCTCCGATGAATTGACAAGCCCTGCAGCCATGCTCTCTAGCCTCTCTGATAGCCCTCAACCAATCCTTATAAGACATGCGGTCTCGTGGAGGAATTACCGCGGAAGAAAATCCGTTAGCTGATGAGCTTCTCCTGATATTTCTGGGCATTGATTCCGCATAACAGTGAAGGCATCGCTGATTACAATCGCTCGTCACGATCTCGAACCAGACGAACCTGAGACGATTATCAGCCGTCAATTTGGGTAGTTCCTGTTGGCCAGCAGGTCCTCCCTGTTCAGCAATACCCAAGGAAGTAAGGGTCATCCAATAGGATTCATCCTCCAATACGTATGAACAAACTTTACAGGCTTGCTCATTCACCGAATAAACCAGGCCGGTATTGGTATCCAGGATTGCGCCCTGTGATGCGCCTTTTACAAGATATACACCATCTTTCAGTCGATATTGCTTATCCATCAAGATACCGATAAGAATTTAGTGATCATAATTGTTTTAGATATTTATCCAGGAAGTCCAAGACCTTCTTTACATTATCGGGTGTTTCAAACCCAGGGTCAGCATGCACAGCATCCGGTAACAATTCTAACTTCACTTTTTCTTCGCCAATCACCTTGGATAAATTAGCCGCGAAATTGATGGATTGCTGGACTGGGACCACAGGGTCTTTCGTCCCATGTTGTAAATAGAATGGAGGTGCATTTGATCGAATATAGGTCTCAGGATTTGCCTCCTTGACTTTTTCGGGGATCTCAGAGATTTTTTGCCCAAGCAAGAGAGATTCAGGCGAGTTTTCACCGTTATGGAGCTGTTCAGGCTGCGGTGTTAATCCGCTTTCTGCCAATTGCTCATCCATCTTGAGAAAGTCAGTGGGTCCAAACCAGACGACAGCTGCCTGGATGTTGGTTGGGTATTCTGGATTTCCCATACTCAGGTCTTCCAGCTCCGGGATTCCAGCCGTGGTTCCCAGCATGGAGGAAAGGTAACCCCCGGCCGATCCACCCCATGCAGCAATTTTGTCACGGTCGAAGTTATAGGACAGCGCATTCGCCCGTATCCACCTGACGGCAGCCTTGGCATCCATGACTAAGGCCGGGAATTTCGCTTCCCAGCTCAGCCGATAATTAATCGCCACGACGGCATATCCCCTTTTCAATCCTTCCAGCATGGGCATGACTTGCATATCGGTTTTATCGCAGCCCATAAATGCTCCGCCGTGAATGGATAGGATGACAGGATAAGGAACAGAGAGACTATCTGGCAAATAGATATCAAGCTTCTGTGAAGGAGACTGGATTCCATAAGGGATATTAAGGTGTTTTCTTCTTATATGCCCTGTATTGGCAGCAGGCGGCACATCCTGGATGCCATAGTGCGTGAAAGGGATGGGATTATGCTCTGTATTCATTGAATTAATTTCCATAAATTGATCGCTTCAATTTTCGTAAGGACCTTTACGATCCATTGGTGTTTATAGGGAAACTACGGGCGAAATCTTTGGAGTGTCACACACTGCTGATTTTGAACGAAATATAGTATAGGTTTCACACAATGTCAATAAATTTCACTGGCGGCGAAAGCATGAAAGTGATTGACAAATAAATTAAAGTTTGGTATTCTAGTATTGTACTACAAAACCCATTTTCACCAGGCGGTACTAATGGATGGTTTTCGATGTATTCCCCAGGTACAATGCGTAATAGACGAGGAAACACTGGGAAATCTATTATTCCACATCTATGTATAGAGGAGGCGAGATGTCTGATACTTATAACTTGGTCGATGCCACGATGAAAGTCATCCAGGACCGCCGTAGTATCCGGGAATATACTGAAGAACCGGTATCGGCTAAAGACCTGGATATGATCTTGGAGGCTGCTCGCCAGGCACCATCCGGTGAAAATGCCCAGCCGTGGCGGTTCATTATTGTAACCGATCCTGATACTCGTAAGAAACTCGGCGCCCTGGCAGGCGGGGGGAGCGGCCGGCGGTTCACCTCTGAATTTGTTACCAAGCAGATGCAAGAACGTTTCGCCAATCTGCAGGACGAAGAAAAGAAAAAGGCCGCCTTTGAAAAATTGACCTCTGGAAAGGTTTCGGCTTTCCTGGCAGATGCGCCTCTCGATATTGTAGTCTGTGGTAAGAAAAATGTCTGGGATATGCCCTTTGACACTTCTGCAGCTATCGAAAATATCCTGTTGATGGTCACTGCTCTAGATCTCGGTGCCTGCTGGGTGATCGCACCGTGTATTGACATACGAGATGAAGAGCGGGTGAAGGAATTGTTGGGAATGCCTGAAGAATTCAAGGCCGTCAGTATCATTTCAATCGGTCATCCCACCCGGCCACACCGGCCTCGACCCCGTTTGCCCATCAAAGACCTGGTCTTCACCGAAATATGGGGAGACGCGTATTATAAGGATCAGCCATGAACGATAAAAAGATGATTCCCCTGGACTATGCCAATGGTTTAATGTACGAGCTGGAAAAAGCGTTCTGGGATGAACGCGGCCGAGGTGCGCGCTTCCGCATGACCACGGTGGGTCGGAAATACTACCAGGATCGAGTCAGCCCTTTACTTCAATCTACTGAGCTAGAATACATCCTGAAAACCATCCAGGATGCGCTACAAATGGAGGGGATCGCCGGAAAGGTTGCTTACGATATCGATGGCCGTCTGCTGCGTGTGAGCGTGACCCACTGCATTCATGACCAGGTTGAAGAAAGGATGACAGCCCACGGGATTGAGCCTTTCACATGTGTCCCTGCCAACCTGATTGTCCTGGCGATTGAAGAAAAGCTAGATCGGCCAGTAGAGCTGGCTGAAATCAAGAGGGATGAGCAAGGCTGCCATTTACTGTTGGTGCTCTTCGACCAGCGGCCTACGCTTGATTAGGATCTTATGATGACGAAAATATCCACATTATCCGACGCTGTGGCTTCCATTCCCTCGGGAGCGCACCTGGCATTATCCGGCTTCGCCATCACCCGCTGCACGATGGCATTCAGCCGCGAGGTGATCCGCCAGGGAATCAAGAACTTGACCATCTCCCAATGCGTGGGTGCCATGGATGCAGATATGCTGGTAGGTGCCGGCGCAGTAAAACGGTTGATTTACGGTGGTGGTTCCCTGGATCGATTTGGCCGGCTGAATTGTGTTAACCGGGGGATCGAGGATGGCAGCCTTGTAGCTGATGAATACAGCAGCCTCTCGGTGGCCTTCCGTTATCTGGCCGGTGCCCTGGGAGTCCCGTTCATGCCCATCCGCTCGCTGCGCGGCTCAGACCTGATGGTACAACTGAAGGAACGGTCAGTTTCGGATTTAGCTAATATCACCGATCCATTTACCGGTGAAGATTGGCCAGTGCTCAAGCCACTTCTCCCTGATGTGGCCGTAGTGCAGGTGCAATTTTCAGATGAGGAAGGTAACGCTTGCATCATTGGACCGCGCTGGGACAATAATGAGCAGGTGAGGGCCAGCCAACGCACGATCGTGATTGCTGAGCATGTGGTTACTTGCGAAACCATCTGTCAAACCCCCGAGCAAACCACGATTCCGGGGCTGTTTGTTTCACACGTGGTCGAGCTGCCTTTCGCTGCCCATCCAACATCTGTCTATCGATCATACGATTACGATGCTGAACACATCCAGGTATATGTGGAAGCAACGCGCACACCCGAATCGTTTCAACTATTTCTTGACAAATATGTGTATGGTGTCAAAGATCACTGGGAATATCTCGAGCTGGTCGGTGGATTACAACATTTGAGCAGCCTCAAGGCCGACCCGGTGATGGGGTATTAGGAGGAGCCATGGAATTCGATTACACCCCTTCCGAATTGATGGCCGTTGCCGGCGCACGGGAATTACGAGATCGAGAAGTAGTCGCCGTTGGTTTAGGACTACCCGTGGTGGCTTCCTTCCTGGCTAAACAGACCCATGCTCCTAACATGACCATCCTGTTTGAATTAGGTGTGATTAACCCCCAGCCGGTGGACCAGGGGGTAGGGTTAGCTGATCCGCGGGTTTGGTACCGGGCAAATGTACTGAGCAGTTTTGTAGACATTCTGGGTGAGGTCTTACACAGAGGGCGGGTAGATGTGGGCTTCCTGGGTGGACTCGAAGTGGATCAATTTGGTAATTTGAATACCTCCCTACTCGGAGAACCCAAGGGAAAGTTCCGTCACATGATTGGTAGTGGCGGAGCAAACGATATCGCCTCCTGTGCGAAGCGGACGATCATCATCATGCGCCATGAAGAGCGCAAGCTCAGAAAGGCGATCTCCTTCATCACCAGCCCCGGATATATCACCGGCAATGATAGCCGGTCGAAGGCTGGCTTGGCTGGTGGTCCTAGCAGGGTGATCACGGATAAAGCAATTTTTAGCTTCCACCCGGAAACGAAAAAGATGATGCTGGCTTCAATCCACCCAGGGATTACCCTGGAAGAGGTGCTGGGAACAATGGGCTTTTCTCCGGTTGTACCTGAGCATGTCCCCTTCACTGAGCCTCCTAGCGGAGAACAAATTCGATTGATCCGGGAAGTTATCGATCCCAAGCGTTTTTATATGGGATGAGATGCATTTTGGGATAGGTGAGAAAATCGTATGCCATATGTTGTGACGGACAAATGCATCTCGTGCGGTGCCTGCGTGGCGGGATGTGAGACAGGAGCAATCACCGAGGGCGAAACGCAATCGCACATCGACGTAACGATTTGTATCGAATGCGGCACCTGCCAGATGAACTGTCCGTCCGACGCGATTATCTTTGAAGAGGAAACAGAAATTACCAATCAACCGGCATCCACTAAGGCCAGCTAGACATATTTTGCATTTGCCAATCTGACAAGCATTACTGAATAGCGGTTCATAGACATTTTATTCTCCTTAAAAAAGATGCTCCCTGCGTGGGAGCATCTTTTTTATCATATTAATATTTAAAAAATCGGGCTAAAAACCGAGATTATTTCCCGTGATACCTAATTCTTCACGCAAGGTTTTCAATGCGTTCTGAACCCCCGGTGTGATCTCCACTCCTTCTGCCTGGTTGCGCAACGTGTTGTAGTATTCCTTTTCGCCGGCCGTATAGATGCGAGGTTCTTCCTTCGCTTTCCGTGATTGGCGCAGCTCCCTCATCATATTCCCTGTAATTCGTTTGAAATCTTCCAGGGGGATGAAGTTTTCCACGTTAATTGCCATGAAAAAATGACCGATGCGCAGGAATTGGGTTTTCCCGTCATGATCCGTGTCGTGCAGCATGGAAAGATAAGCACCATTCTGAAACGCGGCAGAGAAGATTTCAACCATGGTCGACAATCCATAACCTTTATGACCACCCATTATTTCGCCCATCCCCCCCAAGGGAAGCAAGGCCAGGTTGTTCTTGTTCATCTCTGCAATCATATGGCTGCTTTCTGTTACGCAAGCACCCTCCTTATTGATTACCCACCCTTCGGGAATGGGTTTATTTGCCCGTGCCGCCATCTCTATTTTGCCGCGCGGCACAACCGAAGTAGCCGCATCGTACATAAATGGAAAGGCCTCATCGGTTGGCGCAGCAACGGCAATGGGGTTGGTTCCCAGCATGGGCTCCGTTCCAAACGTTGGCGCTGTGGACGGATGCGCATTGGTAACGCTCAATCCCACCATGCCCTCTTTCACCGCCATCAAAGAATAGTAACCTGCCACGCCATAATGGCTGGAATTGCGGACTGCTACTGCTCCTAACCCGAATTTTCTCGCTTTCTCGATAGCCAACCGCATGGCGTGTGTGCCAACCACCATGCCCATCCCATAGCCGCCATCGATTACAGCAGTGGTGGGTGTTTCTTTTACCACCTCCCAATTCGTCACTGGAAGCTGAAGACCTATTTTTATCCGTTCATGGTACATCTTTAAATGCGCCACGCCATGTGATCGAACACCCCAGAGATCGGAGGTGGTCAAGACATCAGTGATCATCCCGGCATCCTCAGCAGGAACTCCCATTTTTTGAAGCGCAACGGTTATAAAATCGACCAGTTTTTTGACGGGAACCCGAATATTATGTTCTGACATGGTTTTCTCCCAAAAATTCATTCCAGGAACATTTTCCCGGGATTCAAGATGTTTAATGGATCCAAAGCACGCTTGATATTGCGCTGGACCTCGATTGATATAGGACCAAGAGCGCGTTCAAGGTAGGGTCGCTTAAGTATTCCAACGCCATGCTCACCCGAGAGGCTGCCTCCCAATGACAGGGAGGCGTCAAAAATCTCTCCAACCATCTGCTCGGCCTTAGCCCATTGGTCAGGTTGCCGTTTATCAAAGAGGATATTGGGGTGTAGATTTCCATCTCCTGCATGACCAAAAATGACTACTGGCAGGTTGTATTTTAGGCTTATCATGCGCAAGCGCCGCACAACCGCTGGGATGGCACTACGCGGCACCGTGATATCTTCACCAAGTTTATTAGGCGCTTTTCGAGCAAGCGAAGGTGACATGGATCGACGCGCTTTCCAAAGAGCATTCCGCTCAGCCTCACTCCCTGCAATTTTCACCGAGCAAGCTCCCCATGCCTGGCAAATACCCACACAGGCCTCGATTTCACGGATTACAGTTTGTTCATCGGCCCCGTCCGTTTCGATAATCAGGGATGCTTCAATCTCAGTATTCAAGCCCAGCTGTAAAGCCTCTTCAATACATTTTATGGCGGTTTGATCCATCAGCTCAAGGGAGGCGGGAACGATTCCAGCGGTAAGTATTGATGTGACCGTACGTGAGGCATCCTCCAGGGAATTAAAATCAGCCAGGGCAGTTTTGGCATACCGTGGGCGGGTGATCAACCGTAGCAACACCTCGGTTACAATCCCCAGGGTTCCCTCAGATCCAGTGAATAAGCCGTTGAGGTCATAACCGGTGACATCTTTAATCGACTTCCCACCCGTCTTCAGAATCCTGCCATCGGCCAGCACCACGGTCAGGCCGAGCACATAATCCCCCGTCACCCCATATTTCAGGCAGCGTGGTCCCCCCGCATTACAGGCCACATTACCCCCAATAGTTGAATGCCGGATGCTAGACGGATCTGGGGGGTAGAATAGCCCTAGTTTCTCCACCTCGTTTTGCAGGTCGGCTGTAATAACACCGGCCTCAGCCTTGATGGTCGCGTTTTCGAGATCGATCTCCAAAATATGGTTCATACGGGTGAGACTTACGACAATCCCTCCCTTTGGATATGGCACCGAAGCCGCTGCCAACCCAGATCCCATGCCCCGAGGCACAACCGGGGTATGTTCTTCGGCTGCCAGCCTTACAATCTGGCTGACCTGCTCCGTGGTCTCTGGGAGGACCACGACATCAGGTTTCGCTTCTACGAAAGTCCCATCATAACTATAGACCGCCAAATCTTCCGGCGTGGAAAGCAAATCCTTTTTTCCAACGATACTCATCAGCTTATCTATCAATTTATCTCGCATTTTCAGCCTTATAAGCCTCTTCAAGGAGTGTAATCGGATGGACGACACGTACATCAAGCCTATGCCGCTTCACCGCGCTGTTAAGCTGCATCTGGCAGCCTGGGCACCCGGAGGCGATGATATCAGCTTTGGTGTTGGCCAGGTTATCAGCCTTGCGCTGCATGACTTTTTTGGAAGTTTCATAGTGAGTGATAAGCTGGCTTCCAGCAGAGCCACAGCACCAATCGGCCTCCGGCAGCTCGATAAAATCAATACCATCGATATTCGAGAGTAAGGCCCTCGGCTGTTGCCAGACTTTCTGCCCTCGGCGAAGGTGGCAGGGATCATGGTAGGTCACCCGCCTCTCGATCTTTCCCTTTGGTTTTTCGGTTGGGATTTCCGCCAGGAATTCGCTAACATCTCGTACACGAGAGCTGAATGCTTCTGCTCTACGTGCCCATCCATCATCATTCTGAAGCAACGTTTTATAGTCCTTCAGTGTAGATCCACACGTCGCACAATCGGTTACGATAATTTCCACTTTTGCTTGCTCAAATATGGAGACGTTGTGTTTAGCCTGTACACGCACCAGGTCAAGCCGCCCATAACCCCGGGCAGGCATGCCGCAGCATTGTACCTCCCTGGGTGTAATGACCGTACAGCCATTGCGCGCTAATACCCGGACTGTAGCTTCACTCCCTTCGGCAAAGAGGAGATTCTGCGCGCATCCTAAAAAGAAACCGACGCGAACGCGGCTCTGGCTGCGTGCCTCGGTGATTACAGGTAATGAATGCCGCAAGGGACGCAGTGGGAGATGCGGCAACATGGCTTCCAGGTCACGCACCTGGGAACGCATCAGTTTCGTTAATCGGAGCCGGTAGGCAAATTTCCGCAGGCCTGTCCGTTCGTAAAGCCTGAGGGGCAGGGTGGCGGCTTCCAACTTGCCCGGGTTTGGAATAAGACCTCCGAAGAGGGCCTGCTTCCAACTGGATCCATTTACCTGCTCCTGGACGTAACGCATGGATAAGGTAAGCTCAGCGGGCCGGATGCCAACCGGGCATATCTCGTTACACGCCAGGCAGGCAAAACAGGCGTTCATTTGTGCCATCAGGTTCGGCGAGAGCGCCAATTCACCTTCCAGGCTTTTGCGTACCAGGGCCACCCGGCCGCGTGGTCCTGCGATCTCATTCAGGTGTTCGCGATAGGTTGGGCAGACTGCCAGGCACAGCCCGCAACGGATGCAGTTCAGATAATCTGATTCGAGAGGTTTTTCAACATTAAACAATGCATCCATAGGATAGTTGATTTACCTAGAAATTCATTCCCAAACCGATGCATCCAGTATAACCTTGAGAATGCTTTCATCATGTCGCTCATATAGGGTGAAAGCTTTGGCAGCCTCCTTGATGGGTAGGCGGTGAGTAACCAGCCATGACAGCTCATTGTGATAGGCCTGGTACAGGTCAGAAGCGCGGCTCAGGTAGTCGCTCCAGTCGGGTGTGACCACCGCGATCAGCACAGCATTCTTGCGGAAAAAGGTCTCGTATTCGATGGGATACACGGGCTGGTCTGGCACACCAAAAGATAATACGGTCCCTTGCTTTCGAACTAAGTCGATGCAATCATTGAGCGTTTTGGTTTGATGACCTACGGCCTCAATGCAAATGTCGATTGGTGGCCACTGGTCTGGTTCGTATCGTGAGGTATGGATGACTTCCACACTGCGCATTGAGACCGCTTTCGTGGCACCAAACTTCTCAGCAACCTGACAGCGTTGAGAAATTGGGTCGATACCTAAGATGAATCCAGCCCCGCGCTTTTTCAGCAACCAGCAAAAGAACAGCCCAATGGAACCCAATCCAATTACTGCGATTGATTTTCCCTCTATATCTCCGAGCTGGTTGACTGCATTTAAAACTGTCGATAGTGGCTGGATGAGGCAAGTATCATCGCAGCTGGCCAATTCACCGGGCATTTGAACAGCTTTACAGGCTTGTGCGAGGTAATATTCTGCCAATCCCTGGTCGCATTCTGGGATGGCCAAAACCAAATCTCCGGGTTGGAACTTCGTGGATTGACTTTCAACTACTTCACCGACACTCTCGTGAATAGGCGCGCCAGTGGGCAGAGGGTAGTTCACGTAGCGCTTATTGCCATTGAAAAACGAGATGTCGCTACCACAAAGTGAGACCCATTTGGTTTTTACCAGGATCCGCTCCGATACATCACCGCTTACTTTCGGGATGGGAACCTCCACCATTTCAAAAATTCGCGGCTTTACAAGCTGTAATGCTTTCACAATAGATACCTGCTCAGTTTTTCTTCGCAATCATGGGCAAAGTCAGCAAGGCGTGCGGTACGATCAACACCCGATACTCTTGCCCAAGGTCACTGGCTGAGATGTTGAGGGCTTCTTCCATTGTAGCAGCTGGTATCATTTTACATGCGGCAACCAGGTCCGGGCACTCGCTACCAACGATGATCACATGGGCTTGCTCAAGCACTTTGGCCATCACGAAAGCGCGTTGCTGGCCCGGGGGGTAACCATTGCGCCTGGCGTCCTCCAAAATATACTGGATATCGGGTGCATCTCGCATGGCGCTCAGGAAACGCTGTTCTCCCACACCCTGACCGGCTCCTTCTTCACAACGGGCAGGAATGATCAAATATCCTCCTGGACGCACGACCGGAACCGGCGCAAAAAACAGGTAGGATGGTGCCCGGCTGGCCTGATAAAGGTTGGAATCCTTTGGGTAGCCAACCCCTCCAAAGACGATGTCATATTGATGGAAAATAGGTACTTCATAAACAGAACGGGCGAATGCTACCAGATCTTCATAGGCCGCTATCGAGTCTCCCGCCCTGACCTTTAAAATGCGCTTCTCATCATCCAACACGACATTAAGGATAAAGCGCAAACCAGCGCGTTGGGCTGCTTCCCTCACTGCTTCTTGAAAAGGATTGCCTTCAATTTTCCCTAGGCGCGTGCATGGATTATCAACAAAGGCTGGCCCGTGTGTATGGGCGATCAACCTCTCTCCAGCAGCACCGACTGCCAAGGTCTTGCTGCCGCCTGAATACCCCGCGTATTGGTGAGGTTCGACAATACCGGTGGCAATGAGCAGGTCAGCCTCGACTGCGAGGCGGTGGACCTGGACTGGTACCCCACCACGGGTGATTCCCAAATCTACCAGGGCGTTTGGGTTTTGAGGGTCGTTATCGATCACGCGGTAACGATTTACAACGTCTGCGCCCAATTTGGCGATTTTTTCCATGCGCGTGGATGGACGGTGCATGCCTGTGCCGCATAAAAGGGTAATATCTTCATTCCTAATTCCGGCAACTTTCAGCACATTCAATAGTGCAGGGACCAGGAGGTGATCAGGACTGGCACGCGTGCTATCGGTAAAGACGATGCATGCTTTATCCCCCGGCCTGGCAAGCTCAACCAGGGGAGAAGTTCCAATCGGGTTTGAAAGTGCATCCTCGATCGCCTGTTGGACGTCTTGCAGGGGCACCATTTGTTTCGAAATGACCTCTGCTACCTCTATCCCCGGAGGAAGCTGAAACTCTAAGAAAGATTTGCTATATGGAATTCGATAGAGTTTTTCAGACATAATGTGACCATTGAGCGCACCAGGCTGAATTCCAGGTATTGAAGTGGTAGGCAGTAAAGAAACTCACAAATATTGTTTCGTCTGGCGGAATACGGTTTCATTAATAAGAATAACATCACTCTTCGGATGAGTCAAGTTACAAACATCATTGTAATTATGGTAAAAACGGAGACATTGTTCCACACTATGGAAATGATTGACATCAGGTGAAACTAATGCTATACTAATTATGAAACCAAGTTCTATTACATGAAACTATAGCCCGTTCAAATCTCATACGGAGAATGTAACTTGCCCCAGTCTGTCCGCGCAGTTGAGCGAGCCCTTGATATTCTCTTGTGCTTCTCTATCGACAAGCCGACACTCTCGCTTACTGAAATTGCCGACCAGGTCGGAATGAATAAGAGCACGATCCACAGACTCTTGGCCACCCTGGAGAGTAAACGCTTTATTACCAGGGATAGGACGACCGGGGCGTACCAGCTTGGTTTTCTTTTCGTTGAGCTTGCTTCCATCTTGCTTCACAATATCGACATCAGGCGTTGGGCATTACCCTACCTTGAGCAGCTCTCTGAACAAAGTGGGGAAACCGTTGATCTGGCTGTCTTGAATAATGGCCATGTGGTTTACCTTCAAGTAGTCGAAAGTTCACAGCGAGTGAAAATTGCCGCCGCGGTGGGAGAAAAACTACCCGCATTTTGCACTGCCTCAGGCAAGGCCTTCCTGGCATATTTGCCTGCAGAGTATGCACGTCGAGCATTGGATGGGGAATTAACCCAATTTACCGAATATACGCGTACATCACCTGAGGCTTTGTTCAAGGATTTACGCGAAACCTATGAACGTGGGTTTGCGATATCCGAACAAGAATATGAAAATGACATTCATGCGGTTGCTGCACCGATCATGAATGCAAATGGTTACCCAATTGCTGCGATCGCTGTGGTGGGCCCCTCCTACCGCATGCCCCATGACCGCATGTTGGTACTCGGGCAATTGATCAAAGATACTGCTGATGCGATCGTCCGCGAGGTAGGTTTGACGGCTTTGTCTGCAGTCTTACCCCATCCCGATTTTCTATATGCAGATGAACATTTTGAATAGAGAGGTGTGATGATGAATAAGTTACCGTTCGTGAAAGCTTCAGAGGTCGAGGGGGAATACCGTATCCCTCCACGCGTCTCCAAGCTCTTATTGGCGCCGAAATTTGGTGGAGTGACTAACCTTTCAATGGGAATGAATATCACGGAAGTTGGCAGCATGATCCCTGATCATAAACACGAAGAATCAGAGGAAGTCTTATTTCTCATCAGTGGGCGTGCCAAGATTGTGATTGAGGGCGAAGGGGAATGGGAAATCGGCCCCGAGACCGCCTTTTATTCCCCGCTCGGCAAGACCCATCGTGTAGAAAACATTGGCGATGAGCCACTCAAGGTCGTGTGGGTGTATTGCCCACCTCTTCCGGCTCATCGAGGATAACTTGAAATTAATACTGATTAAGGAGAGAAATAAATGTTCGAAGAAACCCGTGAATATGTAAAGAAGATTGGCTTACCACCTGGTGACCTGTTTGACATGCCAACCTCCGACCAGCGTTTTCCAGATGGGGCAGCTTTCCGCATAGAAGTTCCAACCATCAACTCGGCTGAGGCGGTTGGAGCCTTACTGGAAACCGCCACAAAAAACGGCATTACGATCAATCGCGTCACTGAAACCTATGGCATGTTCCGCCACACGCGCGAGGAAATCAAGGAATATTGCCGGCTGTGCCATGATTATGGCGCCGAATTATTAATGTCCACCGGTCCTCGCGCCACCTACGATACTGGCGCAACGGTACTTTCACCACAAGGCGTACGCATCAGCTATCGTCTGCGTGGCATGGAGCAGGTACTGCGCGCCGTTGAAGATATTAAGCGGGGCTATGAATTGGGTGTGCGTGGTTTCCTAATTTATGACGAAGGCATGTTATGGCTGGTTGGCCAGATGCGCAAGGATGGTGCATTGCCAAAGGACATGATCTTCAAGACCTCTGCTCATCTTGGGCAATGCAACCCCTGCTCGTTTAAATTGCTAGAAAGCCTTGGTGCCGATAGCATCAACCCGGTACGCGATCTACAGATCCCGATGATCGCGGCATTGCGAGCGGCAGTGAAGGTTCCCCTGGATGTACATACGGATAATCCTCCAGGGTCCGGTGGGTTTATCCGCGTTTATGAAGCGCCAGAAATCGTGCGCGTGGCTGCACCAGTGCACTGCAAGACCGGCAATTCATGCGTCAGCGGGCATGGTGAGATGACCTCCTGCAATGACGGCAAGCGGATGGCCGACCAGGCCTCCATCGTGGTTGAAATGGTGAACAAGTACTACCCAGAGCTCAAGCAGTCACCAATAAGGTCGAGCGACTTACGCATACCTGAGGTTTAACCAATCATAACAATTTGAACAATATCGAAGAAAAGAGGCGATATTATGGGTAGCTGGCAATTACCCCCTGAGTGTGGATATATGGAGCGTCCTGACGGCGTGTACTACCAGACGATGAATATGACCGAGATCAATGAACGCCTCAAAAAGAATGATCTGATCATCATCCCTGTCGGAAGCACAGAATGCCATGGGGCTGCCCAACCACTCGGCGAGGACACCTTTCTGGTGACTCGCATGGCTGAGCAAGTGGCCCTCAAGACCGGCTGTACTGTCGCTGAGCCAGTCTGGTATGGTTCCCATCCTTATAACCACCTGGGAATGCCTGGTACCGTGGTTATTCCTGAAGATACCTTCCTGGCAAACCTTCGTGGAATTATCGCCGGCTTTTGGAACACCGGATTTCGCAAACAGATTCTCCTAAACGGGCATGGCCAGGAGGAAGTCATTCCCCTGGCCTTGCACCAGTTCGCCAAGAAATACCAGGTACCATGCATCCTGATCTCACTCCACTGGCCGACCGTGATCCACGATTTCCTCAAGGATAAAGCACACGGAGGCCCGTTCCAAACCCCATTCCAGCATGCTTGTGAAGTTGAGGCTTCTTATTCACTGGCTTTATTCCCCGAATTTATGAATATGGAGCTGGCAGTGGATACCAAGCCCGAAGGATTTCTGCCACCGGGATACGTGGATAAAGGTGGCGAGGTATATCATGCACCTATTAAAGGCCATGAACATGTCGGGTTAGGTGGAGCTGAGGTATTGGTCTACCCTGAAGGTGTCATGGGTCGACCAACCCTGGCTGATCCAGAAAAAGCCAAACCAGGCCTGGACGCTCTACTCGATTTCATGGTCAAGCTGATTAATGATATCCTTACCCGCTTTCCGGCTGGTGAGCTACCTCCGACAGAGAAAGTCACCCAACGAGATCGGGAAGAAATCGAGGCATTGCTCAAAGGCCCACTGAATGGGGGCAAGCATATCTACACCGTGGCTTATCCGCCGTAAATGATTCCACCTTATGAGGACCTGGTATGAAGCTGTTACGTGTTGATATGAACCAGTCACTTGTGCAATGGGAACCAGTCCCGCCGGTTTATGAGCGCCTGGGCGGTCGCGCATTGATTGCCCGGCTTTTGTTGGAAGAAGTACCTCCAACTTGTGATGCATTGGGGCCTAAAAATAAATTAATCTTTACACCTGGCCTGCTCGGGGGATGTGGCGCTACCGCTGCCGGGCGCCTTTCGGTGGGTGCAAAGAGCCCGCTTACCAGAGGAGCAAAGGAAGCCAATGCGGGTGGTACTGCCGGTGATGCGTTGGGTAAGTTGGGGATCAAGGCAGTAGTTATTGAAGGCCGGGCACCCAGGGGCAATTGGTCTATCCTGCGCATTCGTGGGGGTTCAGCGGAGTTACTACCAGACGGCGATGTGCCTGGTTCAGGAACTTATCGCACGTCCGATTTACTTCAAGAAAAGTACGGAGCCACCAGCACGGTGATTTCCATCGGCCAGGCTGGTGAAATGTGCCTGGGTGGAGCTGGCATCTGCGTGACGGGCGAGGCTGGGCAGCGCAGCAATCATGCTGCCCGTGGAGGCCTGGGCGCCGTGATGGGCAGCAAGGGCCTCAAGGCTATCGTGATTGACAAGCCCGTAGGCAAAGTAGTTCCTTATGCTGATGAGGAGCTCTTCAGGACTGCAGCCAGGAATTTTGCCCAAAAACTTATCAATGATCCGAAGTTAGGCACCAAAGGCTCTCAGCATCTCTATGGTACTGCCTCGATTGTCGCCGCGGTCAATGAGATGGGGGCTTTCCCTACCCGGAATTTCAGTAATGGCAATTTTGAAGGATTGGAAACACTGCGGGGGGAGTACTTACGCGAGGTAACCTTGAATCGTGGCGGGCAAGTAGGGACACGATGCATGCCCGGTTGCGTGATCGCTTGCCGGAATGTGTATGTTGATACCAATAGCAAGCCAATCGTAGGCACCTTGCAGTTTGAAACGATTGCCCTGTTGGGGTCAAACCTGGGTCTTAGCAGCCTGGATGAGGTCGCCCAATTAAACCGGATGTGTAACGATTTTGGCCTGGACACTATCGAGACAGGTGCAGCCCTGGGTGTGGCGATTGAGGCTGGGTTGGGTAAATTTGGTGATTTCGAGTCTATCCGCAGGTTATTGGCTCAAGTTAGCGAGGGCACGGTCCTCGGGCGTTTAATCGGCAGCGGGGCGGTCGCGACTGGGCGTGTGTTGGGCATCCGCCGGGTGCCTGCAGCGGTCGGCCAAGCCATGCCTGGTTACGACCCGCGCAGTCTCAAGGGGAATGGCGTTACTTATGCCACCTCACCCCAAGGGGCTGACCATACAGCTGGGAATGCCTTTGGAGCTCGCAAAGAGGTCAATCCACTCGGTACCCAGGGGCAAAAGGAACTCTCGCTAAAATTGCAGATCATCGCTGCAATGCTGGACAGCACCGGATTGTGCCTGTTTGCAAGGCCTCCGATCATTACCAATCCACAACTCATGGTGGACATGATTAACGGTCGTTACGGCTGGGGCTGGACTGTGGAAGATTACGATCGCGCCAACCGGGAGGTGTTGCGTACCGAGCTTGAGTTTAACCGGCTCGCCGGACTTACGGCTGCGGATTATCGCATCCCTGAATATATGTGCGATGAACCCTTGCCTCCCCACAATGTAACCTTCGATGTACCTACTTCAGATATGGCTTCGGTCTTCGAGGCGCTATAGGTGATTGTTGGAAATTTCGGTTGAATTATTTGGCCAGCTTTCTCCCCTTTCTCCTCGGCGACAGGCCCTGGACCTGGCCAACCATGCAACGGTCCAGGATGCCGCGAAACTGCTGGAATTAAATGCGGACGAAATTGGCCTGATCACGATCAATGGGGTTCAGAGTGAGATGCAGGACCAGCTGACTTCTGACAGTCGCCTTTGTTTCTTTCCTTACATCACAGGTGGATAGCTAGCTGTAATAGGAATTTCTTGGGATATGTACAAATAGGCTGACTGAGGAGAGACATGCATATATTGACCGTTGAGAATCTATGTAAGGCATTCGGCGGCTTGAAGGCCATCAACAACCTGGATTTTTACCTCGATGAGGGTGAAATCTTCGGCATTATTGGCCCCAATGGTTCAGGGAAGACCACGGTCTTGAATCTCATCACTGGATTTCTAAAACCAAATACCGGGAAGATCACCTTTCATGGGAAAAATATCACAGGTTTACCCCGCTACGAGATATGCCAGAGAGGCATCGCCAGGACCTTCCAGCTATGCAAGCCATTTTTGGAATTCACCGCCCTACAAAATGTGATGGTGGGCAGGGTATACGGTCAGGATCCATGCGGAAATATGAAGCTGGCTGCAGCTGAATCCAGTGAAATATTGGAGAAAGTAGGCCTGCTGAGTAAAGCGGAAATTCTTGTCAAAGATCTCACAGTCATGCAACGGAAACGGTTGGAATTGGCCCGGGCATTAGCGACCAAGCCAGCCCTGCTGCTCCTGGATGAACTGATGGCTGGATTAAACCTGGCCGAAGCAGATGAAGTCTGCCAGTTGATATCTCAGCTGCGCGATTCCAAGATCACCATCATTATGGTGGAGCACATCGTCAAAGCAGTGACCTGTATCTCCAATCGCATCCTCGTGCTGAATATGGGTGAGAAGATCGCCGAAGGTCCTCCCGAAGAAATCGTCCACCATCCCAAAGTAGTAGAAGTCTATCTTGGAAAATCTCATGCTTAGCCTCGATAAAGTCAATGTCTTCTATAAAGAGCTCCAGGCCCTGTGGGAAATCTCGCTGGATGTGAACGAAGGGGAGATCGTGGCACTCATCGGTCCCAATGGTGCAGGCAAAACCACCACGTTAAATACGATCAGTGGATTGTTGAGATACACCTCGGGAGATATTCGTTTCCTCGGTCAGCCACTTGGCAAACGACCTCCCCATAAAATCGTGGAGCTTGGCATATCTCAAGTGCCAGAAAGCGGGAAAATATTCACCGGTATGAGTGTGCTCGAGAACCTGGAGCTCGGCGCGTTCGTACCAAGTGCCAGAAAAGCAAGAGAGCAGACATTACAGCGGGTATATGAAATCTTCCCCCGGCTTTCCGAACGTTATAACCAACAAGCTGGAACCTTGAGCGGAGGCGAGCGGCAGATGCTGGCAATTGGCCGGGCTTTGATGTCGATGCCGAAGCTATTGATGCTAGATGAACCCTCTTTTGGATTGGCCCCCATCCTGGTGGAGCAGATGTTTGATATGATCAAAAAAATCAACCAACAGGGAGTGACCATCCTGTTGGTGGAACAAAACATTCAAGCGGCCCTCGATTTAGCCCACCGGGCCTATCTACTCGAATACGGTCGGATCGCCGGTCAAGGCACTGCCCAAGATCTCTTATCGTTCGAATCGGTCCGCAGTTCTTATCTGGGATAGATAAGGAGATAAAGGCTCAATGCAAGCATTAGGTCAAAACCTGGCATATGGAATTTTAGTAGGCGCCCTGTATGGTTTAGTAGCATTAGGGCTTTCACTCATTTTCGGTGTCACGAAGTTCCTCAATGTCGCTCACGGGGAATTGCTCATGCTCGGAGGCTATGTAAGCTTCTGGGCTTTTTCGCTCCTGGGAATTGATCCATTCTTGAGCATTCCAATCACGATTGTCGTCCTTCTTTTGCTCGGGGCACTTCTGTATGTGCTGGTTTTCTCACGCACCATAAAATTACCAGAGGAAACAAAGATCAAAAATACCCTCCTGGTAGCATTTGGTTTATCCATCATCCTCCAGAATCTGGCTCTGCGGTTTTTCACTGCTGACGAGCGCGGAATTTCAGCCTCCTATCTCAGGACTGCATTCACCGTTCTCGATGTTAGGTTGCCGATTGGGCGCCTGGCTAACCTGGTGGTGGCAGTATTCTTCCTGATTGCCCTGCAGATATTTTTACGTAAGACGTACACCGGCAAAGCCATCCGCGCTACCGTTCAAAATTGGGAGGCCGCCTCTTTGATGGGGATTGATATCCATAAGGTGTACATTTTATCTTTCGCTATCGGGGCAGCCCTGGCTGGAGTGGCTGGGACGTTGGTTGCCGTGAATTATTCCATCATGCCCTCGATGGGCTTGAACTGGACCCTTAAAGCGCTGATTGTGATGGTCTTGGGTGGATTGGGCAACATCCCAGGGACATTGATTGGAGGCCTGATCTTAGGGGTGACCGAATCTGCCACTTCCTTCTTCATCAACAGCAACTACCGGGAGATAGCTGGCTTAGTCTTGTTCCTTCTCGTATTGATTTTTAGGCCACAAGGGTTAATGGGGACCAAGGAAGCTTAGCGATGAACAAGAAACTCATTATCTCCGTTATCCTTCTCGTGGTTGTCATATGTATATTAGCGATCATCCCGGTGGTGATAAAGCAGGATAGCACGATTAACCTGGTGATTTTGGTGCTTCTTTATATGAGCATTGCCTCGAGCTGGAATATCCTGGGTGGTTACACGGGACAGACCAACCTTGGTCATGCGGCTTTCTTTGGAATAGGATCATTAACCACCCGCTTGCTGTGGATTCAAGGTTTGCCATTTGCCCTTTCCTTCGTGCTTGGAGGAATTATGGCAGTCGCTCTGGCGTTATTGATTGGTGTTCCTGCCTTCAAACTCAGAGGTGTATATTTCGCGATCGGTACATTAGCACTGGCCCAGATACTTAACCTAACAGTAGGGAATGTGCTTCCTGAGATGTCTTATAACCCGGCCATCTCGGATTACCAGCTGATGCCTCGCTACTATTTATTCCTGGCATTGACAATAGTTACGATCGGTTCAGCCTATTTTCTGGTGAATTCCAAGTGGGGGATGGGCATGATGGCTGTCAAAGAAGGGGAAGATGCGGCCGAATCGCTCGGCATCAGCGCATTAAAACACAAGCTCCTTGCCCTGTCTGTGAGTGCTTTCTTCGCTGGCCTGGTTGGAGGCGCTTTTGCTTATTACCATGTCAGTTATTACTTGAATATGCCTTTCAGCCCCGAATGGACATTTGACCCGATGATGATGGCTTATATCGGTGGTATGGGTACCATTATTGGACCGATTATTGGGTCAATATTCTTTGTTGGTCTCAAGCAGCTATTGGTTTGGAACGTGGGTGAATATCATCTGATCATCTTTGGTACGCTTTTTATCCTCATCGTGTTGTTTCTTCCCGGTGGATTGGTTGAAGCCTGGAAGAAAATTCAAAAGCTGCTTGCCACCCGGTTTAGAAGGGGAAAAAAACAAGCTGCTTTTATCACCTGAGATCTAGATGCCGTACTTAAAAAACATTGACAGGGAAAGGAGAAAACTATCGAATAAAAGTAAAAGGGGCCCGATTTTCTTTGTACTTTATATAGAAAAACTAGAATAAGATAAAAGAAGGAGAATGATCCATGAAAGTCAAAATTACGTTTATTGCAATAGTAATCGTACTTAGCATGATACTGGTCAGTTGTGGTCCCGCAGCAACTCCAGCAGCGACCGTCGCGCCCACAACAGCTCCCACGGTACCTGCCGTCGGCTCCATAGAAGGCAAGAAAGTTTGTTACCTCATCCCAGAATCTGGAAATGCCTTCCTATCCGGGCTTACCCAAGGTGTCAAGGATAAATTTGCAGCCGATGGCGTCGAGGTCCAGATATTCGGCGCTGAAAGCAATCCGACCACCCAATACAACCAGATCGAAACCTGCATCTCCCAGGGCGTCAGCGGCATGATCATCATGGCTGCCATTGAGCCCGAAGGTGTGGCGACTGCGGTTGAGGAAGCCAAAGCAGCCGGCATCAAGGTCATGGGTGTGCCTGTGGACAAGCAAGGACCATACGATGCCATCATGCATACCGATCAATATGAGATCGGTACAAAAATGGCGACTATGGCTTGCGATTGGATCAATGCTACCTATCCAGATGCAGCAGATAAGAGTATTGAGGTTGCAATCATCAGCACCAAGGGCACTGAAAATCTTAAGCTTCGCACCGAAGGCATGGAGACCATCGACACTACCTGTGCCAAGGCCAAACTGGCGCAGTTTGTAGATGTACCCGAAACAACCATCACAGAAGCTGTAAGCGCAACGGAGAACATTTTTACCGCCAATCCGAACGTAAAAGTGATCATGGTTGCGGGAGATTCTGGCGCACAAGGTGCTGCCCAGGCCATATTAGCTTACGCCCCCAATAATCTGGATCAATACGGCGTATTCTCCGGCGATGTAAGCCCAGATACCCAGGCACAGCTCCCGAAATGCGAAGCGGGTGCCTATCGCGGGGCTGTGGCGATCGGGGGAAGTCTTGACGATCTGATCCAGAGCACCTATTCGATCATGAAGGGCATGATCAGTA
>Ga0316624_10000080_pt1 | contig 25941 bp, 21 predicted proteins | sample OWC_Aug_N3_C1_D5_FD_207657 | JGI IMG/M metagenome (GOLD analysis project Ga0316624, IMG submission 207657) | Wetland soil microbial communities from Old Woman Creek delta, Ohio, United States - OWC_Aug_N3_C1_D5_A | ecosystem: Environmental > Terrestrial > Soil > Wetlands | place: USA: Ohio... | reverse complement strand
AAGTCAGCTGGGATGGCGACCGACTCCCAGCCCAGGAGGACGAACAACCAGAGCGCGACGTCAAGAAGCAGGGTCGCAAAGATGAGGGCGCCGACGTTCACGCGCCTTTCGACGCGCCCGATCGCCAGCGCCGCGCCCACGTGACCTGCAAACATGGTGATCTTCGGGGCGGGGCCTAACGATGGGGCCGAGCGTCCACCTGTCGCCCCTGGTCCGGTGCGCCCGGTGCATGCCACCGTGCGCTCAAACGCAAGCCCCTGCTCGGTGATCTTGTCCTGCAGCGCCTTGATCTTCGCGCGCGTGGCCTCGTCCCTATCGACGCCGGCCAGGCGGTATTCCAGGAGCGTGCGCTCCAGGTAATGCCGCGCGCCCGCATCGGCGGGCTGCGGCACTTGGTTGAGCGCGTGGTAGACGGCCGGATTCAGGTTCAGCGCAGTGAACGCCGCGGCGGCCGTCTGGGTGAGCGCCTGCCCCTTGTCGCGCAGCGCCTTGGTCGCGCCGACCCCGTAGAGCACCTGCGCCTGCAGCTGCGCATCGGCGATCGCGCCGTAGGCGTCGTCGTAGGGCTTGAGCGTGTTGTCCAGGGTGCGCGGGCCCTGCACGGCGAGGAGCTGCGCCACGGCCGCATCGGCGCGCGCCAGCTGCCGCTTCACCCATGACTCGAGCAGCGCCGGGCTGTCACCGCCGTCCCAGGCGTGCACAGCGGGGGCCTGTGCGGGGCTGAGCGCCGGCAGCGCGGTCGCGGCCACGAGGAGCGCGACGGGCAGCGCGCGGGAACACAGGGCTCGTGCAGGCATGCGTCGGACTCCTGGGGGGTACGTAGGCGGGCGGCGCTTCGGGCGCAGCGCGCGCGGCGGATTATCCGCGAAAGTCCGGCGCGCGGCAGCCGCCGATGCGCCGTGACGCCGCGCGCGCGCGGTGAGGCGAGGGTTCCTTCAGGGCTTGCCGAAGAGCTTGTCGAGCGCCGCCCGCGCGGCATCGACCTCGGCGGTGTTGGGGGGCGTGTAGGCGCGCGGGCGCGGCTTGAAGTGGTCGCAGAAGTTGGCGTGCGTCTTGTCGCTGACCTCCTCGGCGGTGGGTTCGCGGCAGTGCTTGGCGAGGCGCGTGTCGTAGTCGACGCACAGGCGGCACACGTGCAGCTCGGCGCGGCACTTCGGGCACTCGTCCAGGCGGCGCAGCGGCAGGCTCAGCTCGCTCAACGCCGCACCGCATTTCCAGCAGACGAGGTCGTGGGCCATGGCGGCAGCAGCTTACTCCGGGGCGCCGCCCGTGCGCCGCATCCGGTAGCGGGCGAAGGTCGACCAGTGCCCGTCCGGCGCCTGCGACTCCAGCAGCAGCGTGCCGCTGGCGCCATCGGGCGCAAGCGTCAGCGTGTCGCGGAAGGCGCCTTGCGCGTACGGGAAGAGCAGCACCAGCGTGTCACCCTGGCGCTGCCCGGTCGCCACCACGCGCGCCCCGGCGGCACCGAAGCGGTCGAGCCAGTGCGCGACGTAGTCACCGGCCTTCGCGTCGTAGCCCAGGTACAGGTGCGCGGCGTAGGCGGGCGGGGTCGCCGCATCGGTCATCGAGAATTCAAGCCACCCGGCCTCGAGCACCCAGCGGCCCTGCGCGTGGTAGCGCACGGGCCTGCCCTGCACGGTGCCTTGCATTTCCCAGCGGCCCGCGAGCGGGTCGAGGAAGCGCAGGCCATCGCCGGCGGCCGCGGCGGTGCCGGTGAGCAGGGCGAGGAGTGCCGGGACGAGGCGGGCGCGGGCCATCACGGGTGAGCCTCCGTTCGGTCTCATGCGCTCGCGGCGACGGGCAGCGTGCGCTCGCGCAGGAACGCCTGCAGCACCCGCCCGGTGTGGGACTGGCTGCGCCGGCGCGCGACCTGCGCCGGCGTGCCCTGCGCGACGATGCGGCCGCCGCCGTCGCCGGCCTCGGGGCCTAAGTCGATGATCCAGTCCGCCTCCGCCATGACGTCGAGGTTGTGCTCGATCACCACCGCGGTGTTGCCCGCGGCCACCAGGCGGTGCAGCACGTGCGTGAGCCTCTCCACGTCCGCCATGTGCAGCCCCACGGTCGGCTCATCGAGCACGTAGAGCGTGCGCTTCGGTCTCGCCCGCGGGCCGTGCCCGGGCTCGTCGCGCACCTTGGAGAGCTCGGTCACGAGCTTGATGCGCTGTGCCTCCCCGCCCGAGAGCGTCGGGCTCGGCTGCCCGAGCGTGAGATAACCCAGGCCCACGTCGGCGAGCAGCTTCAGCGCATGGTGCACGCGCGGGTGGGCGGCGAAGAAGCCCAGGGCGTCATCGACGTTCATCGCCAAGACGTCTCCGATGCTCTTGCCGCGCCACAGCACGGCGAGCGTCTCGGAGTTGAAGCGCTTACCCGTGCACACGTCGCACAGCACCTTCACGTCCGGGAGGAAGCTCATCTCGATGGTCTTGACCCCCTGGCCCTCGCACGCCTCGCAGCGCCCGCCGGCGGTATTGAACGAGAAGCGGCCGTTGCCAAAGCCGCGGATGCGCGCCTCGGTGGTACCGGCGTAGATGCGCCGGATCTCGTCCCAGAAGCCGATGTAGGTCGCAGGACAGGAGCGCGGCGTCTTGCCGATCGGGGTCTGGTCCACCTCCAGCACACGCTCCAGGTGCTCAAGTCCCCGCACCGCGGCGCAGCCCAGAAGCGGCGGCCCCGCCGCCCGCTTGCCGCGCCGGGCGCGCACCGCCGGCTGCCCCAGGAGGTGCTTCAAGTTCGCGTACAGCACGTCGCGCGCCACGGTGGACTTGCCCGAGCCTGAGACACCGGTGATGACGACGAGGCGCGCGAGCGGGATGCGCACGTCGGTGCCGCGCACGTTGTGCAGCGCGACACGCTCGAGGGTGAGGTGCGCGGTGGCCGCGTTCACGGCGCGGTGCGGCTGCGAGGGGTGCAGCAGCGGCTCGCGCAGGAAGCGCCCGGTGGTGGAGCGGGGGTTGCCGATGAGGTCCTGTACCGTGCCGCAGCCGACGACCTCCCCGCCGCGCACGCCGGCCTCGGGACCTAAGTCCAGCACGTAGTCGGCGCGCCGGATGGTCTCCTCGTCGTGCTCGACGACGACCAGCGTGTTGCGGTGGCCGGCGAGCTCGGTGAGGGACTCAAGCAGGATCTCATTGTCGCGCGGGTGCAGCCCGATGGTGGGCTCATCGAGCACGTAGCACACGCCCTGCAAGTTCGAGCCGAGCTGCGCGGCGAGGCGGATGCGCTGCGCCTCCCCGCCCGAGAGGCTGGGAGCTGCGCGATCGAGCGTGAGGTACCCGAGTCCCACCCGGTCGAGGAACTTCAGCCGCGCGCGGATCTCCGCCAGGAGGTCGCGCGCGATCTCGCGCTCGCGCGGACCTAAGCGCAGCCGGGCGAAGAACTCCTGGCTCGCGGCCACCGGCTGCGCGGCGAGCGCGGCGATGGAGCGCTCGCGGAAGCGCACGCTGAGCGCGATGGGGTTAAGGCGCTCGCCATGGCAGGCCGAGCAGGGCTGCGGCTCGTGCGCGTACCACTCGTTCCACCACAGCTCCTCGCCGCTGTGCTGCGCCTCGAAGCCCGGCATTTCCACCCCGGTGCCGAAGCAGCTCTCGCACCAGCCGTGCTTGGAGTTGAAGGAGAACAGGCGCGGGTCGAGCTCCGCGAAGCTTTTGCCGCAGGAGGGGCAGGCACGGCGGGTCGAGAACACCGTGACGCGGGAGGACTTCGGTGCGAGCACGTGCACCAGCCCCTTGCCGAAGTCCAGCGCCCGCGCGAGCGCGGCGCGCAGCGCGGCCTCGCTCTTCACGCTGACGTCGAGCTCGGCGACGGGCAGCTCGATGGTGTGCTCGCTGAAGCGCGAAAGGCGCGGCCACGGCGCCGTGGGCACGAGGGCCCCGTCGACGCGCAGGCTCCTGAATCCCTTCTTCGCCGCCCACTTGGCAAGATCGGTGTAGTAGCCCTTGCGCGCCAGCACCAGCGGCGCGAGCAGACCGATGCGCTTGCCCCGGTAGTCGCGCAGCAGGCGGGCGGCGATGGAGGCCGCGCTCTGCGGCTCGATCGCTGCATCGCAGTCGGGGCAGTACTGGGTGCCGAGCTTCACGTACAGCAGGCGCAGGAAGTGGTAGATCTCCGTCAGCGTCGCCACGGTGCTCTTGCGGCCGCCGCGGCTGGTGCGCTGCTCGATCGCCACCGTCGGCGGGATGCCGAAGATCGCATCCACCTCGGGCCGGGCGGCCGGCTGCACGAACTGCCGGGCGTAGGCGTTCAGGGATTCAAGGTAGCGGCGCTGGCCCTCGTTGAAGAGGATGTCGAAGGCGAGCGTCGACTTGCCCGAGCCGGACACCCCGGTGATGACCGTGAAGCGATCGCGCGGGATCTGCACGTCGATGTTCTTCAGGTTGTGCTCGCGCGCGTTGTGGATGACGATCGCGTGGGCGCCGCGGCCGGGCTCGCGGCGGTACGCGGCCGGCTGCTCGGCGACCCCGGCAGCAGCTGCCGGGGCGAGGGCGGCCCCGTAGGCTCGCAGCGCCTGGCCGGTGTAGGAGCCGGCCTGCGCGCGCACCTGCTCCGGGGTGCCCGCGCACACGATCTGCCCGCCGCGCTCGCCGCCCTCGGGGCCTAAGTCGATGATCCAGTCGGCGGCGCGGATGACGTCGAGGTTGTGCTCGATGACCAGCAGCGAGTGGCCGGCGACCAGGAGCTTCCTGAAGGCCTTCAGCAGCTTCGCCACGTCCTCGAAGTGCAGTCCCGTGGTCGGCTCGTCGAAGAGAAACAGCTTCCCCCGGTGCGTGGTGCTCGAGAGCACCGAGCCGGCTTGCGCCAGGTGGCCGGCGAGCTTGAGTCTCTGCGCCTCCCCGCCCGAGAGCGTCGGCACCGGCTGCCCGAGCTTCAGGTACTCCAGTCCCACGTCGGCGAGCGGCGCGAGCCGCAGCGCCACCTCGGGGGCGTCGGCGAAGAACGCGCGCGCCTCGGTGACGGTGAGGGCGAGCACTTCGGCGATATTGAGGCGGCGGCCGTCCGCACCCTCGCGGCGGATGTCGAGCACCTCCTCGCGGTAGCGCCGGCCGTCGCAGTCCGGGCAGCGCAGGTACACGTCGGAGAGGAACTGCATCTCCACGTGCTCGAAGCCGTTGCCGCTGCAGGTCGGGCAGCGGCCGGTGCCGGAATTGAAGCTGAAGGTGCCCGGGGTGTACTTGCGCTCCTGCGCCGCCGGCTCCGCGGCGAAGAGCGCGCGGATGGCGTCGAAGGCGCCGACGTAGCTCGCCGGATTGGAGCGCGTGGTGCGGCCGATCGGGTTCTGGTCGACCATGATCACGTCATCGATCAATTCCGCGCCCGCGAGCCCGGCGAACTGCCCCGGGGCCGCGGTCGGCTTGCCGCGGTACTTCAGGAGCGCCGGGTAGAGCACGTCCTCCACCAGCGTCGACTTGCCCGAGCCGGAGACGCCGGTGACGCACACCAGGCGCTTCAGCGGGATGCGCGCATCGACGTTCTTCAGGTTGTGCTCGCAGGCGCCCTTGAGCTCGAGCCAGCGATTCGAGCGCGCCTCGGCCACCACCGCGCCGTCCGGGGCCGCGTGGGGGCCTTGCGCGGCCTCGCGCACCGCGCCGACCGCCTTCGCGCCGGCGAGGTACTGCCCGGTGAGGGAGCCGGCGTGCGCGCGGATCTCTTCCGGGGTGCCGAAGAAGACGATCTCGCCGCCGCGCTCGCCGGCGCCGGGACCTAAGTCCAGGATCCGGTCGGCCTCGAGCATGATCTGCGGGTCGTGCTCGACCACCACGAGGGAGTTGCCGGCATCGCGCAGGCGCTTCATGACGCCGATGACGCGCTGCATGTCCCTCGGGTGCAGCCCGATCGAGGGCTCATCGAGCACGAACAGGGTGTTGACGAGCGAGGTGCCGAGCGCGGTGGTGAGGTTGATGCGCTGCACCTCCCCGCCGGAGAGCGTGCGCGACTGCCGATCAAGCGTGAGGTAGCCCAGGCCCACGTCGACCAGGTAACGGAAGCGCCCGCGGATCTCCCCGAGGAGCAGTTCCGTGGCCTCATCCAGCGCTCGGGGCAGCTTAAGCTCGCGGAAGAACGCCTCGCCGCGCTCCACCGGCAGGAGCACCAGGTCATGGATCGAGAGGCCGGGCAGTGACTGCAGGACCTCCTCGCTGAAGGCGGTGCCCCGGGGCTTAAAGCGCGGCACTGCACCTAAGGCCGCGGCCGCGAGCGCGTGATCGCCGATGCGCCACAGCAGCGCTTCGGTCTTCAGCCGTGCCCCGTCGCAGGCCGCGCAGGGCGTGTAGGCACGGTAGCGCGACAGGAGCACCCGCACGTGCATCTTGTAGGCGCGGGTCTCGAGCCAGGCGAAGAAGCGCTTCACCCCGTACCAGACTTTCTTCGTCCATTCCCCCTCCCCCTCGATCACCCAGCGGCGCGCCTCGGCGGGCAGCTCGCGCCAGGGGGTGTCCAGGGCAATGCCGCGCAGCTTCGCGAACTTCTCCAGGTCCTGCTGGCACTCCTCGTAGGACTTCGTCTGCCAGGGCTTGATGGCGCCGCCGCGCAGCGACCTGGTCTCATCCGGGATCACGAGCCCGTAGTCGATGCCGATGGTGCGGCCGAAGCCGCGGCAGGTCTCGCAGGCCCCCAGCGGAGAATTGAAGGAGAACTCGCTCGGGGTCGGGTCGCGGTAGGCGAGGTCGCACTGCGCGCAGTGCAGCTCGCTCGAGTAGCGCCAGGTATCCAAAGGCTGCGGCACCTCGGCCTCATCCACGACCTGCACGTTGACGCGCCCGCGCCCGACGCGCAGCGCTGCCTCGAGCGACTCCAGCACGCGGCCGCGCTCGGCGCCGCCGGCGCGCAGGCGATCCTGCACCACTTCCAGCATCACGCAGGGCGCGGGCGCTGCGGCCTTGCCGCGCTTCTTGCCGCGCGGCGCTGCGGCCGGGGCGGGGCCGGCAGCCTCGAGGTAACGGGTGTAGCCCTGGCGGGCCAGGAGCTCGCGCACCTCCGCCACGCTGAAGCTGGCCGGTACCGCCACCGGGAAGCTGATGAGGAGCCGCGGGTCGCCTGCCTCCCGGGCCCGCTGGGCGAGGTCCGCGTAGATGCTCTCCGGACTGTCCTTGCGCACGCGCTCGCCGCAGCGCCGGCAGTACAGCGCCGCGACGCGCGCGAACAGCAGCTTCAGATGGTCGTTGAGCTCGGTCATCGTGCCGACGGTGGAGCGCGAGGTGCGCACCGGGTTGGTCTGGTCGATCGCGATCGCCGGCGGGATGCCCGAGATCGAATCGACCTGCGGTTTGTCCATGCGGTCGAGGAACTGCCGCGCGTAGGGGGAGAAGGTCTCCACATAGCGGCGCTGGCCTTCCGCATACAAGGTGTCGAAGACCAGCGAGGACTTGCCGGAACCGGACACGCCGGTGACGACGATCAGCTCGTTGAGCGGGATGTCGAGATCGAGGTCCTTGAGGTTGTTCTGGCGCGCGCCCCGCAGGCAAATGGCGTCACGTGAGGCGTCGGTCATTCCGTCACCGTTCATCGGGGCAGTGGTGGAGCGCTTAAAGGGGAAGCGCGCGCAGGCCTGGGGAAGTTTACTCGATTCCGCTGCGGCGCTGAGGCGGCATGAGCGGCGCCCGGCGCGGCGTGAGCGGCTGCAATCCAGTGCTTGAGGGGCCGGTCTACTGTAGGGCCGCATTGCCGCATGCCGTGCGGGAGCGGGGAATTGTGTTGGCGCGGGAGGCACTTACGCCGTTCCTGCCGCACGCCCACTCCCTAAAGGCACTAGGCGTACAATCCGCGGCGTTCCACGACATCCTGAGGAGACTGCGAATGACTTCAAAAATGCTGTCCAGTGTTGCCCTGGCCGCGGCCGCCGCGGTGATGTTCTCGACGGCCGTGGTGAGCACCGCGAGCGCTGACGAAGCGAAGGTGAAGTGCGAGGGCGTGAACTCCTGCAAGGGTCACTCGGCCTGCAAGAGCGCCAACAACGCCTGCAAGGGACAGAATTCCTGCAAGGGCAAGGGGTTCGTCGAGATGTCGAAGGCTGAGTGCGACGCCGCCAAGGCCAAAGCCAAGTAAGGTGCGTTCGCGGGCCGGGCGCTGAGTGCCCGGCCCCGTTCTTGCCTTGCCCCCATGCTGACTCGTCCATCGCTCGGCTTCGGACTCGGCCTCAGGGTCGATCACTACGAGGCGATCCTCGCCGAGCGCCCCCGCGTCGACTGGTTCGAGGTGCTCACCGAGAACTACCTGGTCGGCGGGGGCAAGCCGCTGAACTACCTCATGCGCTTTCGCGAGCGCTACCCGCTCGCCCTGCACGGCGTGTCGCTCTCGATCGGCAGCACCGCACCCTTGAACCGCGAGTACCTCGCGCAGCTGAAAGGGCTCGCCGAGCGCGTGGAGCCTGAGTGGGTATCCGATCACCTGTGCTGGACCGGGGTGGCGGGGCGCAACACGCACGACCTGCTGCCGCTGCCGTACACGGAAGAGGCCCTCGAGCACGTCGTCGGGCGCGTGCGCACCGTGCAGGACGTCCTCGGCCGCAGGATCCTCATCGAGAACGTCTCCAGCTACGTCGCCTTCCGCGACGCCCCGCTCAGCGAGTGGGAGTTCCTGCGCGAGGTTGCCACCCGCGCCGACTGCCTGATCCTGCTGGACGTCAACAACATCTACGTGAGCTCGGTGAACCATGAGTTTGACCCGCTCACTTATCTTGCGGCGGTCCCCGCCGAGCGCGTGCAGCAGATCCACCTCGCCGGGCACGAGGACCACGGCGACTACCTCGTCGACACGCATGATCACCCGGTGCCCGACCCGGTCTGGGCGCTGTATACGGCCGCGCTCAGGCACTGCGGGGCCGTTTCCACCATGATCGAGCGCGACGACCACATCCCGCCGCTTGCGGAACTGTGCGCGGAGCTGCAGCAGGCGCGCGACTTAAGCGCGCGCACCCTGGCAGCTGCGCATCCGGACACGCTCCGCACGCGCCGCGCCGCGGGGGTCGCATGAGGGAGCTTGCGGCCATCCAAGGCGACTTCCAGGACTACCTGCTGCGCGGGGAGGGCGCCATCGAGCGCCACGTGCTCGGCAGCGCTCGCGTGCCGGTTAAGACGCGCCTTGGCATCTACGGCGGCGCCTACAGGAGCCGCCTCATCGAGGCCCTGGGCGTGACGTACGCAGCGCTCGCGAAGCTCCTGGACGAGGACTTCGCGGCGCTCGCGGACGAGTACGTGCGCACGCACGACTCGCGTCACTTCTCCATCCGCTACTACGGGGAGGACTTCGCCGTGTTCCTCGCCGCCCACGAGGACACGCGCGACGCCCCGCTGCTCGCGGAACTCGCCCGCTGGGAGTGGGCGATGACGGGCGCGTTCGATGCGGCCGATGCGGCAGCGCTCGCCCCGGAGGCGCTCGCGCGGGTGTCACCCGAGCAGTGGGCGCAGTTGCACCTCACCTTCCACCCGAGCGTGGCGCGGCTGGCGCTTCACTGGAATGCGCCGCAGATCTGGCAGGCCCTGAGCGAGGAAGCCGAGCGCCCCGCCGCATCCTTCAGCGCCACGGCCCTCGAGTGGCTCTTGTGGCGCGAGGATCTCACCACCTACTTTCGCTCGCTCGGCGCGGCCGAGGCCAAGGCGCTGGATGCCGCCCGCGCCGGCGCCCCGTTCGGGGAGCTGTGCGAGCTGCTGTGCGATGAGGTCGGCGAGCAAGCAGCGCCCGCCCAGGCGGCGACGCTGCTGCGCGGCTGGATCGGCTCGGGCCTGATCACCCGCGCGGCCTGAAGGCCGTGCGCGCCGCGCGGCGCCGCGCGGTCGGCGTACAATCGCCTGCCTGATTTCACTGCAGGCGGATCATGGCGCCCCCGACCTATAGCAACGTGCTCCAGATGATCGGCAACACGCCGCTGATGGCGGTGCGCCGCATCGACACCGGCCCGTGCGAGCTGTTTCTGAAGCTCGAGAACCAGAACCCGGGCGGTTCCATCAAGGATCGCGTGGGGCTCTACCTCATCGAGGCGGCCGAGCGTGCCGGGTTGCTCAAGCCCGGCGGCACCCTGATCGAGGCCACCGCCGGCAACACAGGCTTAGGTTTGGCGCTGGTGGCGGCGCAGAAGGGATACCGGCTCCTGCTCGTGATCCCGGACAAGATGAGCCAGGAGAAGATCTTCCACCTGCGGGCGATGGGCGCGGAGGTGATGCTGACGCGCTCGGACGTGAGCAAGGGGCACCCGGAGTACTACCGCGACGTCGCCGAGCGGCTCGCGCGCGAGACCCCCGGCGCCTACTTCGTCAACCAGTTCGGTAACCCCGCCAACGCGCAGGCGCACGAGGAGACCACGGCCCCCGAGATCTACGCGCAGATGGGCGGCAGGCTCGATACGATCGTGTGCGGCGCGGGCACCGGCGGCACGCTCGCCGGACTCACGCACTTCTTCGCGCGCACCGATCCTAAGGTGCAGCTGGTGCTGGCGGACCCGGTGGGCTCAGGCCTTGCCAGCTACGCACTGACGGGCCGGCTCCCCGAGAAGATGTCGCCCTGGCTGGTCGAGGGCATCGGTGGGGACTCGGTGCCCCCGGTCGGGGACTTCTCGCGCGTCGCGCAGGCCTACTCGATCCCGGACGCTGAGGCCTTTCGCACCTGCCGCGAGCTTCTGAAGAAGGAGGGCGTCATCGCGGGCACCTCCACCGGCACGCTGCTCGCGGCGGCGCTGCGCTACTGCCGCGCGCAGCAGCAACCGAAGCGCGTCGTCAGCCTCGTGTGCGACAGCGGCAACAAGTACCTCTCCAAGGTCTACAACGACTACTGGATGCTCGACCAGGGCTTTCTCGAGCGCGAGCACCTCGGCGACCTGCGCGACCTCATCGCCCGGCGCCACAGCGAGCGCGCGGCGATCACGGTCGACGCCACCGAGACGGTCATGGCCGCCTACCGGCGCATGAAGCTGTATGACGTCTCGCAGGTGCCGGTGATGCAGGACGGCCGCATCGTCGGCATCGTGGACGAGGAGGACATCCTGCTCGAGGTGATCGCCCATCCGGAGCACTTCAACGAGCCGGTGACGCGCGCCATGGCGAGCCACCTCGTCACCGTGCAGTCGGATGCCCCGGTCGCGCAGCTGATGGAGATCTTCAAGCGCGGCATGGTCGCGATCGTCATGCACGGTGCGGAGTTCCAGGGGCTCATCACGCGCATCGACCTGCTCAACTGGCTGCGCCGCAAGCAGTGACCAACCCCGAGGAAGACTGATGAGTGAGAGGAGCAAGGAACTGAAGTTCGGGACGCGGGTGATCCACGGTGGTCAGCACCCGGATCCCCTGACCGGGGCGGTGATGCCGCCGATCTACGCGACCTCGACCTACGTGCAGTCGAGCCCCGGCGTGCACAAGGGCTACGAGTACTCGCGCACCCACAACCCCACGCGCGACGCGCTGCAGGCCTCGCTCGCCAACCTCGAGGGCGGCGCGGCGGCCTTCGCGTTCGCCTCAGGCATGGCCGCGAGCGCGACGCTGCTGGAGCTGCTCGATGCGGGCTCGCACATCGTTGCCATGCACGACCTGTACGGGGGCAGCTACCGGCTGTTCGAGAACGTGCGCAAGCGCTCTGCCGGCCATGCGGTCTCCTTCGTCGACCTGTCGGATGCGGCGGCGCTGGAGACGGCGCTGCGGCCCGAGACGCGCCTGATCTGGGTCGAGACCCCGACGAACCCGCTGCTGAAGCTCGTGGACCTCTCGGCGGTCGCCGCCGTGGCGCGGCGGCGCGGGATCCTGACGGTGTGCGACAATACCTTCGCCACGCCCTTTATCCAGCGCCCGCTCGAGCACGGCTTCGACGTCGTCATGCACTCGACGACCAAGTTCCTCAACGGGCACTCCGACTCGATCGGCGGGGCGGCGATCGTGCGCGCCGGAGGCGATCTGGCCGAGCGCCTCGGCTACCTGCAGAACGCGCTCGGCGCGGTGCCGGGCCCGTTCGACTCCTTCCTCACCCTGCGCGGCATCAAGACCCTGGCGCTGCGCATGGAGCGCCACTGCAGCAACGCGCTCGCCGTGGCGCAGTTCCTGGAAGGACACCCCGCCATCGAGCGCGTCTACTACCCCGGTCTTGCGAGCCACCCGCAGCATGCCCTCGCGCGCTCGCAGATGCAGCGCGGCTACGGCGGCATCGTGACCGCGGTGCTGCGCGGGGGACTTGCGGCGGCGCGCCGCACGCTCGAGCGCTGCCACCTGTTCTCCCTCGCCGAGAGTCTGGGGGGCGTCGAGAGCCTGATCGAGCATCCGGCGATCATGACGCACGCCTCGCTCCCGGCGACCTTGCGCGAGTCCCTCGGCATCGGCGCCGGGCTGATCCGCCTCTCGGTGGGCGTCGAGGACGTGGCGGACCTGACCGCCGAGCTCGGCGCGGCCCTTCAATAGGCGTGCGGTTGCATCTGCCGGGCGGGCGCGGGCCTTCAGGTCGCCGGGCACTCCTCGCCGCAGTCCAGCGCGCCTGAGGGCGCGGCGTTAGGCGGCGGGAATGCCTGGCGGAAGGTGAAGGCCTCGGGACCGGGCCCGTGGCTGCGCAGCAGGTCGAGGCGCGCGATGGCCTCGGTGAGCGTCGGCCGGTGCCCGCACGGCACCCACCACAGCACGAGGAATGCCTGCCCCAGGCGCTCGAACCACTCGCGCCGCCGGCGCATCAGCTTGACGTGCTCGGAGCGGTAGACGTACTGGCTGAGCGAGGCCACGTCCTGCCACACGGACATGTTGACCAGCAGGTTCGGCTCCTCGAACGGGCGCAGCGCGGTCGCATCGCCCGCCTCGGTCTGCAGGCGCCACACGAACCCCGGCGAGCGCTCGGCCAGGGCGTTGATCCGCTCAAGATTCGCCGCGAACTCGGCCATCACGGACGAATCCATCGGACCACGGATGATGCCGATGTTCAGCTGCGCCAGCTCGTAGTCGGACATGAGTGCTCCTCGCGGGAATTACGCACGCTCAGGGCTCGCGCGAACCGCCGTCCCTCGCTGCCCAATGTCGCCCCCGGGGGCGCCCCGCAGCGCGACGAACTCGCCCGCGAGCGCACCGACGCGGCGACCCTGATACTCGAGCACCGCGGACACGCGGATCCGGGCCTTGCCCCGGCGGGCCAGCATGGCGGTGAAGCGCCGCCACGCTTCCGGGTGCTCGAGGCAGGAGCGCGCGTGGAACTCCCCGGTGATCGGCTGCTCGTACTCCATGGCGTTGCGCTGGATCACGAGGCGCGCGCCGATGCCTGCCGCGCGCAGCCGCACGTGCAGCAGCGACCAGGCCGCGAGGATCGCGAGCGCCGAGGCGCTCCCGCCAAACACGGTCTCGTGGTGGTTGATGTTCGGCCCGAGCGGTGCCCGCAGCTCGATGCAGTGCGCGGCGACCGCGACCACGCTGACCCCCATCGCCCGGGAGAGGGGCAGGTGCGCGTGCAGGTAGTGCTCGAGCTCAGCCGCTTGCACCGGCGCGCCTCCCCCGGCCTGCGCTGATGCTGCGGCGGGCCGGCTCATGGCGGCGCAGGGCGGGCATCCACGTACACCCACGCCGTCTTACCGGATGCGAGCGCTGCGCTCACCCGCCGGTACGCGGCCACCTCGTAGCCATCGGCGCGGACGAGTTCCTCCGGCGTCACCCGGAACAGGGTTCCTGGCACGCGGTGGGCGGGGTTGCCCGTGAAGCGCACGATCGGGTGCTGCGCCCTGCCACTCATCGCCACGACCCCGGGATCCTCGATGGCCACCAGCGAGGACTGGTACATGAGGAGCTCGTCCGGCTCCCCGTCCAGGGGCCGGCCGAAGGTCGTCCGCTGCACGTTCTCCTGCTGCAGCGTGCCGTAGGAAAAAAGCAGTTCCGATGCAGCACTCATGACCCGCGCACCTCTTCAACGAACATAGACCGGCACATGAGAGGTGTCCACATCGGCTGCTGCTGGTGGTGCCCGCGTCCGCGCCGGCGATGGCCGTTCGCGCGTGTAGCCCCTGCCGGCGCAGGGATCAGGCCCGATGACAGACAGGCCTGCCCGGCCGTCGGGCGTGCGGCCGCTGGAGGGGTCAGGCTCGCACTGCCCGTGGAGGGCCCCCGAGCCAGCCGGCAACGGCGCATATCACGATGATCGCGGCCAGCGAGCTCCCCGCCATCGCGACCGCGGAGGGCGGTGGGGGTGCGACGGTCATTCCAGCCACGGTGAATGAGAGCACGACCATCGCGAGCACCCCAAGGGAAAGCTTCGTTCGCCGTGACAGACCGGCACCCGACACGAAAAGACAGACGCCGGCAACGGCGATACATGCTTCGAGCGCGAGGGCTGCGGGCATGACGTGCCACAGGCCGAGCCCGACCTTCGTCGAAGCCCCACCCGCGACGGGCAACTCAGGGGCGTGGACGAGCGCATCCAGAAGCCAGTGCGAGAAGACTGCCGCCGCGACCAGCAGCGCGGCCCGCGCCCGTGCCTGCTGCAGGTGCGGGTACCAGAGGAAGGTGGCCGCGCCTGCCAGCGCCGACCAGCCGAGGCTGGCAAGCAGACCGTGCGAATACGGGAACTGAAACTCTGCCTGGTGAGTCCTGGGGAAGTCAGCTGGGATGGCGACCGACTCCCAGCCCAGGAGGACGAACAACCAGAGCGCGACGTCAAGAAGCAGGGTCGCAAAGATGAGGGCGCCGACGTTCACGCGCCTTTCGACGCGCCCGATCGCCAACGCCGCGCCCACGTGACCTGCAAACATGGTGATCTTCGGGGCGGGGCCTAACGATGGGGCCGAGCGTCCACCTGTCGCCCCTGGTCCGGTGCGCCCGGTGCATGCCACCGTGCGCGCATCGGCCGTTCGCTGCGCTGTTCAGTTGGCGTTGCTGGGATCATCGGATGCTCCCGGAAGTTTGCCGTCGGTGAGATCCGCCTGTGACCAAAGCGAGCGCGCCCGGTGCATGAGTTTACCAAGCCGCCCGGTGGCTCCGGCCTGCGTAAATTTCAGGAGGCATCGGCGGGTTTTCGCGGGTGTCCGGCCCTGCAATGCTCCAGCGAGAACTACCGGAGGGGCAAGCGTGCCTAGAAATACTACGCGGTACACGATCGGAAATTTGCGCGTTAGTTTGTAGTGCGCCGGCAGGAAGAGCACCAGCATGACTGCCGCGAGCACGTAAAGGGCCCTGCGGAAATGATGCCCAACGATGAGCTTGGGCCCCTGGCCGGCGCGGTGTCCAGGGCGACGCGAGCTCGCGCTGCACTGCGGCGCGCTGCGGATATCACTCCGGCTTTCATGGCCGTTCCAAGCGCTGGTCACGGCCTGCGGTGGCATGAATTGCCGCGAATGCGCCCGCCGCGATTGACACGGCGACCGCCATCACAAAGGCAACGGTGGCTGGGCTCGGAGTAGGTGCATGCATCGCCCATGAGCCGAAGTAGAGACCCGCAAGTAGCAACGGTACCGCCCCATAGAAGCAGACCAGCGCGCAAACGCGCTCCAAAATTGGCCACTTGGCTCTTAGCCTCTTTGCCGCAACCCAAACCAGGGCGCGCGTCGCTACATAGCCAAGCACGGACACGACGCAGATCGAAAACGCATCTGACAAGGCATCCGTCCGGTCGGAACCCGGATCAACGAAGGCAACCGCGAACGCGGCGGCAAGGACAGCGGCCAGTATCTGTTGCCGGTATCGAAACGCAGTGTCGTGTGGAAGGATCATGGTCGTCTAACGATGCGCATGAGCGGCCGGGCGATGCCGCCTGGTTCGGCGTCGTCAGCGCACACTGCCATGACACGCGCGCCCGGGCCGATTAGAGTGACGCAGTCTGTCCTTGCCGCTCGAACGAATATCTGCAGGCTACGAAGCAGAACTCCAGCGGCTGTTGACTCAACGGGGAAGTCCTTAGAGACGAGCTTAAGCGGGCGGCAGCACTGCGCAGTTCCAAGACACTTATCACTCACCGCCCGCTCCAACCGATAGTTATGCGGGCGCTGACGAGGACGGCGGGCCTTTGAGTTCCACAATGTTTCCTTCCGGGTCCGAAAGATAAAAGGAAGGTCCCTCCCCCTCGGCCCCGTAGCGAGATGCGACGTCGCCAGCCACGACGCCGTTTGTCGTCAGGAAGTCGCGTATCGATGCAGCATCGAACGGGTCTACCCGCAGGCAGAAGTGATCCATATTCCGTCCAGTCTTACCCGGGGCGACACCACCGGCCAAACCGAGTGCGCCCGCGACTGTGACCATGTCTATAAGAGAGCGGCCCGCTCGCAGTTGAACGAGGCCGAGTTCGTCTTCGCGCCGTTCCACAGCGCAACCGAGAACCCGGCAATAGAAGTCGAGCATCTTCGGCAGGTCGATAACGCGGAGGACGACGTGGTCGATCTCGCGAATCTTGATCATGCGGTGGTCCCAATACAGGCCGCATGACGATGAGGTTGAGCGGCCGGCCGACGCCGATACCAGAGCGCCGCGGGCGCACAATCTCTCCAAGCGCCCGCGGCGCATTTCGCCTTACCTGTCACAGCCGCTCCAAGCGTTGGTTAGACAACCATGAGTCGTTAACGCTTTCGTCGATGTTCACGAAGCCCCTCACGCAGCGACCAAGATATGAGGTCGGCAAGTTCGCGCTCGGAGTAGTCGTCGAGCGTCGCCCAATCATAGATCTGATGAAGCCCGCCTCTAAATGGCGGTTCAGTAAAGGTCACTACGGCTTTCTTCATTCGGACCTTTGCGTCAATGCCCTCCACTGTAGCCGCTTCGTAGAGTGCGGCGAGCTCAGGATTCGCGCGGGAGTCACGTTTTGCAGCTAACGCCAACGCCGCGCGGAGTTTTTGAGCATGGCGTCGCGCTTGTCTCAAGATTCCCGGCGAGGTCGGATTGATCTTCGGAGCCAGACTCATGGTTGTTTAACGATGAGCTTGAGCGGCCGCGTGTCGCCGTTCAACAAGCGATGCGAGCGCATAATTGTCCCCAGCGCTCGCGTCGCTTATCAAGTTAGCTGTCACGGCCGCTCCAAGCATTGGTTAGACGCCGTCCCATTAGACTACATACGAGCGATCCACGATCACTCGCCACTTCCCGAGGAACTTAAGGAGAAGCAACTGGCCGAATGCATTGAAAGTGCCGACCGCAACCAACATGGTTCCGCGCGTAGGGGAGGATAGAACTTCCAGTTTGACGAAGTCGGCGCGTGCGCATGGAACCATCGGTCCGCCCCGAGCAGCCTTACAGTCGTCGTCTTCGGGGCGTTCGGAGTACGACTTTAACGTGAGCGCGGGGTATTTGGGTTGGAGCTTCTCGAAGAGCAGAGGGCCGACTGAGCTCTTCACATAAACCACTGAACCGCGCGGAAATCGGGATAAAGGCGCGTCTGATACGACCACCAGCGCGTCCACCATGTCATCCGCCATGATCACGCCTGGGGCTGTGGAAAGCGCGATATACAGAGCCATCGCCGCAGCAACCGCTCCCGCAATGAAAGCGCCGACTAAGGCTCCAACGCGGATCATGACTTCACCGGGGGTCTAACGAATGTAAGGGACTTCCCCGTCCCGAAACGACACCGAGGTGTCAGGATTGAGTTGCGACATCGATCCTTCAGAAAGGGGAAGTCCCATGAATCTAGTTTCTGCGCTTGGAATCGACTTGGCAAAGAACACCTTCTCGGTGCACGGCGTTAATGCGAGGCGGTCACGCGGCCGAACATGCGCTTCGTACCGGTGAAGTCGCTCGAGCAGCGATCCGATCTCACTCTGCACCGCGTGCGCCAGGGGTTCGTTGAAGAGCGCACCGCGCGTCGGCCTTGGTAGCCACCGTGGGCAACGGGCGTGACTTCAAGAACGGGAGGCAGTTCGCCGCGTGGCTCGGTCTGGTCCCAGCCAAAACTCCACCGGCGGCAAGACGCGACTGGGACACATCACTAAGCGCGGTGATGCGTACCTGAGAACCCTGCTTACACGCGGGCCCGAGTGCTAAGCACTCACCAGAGGCCGATTAGAGTGACGCAGTCTGTCCTTCACGCTCGAACGAATACCTGCAGGTGCTCACGAACCAGAACGGCACCCACTGTTGACACAACGAGGAAGTCCTTAGAGATGAGCTTGAGCGGCCGGCCACGAGGGTGTACCGGGCGACGCGAGCGCACAATGTTCTTCAGCGCTCGCGTCGCCCATCACCTATCACGGCCGCTCCAAGCGTTGGTTAGACGGATTCCACATGACCCCTCATTGCGCTGCACACGAGCCACCCGGTAGTGACTCCCGCCAGCGGAGCAACTGCCGTTACTAACCCAAACACCGCGGCCCAGGTCAGAAGAGTATTTCCCAACGGTCGCGACGCCCACACTAACGCTCCAAGCCAAATGAATGGCACTGCACTGCTTACGGCCAGACCCGAGGCCGCTCTCATGCGTTTCCGCACCCAGTAGCCGCTTAAGAACGACAGAAATGCCAACACCGCTACCGCGAAATAACTCTCGGCTGTGATGCCCCAGACCGTGTAGTGCTGCGTCATCGGCCAGAGCCTCTGCAGCGAAACCTGTGCCAACACGGCTAACACAATCGACGCGGCGGGAAAGATCACGCAGGGCACCCAGTTCCACACCATGGCTTCCTCAATCCGTCTAACGATGAGCGTGAGCGGCCGTGCGCCGCCGTGCCCAGAGCGACGCGGGCGCACAATCTCGCGAAGCGCCCGCGGCGCTCATCCGCCTTGCTGTCACGGCCGCTCCAAGCGTTGGTTAGATGACCTAGCGGTAGACATCTTTTCTGTCCCCGACCTTGAAGATCGTGACTTCGCGACTGGAGTCATCGATGAGATAGACAATACGGTAGCGGCCCTGACGTATTCGATACCGATCCTCATGTCCGGCGAGTTTCTCGGTCTTGTGTGAGCGAGGGTTGACGGCCAGGTCCGCAGTCTTTTCTACGATTCGTCGACGGTCTGTCTTAGAACCGACGGCCTCGATTTCCTTTGCTGCCGAGGACTTTAGAAGGATCCTATATTCGGCCACGGCGTTTCAGGCCGCTGACGAAGCTCTCAAAGGACACGCTCTTCTCGCCACGGCGTTCCGTAAATGCTTCAAGATCTGTGGCGTCTTCAGCCAAAGCGATGCGTACTGCGTCATTAACCATATCTGAGATGGAGCGATCCGACGCCGCGGCACGGAGACGAAGAGCCTTGTGAACTTCGGCGGTGAAATAAACGGTAGCGCGCTTAGAGTTTTCCATGGCACCATTATGACGTTAAGACGTTATAACGTCAAGGCACCAGCCTCGGTCATCTAACGTCGCGCTTGAGCGGCCGGGCACAGAGTTGGGCTAGGCGCATCACGGCCGCTCCAAGCCTTGGTTAGGCGGCGGCGTCTGAGGTGGGAACTCCGTATATTGAGGCGTATCACCACCAATGTGATCCCATGCTGCCTTGGATCCCACGAAGATGTGCATCTTGAGCTGAACCCCGGGATCACCGTCGATGGCGCCTAACGTTATGCCGTGCACCTTTCCATCGTGGATCCCAGCCAGCGTAGTACCGCACGTTCGACAAAAACACAGACCCCAGCCGGGACTCGACTCGTAGAACGTCAGATTGTCTTCTCCGGCAGTCCAAAAGAATGATCCCGGGAAAATCTCTGCATAGGCGGAACCAGAGCCACTGAAAGCCTTGCGACAGCGTGAGCAATGACAGCTTCTAGCGGCGCCGAGTGGGCCATCTATCTTGTAGCGGACTTTGCCGCAAAAGCAGCCACCAGTCAGGTGCATGAGAACTCCAATGCAAGCCGCCTAACGAGGAGCGGCCGGCCCGCCGCATCTACCTAGCGACGCGGGCGCACGATAGTCTTCAGCGCCCGCGGCGCCTTGCCCCTTACCGTCACGGCCGCTCCAAGCGTTGGTTAGGCCGCACTAGCGAACCTTGTCTAAAGGGACGCGGAGGGAGTTAGCACTACCTTTCACAGCTATTTCCCTCGAAGCATAGCCGTCGGCGGAAACAACCACGGTGCCACCAGGGGGAAGTGATTCGTAAGGAGTAAGCACGAAGATATGTATCTTGCGAGTATCGGGAACCAAGAGGAATTGTCCGTCGGAGTTCGTTTGCGCAAATAAGCCTGGGTGATCGTCCACCGAAATAGTAGCTCCCTGAATCGGCTTTTGAGAGGCGGCGTCAATCACCGTGCCCGATGCCGAGGGCGAGACATACGTGGTTATCTCGATGCAGCCGCTTACCGATATAAGAAACGGGAGAGTTACGGCGTATCGCCACTGGCTCATGCGCGGCCTAACGATGAGGTTGAGCGCCGCGCGGAATCGGCGGCGTCAAACGAGGGCACTTTAATCCAGATCGTCGGCATTCTCGTCGCCTCACCGAAGCTGCCGCCCGCGCGTGCGCTCCAACCGATGGTTAGGGGTCACTGCAGAACCCGCGTTCGCATGGTCTTGAGGTCCTCCAGCACCAAAAAGCCCGGAAGCTCCCCCCTGACACCGCCGCCTTTGAGCGGAAAGACAGATTCAAATCGCAGAGGAAACACCTGCGACCCTGATGTCTTCGAGTCGCGCATAGTTCCCAGCAATCATCGCCGCGTCCGGCTCGATCATTCCGCACCAGAATGCCACTTGCCCGGCAGGGGTAATGATGATCGGTTGCAGTGTACTTGGCCCCGAGTCGCCCAGTACCGGCGGGGTTAGGTAGCCCATCATCAGCGTGCCATCCGCCAACGCAAACTCTTCGTCAAGCGCAAACTCCCAAACGGAGGAGAGCGCGAAATCAGCGGCGGTGAGATCGCAGACCTGCTTTCGAACCGGCACGGCGGTCATTCGTTACCCCTAACGTGCTTGAGCGGCCGCCGCACCGCGTCTGCGTAGCGCCGCGGGCGCACACTGTTCGCCAGCGCCCGCGGCGCCATTCCGCTTAACTGTCACGGCCGCTCCAAGCGCTGGTTAGAACTCACTCGACTCGCCGAAAATACTCGCGATAATTCAGATCGTCGATACCGTACTCAGATTCTCCAGAGTAAATCCAAAAGGCATCGTCGCCCACAAAGTGGATATGAATGATCCTGTCTCGACCGTGGTGCTGCTCAAGCATCAGGGAGATGGAATCTTGATCAGCACCCAATATTCGGTACCGATACGTAGCATCCATTCCGGCGAAGTGACGCGGTTTCCCCCCAATTCGTATATCAAGATCAGGCATCGTGTACCGGTACGTGGTTGCGTCGTAGTGAATCCGCACGCGTCCAAGGTAGCCGTCGAGGAAATCTGACTGCTGTGGTTCCAAAAGCGTATGCGCGCGTACGAATCGCATAGTCTGTTCGTGATCGGACTGCCATGTGCCGTGAAGTCGGTCGGCCGCCGTCCCGGCCATGGGCAGAAGCAGCAGGAGCGTCAGAAGTGCGCGCATGTGAGTTCTAACGGTGAAGTTGAGGGGCCGGACGACCGCGCCGGATAAGCGCCTCGGGCGCACACTTTCCCCAAGCGCCCGAGGCGCCAAACAGACCACGCATCACGGCCCCTCCACTGATGTTAGAAGCCAGGTGAACTCCTGCGCTCCGATCACTTGGACCTGACGTCTCTAGGGAAGTCCGAAGAAGTGCTATGGGCCAACGAGGCACTATGAACCTTCCGTCAATTGCTGAGTCTCGAACTTGAGCTGCTCCTGCCACGCAGCGTAGGAATCGGCTGGGCCACTGACCGGTACTTTCGCAAGGATGTCGTCGACGAAATTCCGAAAGTCGGCGCCAAATTGCTTTGAGCTCACCTTCCACATGGCCCGCATTCCGGGGCACCCCATGTAGAAGTGAGCACCAGCAAGGTAACTGCCCCAGGCCACTTCGTCTAGCAATCCCGCCTTGTGCTGAAGGTATGAGTCTTCACCGCTTAGGAATGAGGCCCGGCACAGCAACGCCCATTGCGTAAATTCCTCGCGGGTAAAGTCCGGTTTCGGGCTCAGTCCTTTTTGCCAGATTCGCGCGAGCTCCGCGGTCGCTACGGTCAGCGCCGCCGTCGATGCGCGGTCTGCGCGCCCTTGCTGCATGGTTGCGCGCTGCACCCGCTCCGACTGACGTACTTCCCGGGCAAGATAAAGAATGGAGGCGACGACGGCGGCGGCGGCTATGGATTGGCTGACGAAGAAAACCTGTTCTAGTGTCATGAATCCTCACTTGCGTGTCATCACTGAGCGCGGTAGAGCAAAGAGGCGCGCCAGCACGGCGGCGCCAAGCCCCTGGTACTCCGCGTCGGGATATGGAACAGCGTCAAGTCCTGGCTTCTAACGTTCGCACTCAGGCACGCCGAGCGAAGCTCCGCGAGCGAGGGAACCCCGGCATGCGCAGCAATGACGGGGCGTTGCCTGGAGTGCCTTGTTAGAGGGTCTGGGGCACATCTTTCACCCTTTCGGCTGCGCTTCGACAACTACAGCGTGCTGTGATACTCGGTCCAAATCGCTTGCGACAAGCGACCTATCCCGATTGAGCCGAATCTCGTGATACGCAGCGTCCTGAGGGTAAAGGCCCAGATAGTGCGCGAGTGCGTCGCGAACCTTGGCAGGATCGCTTTGAATCGTGGCCCAGTATGGGAGTTCTTTGCCCTCGAGGCGCAATGAGACGTCAGCGCCGCCGCGCAGGTTGCGCCACCAAAGGTTCTCCGGGGAGGTGAAGCACCTAACGGTGTTCGCGACCCGCACATAGCGCACCGGCGTAGTAAAGCGGCGGCCACTCTTCTTGCCGGTGAAGGTAATGAGCATGAGGCTCTTGCTCTGAACGAAGTGCAGCGGCGAGCGCAGGAGAATACGCATCATCGGGTTGATGAGTAGGAACAGTGGTTCAGGAAGTCGCATGCGCTGATTCCAGACCCTCTAACCATACGTAGACGACCTAATTGTCGTCTTATATCGCGACGAATCCGTCGCATAAACTCCGTGCAGGTGTTGCAACTTATTCACGTCAGCACCCGATCATCCGCCGCGGCATGCCGCCCAAGCCGATTCGAGGGTCAGGGCCCATCAGCGGGCGGCCAGGCCCGCCTGGCTGGTGAGGTACACCGCGAACGTCCCGAGCCAGTGCCCGCCCTCGTAGTGCTCGCCGGTCACGGCCGGCAGCGCTGCGGCCGCGTGCGCGCGCGCCGCCGTGAGGAGCGCCGGGATGCGCGGGTCATCGTCGGGCAGGCCGTGCGCGATTCCCTCGAGCATCCAGGCGCGGCTGAGGTTGAGCCCGTCGACGTGCGCCAGCTTCGGATCCGCGCGGTCGGTGACGACGCCGGGGGCGAGCCACGGGACGGCCAGCTCTCGGCGCGGGATCTGCGGCAGGAACACGGATAGCCAGCGGGCGAAGACTTGCTGCGGCAGTGCGCGGCGCATGAAGTCGGCTTCCGCGATGCAGGGGGAGAGGAAGTCCTCGCCGGAGGGCTCGTAGGCGAGCGGGCAGTTGCGGTCGTGCCGGTAGAAGCGCCCGGCGGCGTCGCGCAGGAGCTCCCGCATGCGCTCATCCTGCGCGCGGACGGCCCAGTCCCAGGCGAGCCCGAAGGAGAAGGCCGTCTGGTCGTGCTCGCCGATGCGGATGGGGTAGTGCAGCTTCGGCACCCAGCTCGCGAGCCGGCCGGCGGCCTCGCGCTCGAGCGGCGCGAGCGTCGCGCTCCAGCGGCGACCGTCGGCGTCGTCCCACTGGCGCAGCTCGGCGGCGAGCGTGAGCAGCCAGGCCAGGCCGTACGGGCGCTCGAAGGAGGCACGGCCTTCGCCCTTGAGGTAGGTGACTTCCGCCTCGATGTTCGCGGGCGTGAAGGTGCGGGCGAGCTCCGCGCGCGCCTGTGCGGCGAAGGGCGCCTGCGGGAAGAGCCGCAGCAGGCGCACCAGCAGCCAGTGCCCGTGCACGTCGGAGTGCCAGTCGAGGCAGCCGTAGAACGCCGGCGTCAGCGTGCGCGGTGGACTCGCGTCGGCGTCGCTGTTGAGCGTGTGCGAGACATGGTTCGGGTATTCCTGGTGCAGGCACTTCAGGGCGAGGCCTGCGAAGCGCGCCGCGGTGCCGGCATCGAGCGTGGCGGGGAGCGCGGGGGCCGCGCGCGCTGCGCCGTACCCGCTGGTCCCGCCCAGGGCGAGCAGCAGCACTGCCATGCGAGCCTTCATGGGCACATGTTACCCTCGCCGCCGTGAGCGAGTCCCTGCCCGTCGTGCTCATTCCCGGACTGCTGCTGTCGGCGCGCCTGTACGCCGCGCAGGTCGCGGCCCTCTGGCCGGCAGGTCCGGTGATGATCGCCAACCACACCCGCGATGACAGCATGGCGGGCATCGCCCGGCGGATCCTGGACGAGGCGCCGCCGCGTTTCGCGCTCGCCGGGCTGTCGATGGGCGGCTACATCGCCTTCGAGATCCTACGGCAGGCGCCGCAGCGCGTCGCGAAGCTGGCGCTGCTGGACACGGCGGCGCGGCCCGACACGCCCGAGGCGAGCGCGGCGCGCCGCACGCAGATGGAGCTGGCCGCGGCCGGGCGCTTCACCGAGGTGATCCTCGGCCTGGTGCCGCGCCTGGTGCACCCGAGCCGCGAGCACGAGGCGCCGCTCATCGAGCTGATCCGCACCATGGGCGAGGAGGTGGGGGTGCAGGGCTACCTCAAGCAGCAGGCCGCCAACATCGCGCGCATCGATTCGCGGCCCACGCTGAAGGACATCCGCTGCCCGACGCTGGTCCTGGTCGGCGACAGCGACGTGCTGACGCCGCCGGAGCGCGCGCAGGAGATCGCCGCCGGCATCGCCGAGGCTGAGCTCGTGGTGGTGCCGCGCTGCGGCCACCTCTGCACCCTCGAGCGCCCGCAGGCGGTCTCGGACGCGCTGCGCGCATGGCTCGGGCGCTGAAGTTGCGCGCGGCCATGGCCCGCGGCGCCCAGTGGTCCATGCTCGTGCCCCACCCGGACACTCCGGCAGCGGCGGTGAGCGCGCTCGCCATCGAGGCGCACTTCGCGGGCCCCGGGGTCCTCGTGTGCGAGTGCGCGCTGCACGCCGACATAAGCCGCGTGCGCCTGCCGCCCGCGCACGGCGGCGAGCGGAGGGATGAGCTGTGGCGCCACACGTGCTTCGAGGCGTTCGTGGGTGCCCCGGGACTTCCCGGCTACTACGAGTTCAACTTCTCGCCCGCCGGGGACTGGGCGGCGTACCACTTTGAGGACTACCGCCACGGGAGGACGCCGGCGATGCTGGTGCAGGCCCCGGGCCTGCACGTGCAGTTGAGCGCCACGCGTCTTGAGCTCTCGGCGCGGGTGGAACTCGCAGGACTGCCGGGTCTTGCGGAGAGCGCGGCCCTGCGCCTTGGCCTGGCGGCGGTCATCGAGGATGAGGCTGGGCGGCTGTCCTACTGGGCGCTGCAGCACGCACCGGGCCGGCCTGACTTTCACCACCCGGACGGATTTGCCCTGGAGCTTGAGGCGCCGTGATGATGTTCGGAATCGATCGCCTCATCGCAGAGTCCGCGTTGCGCTCGGCCCTGGCGGCGCGCCGCGTGGCGCTGCTCGCGCACCCGGCCTCCGTGACGGCCGACCTCATGCACTCGCTCGATGCGCTCGCGGCGCTCCCCGGCCTGAGCCTGAGCGCCGCGCTCGGGCCGCAGCACGGCCTGCGCGGCGACAAGCAGGACAATATGGTCGAGTCTCCCGATTACGTGGACCCCGTGCACGGCATCCCGGTGTTCAGCCTCTACGGCACGGTGCGCCGGCCGACGGCGGCGATGCTGGACGCGTTCGACGTGCTCTTGGTGGATCTGCAGGACCTCGGCTGCCGCATCTACACCTTCATCACGACGCTGCGCTACGTGCTGGAGGCTGCCGCGCGCACGGGCAAGACGGTCATCGTCCTCGATCGCCCGAATCCGGTCGGCCGCCCGGTGGAGGGCCTGGCGCTGCGCCCCGGCTGGGAGAGCTTCGTCGGCGCAGGTCCCCTGCCGATGCGCCACGGGCTCACGCTCGGGGAGCTCGCGCGCTGGTTCGTGGGCACGCTGCAGCTCAGCGTCGACTGCCAGGTCGTGACGATGCAGGGGTGGCAGCCCTCCG
>Ga0316624_10000079_pt1 | contig 25979 bp, 21 predicted proteins | sample OWC_Aug_N3_C1_D5_FD_207657 | JGI IMG/M metagenome (GOLD analysis project Ga0316624, IMG submission 207657) | Wetland soil microbial communities from Old Woman Creek delta, Ohio, United States - OWC_Aug_N3_C1_D5_A | ecosystem: Environmental > Terrestrial > Soil > Wetlands | place: USA: Ohio... | reverse complement strand
CATGCTGGCTGAGCTCGAGCCTGCCAAGGCGGAGCCGGTCAGGCCCGCGGTCGTGCCGCCGACGGCCGACGTGCTCGATCTGACCGAGGCCATGGCGGCACCCGCGCCGGCGTCGAACTTCCGCACCATCGACGGCTCCGACGACGTGGTGTTCACCGACCGGCCGCCCGAGGCGCCGCAGGCCGTCGGGCCGCCGCCACCGCCGCCGCGCCAATTTGCAAGCCCGCCCATGCCCGACGCCGGGCTGATCTCGGGCGCCACCGCCGCCGCGGTCGACAGCGCGTTCAACACGCTGGCCGCCACCGTGATCGGGCAGAACGCGCGCACGCTCGAGGATCTGGTGAAGGAGATGCTGCGCCCGATGCTGAAGTCCTGGCTCGACGACAATCTGCCCAGCCTGGTCGACCGCATCGTGCGCGCCGAGATCGAGCGCGTCTCGCGCGGCAAGCCTTAAAAGATTCCGCGCTGCCCGATCCTGATCCGCACCCACACGGCCAGCGCCGGCCACAGCACCGCCGCCAGCAGGAACACCGGCACCGCGCCCACGCGATCGACGATCGGGGCGGCGAGCGCGACACCCGCGCTCTGGCCGAGAAACAGCGCCGAGGAAAAACCCGCCACCGCCGTGGCGCGCGCCTCCGGCAGCATCTGCGTGGCGTTGGTCTGCAATGTGTTGTGCACCATGTAATAGCCGAAGCCGAGCAGCGTGCAGGCCAGCGGCGCGGTCTGCCACAACGGCGCGCCGGCAAGCATAAGGAAACCGAGCATCACGGCCACGCCGCCGCCGATCACCAGCCCGCGCTCGCCGAAGGCCTCCACCAGCCGGTGCACGCCGCCGGCATAGAGCACGCTGCCGACGCCGTAGCATCCAATCACCAGGCCGACGGCCGAGAAACTCAAGGCAAAGCGCGCGTGCAGGTCGGCCGCCACGTAAGTGAGGCCGCCGAAGAAGATCGCCGCTTCCAGAAACACCGCCAGCAACACGAAGCGCGCCCACGGCACCGCGAACAGTTTGCGGTAGCCGTCGATGAAGCCAGTGCGCGCGCCGCTTTCGTGATGGGTCGGCCGGGTCCAGGGATTGCCGCGCAGCTGGCTCGCGAGCGCCAGCGCCGCAAGCGCGAACACGCCGGCGAGCGCCACGAACACCGTGCGCCAGCCGAAATGGTCGCCGATGATGCCGCCGGCGACCTGGCCGGCGATCATGCCGAACATCTGCCCGGCGAGGAAACGCGCCAGCACGGTCTGCCGCCGCGCATAGGGCACGGCGTCGCCGACATAGGCCATGCCGAGCGGCACGATGGCGGCCGCGGCCGGCGCGCAGATCAGGCGGGCGAGCGCAAGCTGCGGCACCGACTGCGCCGCCGCGCACAGCAGTACCAGCAGGCCGGAGAGGGCGCAGGCCGCCGCCACCGCCTGGCATTTGCCGAGCCGGTCGCCGATCAGCCCGGCGAAGGCCTGGGTCGTGCCGTAGGGGATGGCATAGGCGGTCACGATCGAGGCGGCGGCGCCCAGGCTGGCGCCGAAATCCTGCGCCACCTGCGGCAGCAGCGGGTCGGATATCCGCAAGCTGGCGCCGCTGCCGAAGGCGGCAAGCGACAAGAGCACGATGACGCGGGTGAGCGCGCGGTCGGATGGTGCGGCGGCGGTGGTGGCGGACACGTTGACTCCGGCAGGATGGCGGGGTTTCTAGCGCGCAACGTGCTCCAAACCAAACACCGATGATCGACAAAACCTACCAGCCCGGCGAGGTCGAGGGCCGCATCTACCGAACTTGGGAACAGGCGGGCGCCTTCCGCGCCGGCCGGCCCGAGCGCGCAGGCAGCGAGCCTTACTCTATCGTCATTCCGCCGCCCAACGTCACCGGCTCATTGCATATGGGCCATGCGCTCAACAACACGCTGCAGGACATCCTGTGCCGGTTCGAGCGCATGCGCGGGCGCGACGTGCTGTGGCAACCGGGCACCGACCATGCCGGCATCGCCACGCAGATGGTGGTGGAGCGGCAATTGATGGAGCGGCAAGAGCCCGGCCGGCGCGAGCTGGGGCGCGAAGCGTTCTTGAAGCGGGTGTGGGAATGGAAGGCCGAGTCGGGCGGCACCATCGTCAACCAGCTCAAGCGGCTGGGGGCGTCGTGCGATTGGTCGCGCGAGCGCTTCACCATGGACGAGGGGCTGTCGCGCGCGGTGCTTAAAGTTTTTGTGGAGCTTTATCGCGAGGGGCTGATCTACAAGGACAAGCGGCTGGTCAATTGGGACCCCAAGCTACTCACCGCCATCTCCGATCTCGAAGTGGTGCAGGTCGAGACCAAGGGCCACTTGTGGCATCTGCGCTATCCGATCGAAGGCAAGACCTTCAATCCCGAGGACGCGTCGACCTTCATCGTCGTCGCCACCACGCGGCCGGAGACCATGCTGGGCGACACCGCGGTGGCGGTTCATCCGGACGACGCGCGTTACAAGGCGTATGTGGACGCTTTCAAAGCCGGCCATCCGATCAACGCGATCCTGCCGCTGGTTGGGCGCAAGATCCCGATCATCGCTGACGAATACTCCGACCCCGAGAAGGGCTCGGGCGCGGTGAAGATCACGCCGGCGCACGACTTCAACGATCTCGAGGTGGGAAAGCGGCACAATCTGCCGCAGGTCAATGTATTCACGACTGAGGCGAAAGTGACCTTCGCCGATGAAGCATTTTCCGGACAGGGCGGCGCCGATTTTGCCGAAACGAAAAAACTTGAAGGCGTAGACCGCTTCGCCGCGCGCAAGCAGATCGTGGCGCGATTGGAGGAGCAGGGCAAAGTCGAAAAGATTGAGCCGCACACCAACGTCGTCCCGCACGGCGACCGCTCCAACGTGGTGATCGAGCCGTTCCTCACCGACCAGTGGTACGTCAATGCGAAAGAACTGGCGAAGCCGGCGATCGCCGCTGTTCGCGAGGGCAAAACTACATTCGTCCCCAAGAACTGGGAGAAGACCTATTTCGACTGGATGGAGAACATCCAGCCCTGGTGCATCTCGCGGCAATTGTGGTGGGGGCACCAGATTCCGGCTTGGTATGGGCCGGATGGCAAAGTGTTCGTTGTGTTGAACGAGACGGAAGCACAGAACGAAGCGGACAAGCATTACGGCAAGAAGACCGCGCTGACGCGCGACGAGGACGTGCTCGATACCTGGTTCTCCTCGGCGCTGTGGCCGTTCTCGACGCTCGGCTGGCCCGACGAAACGCCGGAACTCAAACGCTATTATCCGACCTCGGCGCTGGTCACCGGCTTCGACATCATCTTCTTCTGGGTCGCCCGCATGATGATGATGGGCCTGCATTTCATGAAGGAGATTCCGTTCCACGACGTCTACATCCACGCGCTGGTGCGCGACGCCTCCGGCGCCAAGATGTCGAAGTCGAAGGGCAACGTCATCGATCCTTTGGCGCTGATCGACGACTACGGAGCCGATGCCTTGCGCTTTACGCTCGCCGCCATGGCGGCGCAGGGGCGCGACATCAAGCTCTCGACCCAGCGCGTCGAGGGCTACCGCAATTTCGCGACCAAGCTGTGGAACGCCGCGCGTTTTGCCGAGATGAACGAATGCAAGACCGTCCCAGGATTCAATCCCGGGACCGCAAAAGAAGTCATAAATCGTTGGATTGCGCACGAGACTTCGGGGGCGGCGATGGATATTCGCGAGGCGCTCGAAGCCTACAAATTTAATGAAGCGGCAGCGGCGGCTTATCGCTTCGTTTGGAATATCTATTGTGATTGGTATCTAGAATTCGCGAAGCCAATATTACTTGGACCGGACAGCGATGCAAAATCGGAAACGCAGGCGATGGTTGCTTGGGCTCGTGATGAGATTCTAAAGCTCTTGCATCCTTTCATGCCTTTTGTCACCGAGGAGTTGTGGACGGTAACAAGTCGCACAAAAAAACGCGAATGCCTTCTCGCTTTGGCGGAATGGCCGTCTGGTCCTGGCTTCTGGGACAAGAATGCGGAAGCGGAGGTCGGATGGGTTATCGATGTCATAACTGCTATCCGTTCAATGCGAGCGGAGATGAACGTGAACGTCCCGTTACCCCTCGTTCTTGCGGGCGTGGCTGACCAAACGTGGGAGCGATCTCAGCGCTGGGCTAACTTCATAAAACCGATGGCGAGAATCTCCGATATTACGCGGGCTGCTATGTATAAGGCCGGCACCATCCAACTGGTCGTACGTGGTGAGACCGTCGGCTTAGTGGTTTCTGGTCTGATCGATCTCGCCGCCGAGCGCGCCCGCCTGGCCAAGGAAATGCAGAATGCCGACGCCGACATCGCCCGCGTCGACGCCAAGCTCGGCAACGCCAATTTCGTCGCGCGCGCGCCGGAAGAGGTGGTCGAGGAGGAAAAGGAAAAGCGCGAGGAGGCGCTCGCCCGCAAGGCCAAGATCGCCGAGGCGCTGGAGCGGCTCAAGGGCGCGGCCTGATTGCTTGACAGCGCTGGTTGCCGTTGCAGTATCGCCGCGGCGGTTTGCGCAAGGGGGAACGCATGCGTGGGAAAATCTCGGCGATCGCGCCCGACGGAAAATACGGGCAGATCGCGGGCGAGAACGGGCAGTACTACAGCTACTGGACCAGCGAAATCCGCAATGGCCGTGGGCAGGTCGGGCAGGCGGTCGATTTCCAACTGTGGGAAGGCCAGCCGGTCGACATTTTCATCCAGTCCGTCGCCGCTCCGCCCAAGGCGCCGCCGCCGCAGCGCCCGAATGCGGCGCAGCCCATGGCCTATGCGTCCGCCGGGCTGGCGCGCGCCGGTGCCACGGCGCCGCCGGCCTATGCCGCCGCCGTCAGTTCGCTGCCGCCGGTCAACTACTGGATCAAGCTGTTCACTTCGCTGTCGGGCCGCATCTCGCGGCGCGAGTTCTGGCTCTTCGGCGTGCTGCCAATCGTCGTCGCCAGCATAGTCTTGAGCTGGATCCCGCTGATCGGGCAGATCATCTCGCTGCTGCTCTTGTGGGCGAGCATCTGCATCAGCTTCAAGCGTTTCCACGATCTCGGCTACCCGGGCTGGTGGAGCCTGCTCTATCTTGTGCCGCTCTTTGCCGCCGCCGCGGTCGTGGCGGCAAGCTTCGTCGTCGTCAGCCTTGCCGGCGTCGCCTGGTTCCTGGCGAAGATTCTGTGGGCGGTCGGGTTCCTCATCGGGCTCGCGCAGCTGTTCTTCGTCTACATCCGCGTCGGGCAGGAGGGACCGAACCAGTACGGCCCCGATCCGCTCGCCGCGTGAGCCGCGCGGGCGTCATGCTCGACCCCAACAACCGCCCCGGCGGGCCGAACCTGGTGCTCACCGCCAAGAGCGCGGGCAAGGTGCAGTTCTTCGACGCCTCGACGCTCGCGCTGCAAGCCGAGATCGCCATGCCGGGCTCGACCCACGAGATGATCCGCTCGCTCGACGGCGCGCAGGTCTATGCCTCGATCTATGGCGGCGGCATTTTCGGCAAGAACAGCAATCCCGACCGCCGCATCGCGGTCATCGATCTCGCCGCGCGCCAGCTCGCGCGCACCATCGACGTCGGCGCGGCCATCGCCCCGCATTCGGTGATGATGGACGCGGGCGGCACGCTCTGGTGCACGGGCGAGCTCGCCAATGCCGTGCTGGCGGTCGATCCGCAGAGCGGCGCGGTCGAGCGCATCGACGTCGGCGGTTCGCCGCACTGGATCGCGGTCAGCCATTCGACCGGCAAATTGTTCGCCTCGTTCAAGACCAAGGAAGCGGTGGCGGTGCTCGACCTCGAGCGCCGCAAGGTGATCGACCTCATCACCATCCCGCATGGCGCCGAGGGCGTCGCGGTGTCGCCCGACGGCTGGGCGCTGTTCGTCTGCGCGCACCGCAAGGGCCGCGTGCACGCCTTCGACACGCGCACCCACGCCCTGCACCGGACGCTGACGATCGACGGCGCGCCGGGCGCCGCCAACCAGCTGCGCCGCGTGCGCGTTTCGCCGGACGGGCGCTATGTCTGCGTCTCATCGCACGTGGACAATTACGCCGCGGTCTACGACGCCTTCACCTTCGAGCAGATCGCCGGCTTCCCGACGCCGAAGGCGCCCATGGGCTTCGGCTTCGCGGCCGACGGCAAGCACGCCTATCTGTGCTGCCATGACGCGGCGATCACGCTTGAATTCGAATTGGCGCGCGGCCGCGTCACGCGCGAATTCCAGACCGCCGCCGGCTGCGAGTTCGTAATTTCGTATTGAGGCGGATCAGGCAAACGGCTTGCTCAAAAACTTCGAGCCCTTCATGCCGTAGCGCCAGGGCTGCTCCACCGCCTTGGTGATGCCGATGCGGACGCCGACGGCAATCTCCGGCGTGGTTTCGCGCGCGCGCAGCTCGAACGGCGCGCGGTCGAGCGCCAAGCCGTTGTGCTTGATGCTCACGCCGAGCGCCTGGCAGAGCTTGCCGGGTCCCGAGCAAAGCGCGCGGACATCGCTCAGGCCGCGCCGCCGCCGCATCGTGGCGAGGCCGTGCGTCGGCTCCAGCGCCCGGATCAACACGGCGCTGGCCGAGCCTTCCTCCTCGCACACGAAGTTGAGGCACCAGTGGATGCCGTAGGAGCGGTAGACGTAAGCGTAGCCGGGCGGGCCGAACATGACGGCGTTGCGTTCGGTCTTGCCCGTATACGAGTGCGCCGCCGGGTCGGTGTGGTGATAGGCCTCCACCTCCACGATCAGCCCGCCGATTCCGTTAACCAACAGGGTGGCGCCGATCAGCTCGGGCGCCACCTGATGGACCGAGCGGCCGAAAAAGCTGCGCTTGAGGCGAGGTGGCTTGGCCATGGGCTCGTCATGCCCGGCCTTGCGCCGGGCATCCACGCCTTTCTTGTTTGCAGTGCGAAGACGCGGATCGCCGGGATGCGCCCGCCGCGGCGAATTCCTGTGTCTTGCTTGCAACACCTTTACGACATTTACGCGATAAGCCTGCTTGCATCCCCAGACGCCGCGATTTGGCCATACCCTTCCACGACACCGGGGTTCGCCGAGGTGCCAAGCCGTTGAGGCCTTGAGGTTTTACCGCCGGGCAAGGAACCTCGGGTAAGGCTGGCAGGGCAAGCCGGCGGTATTCAGGGGCGGGGGGCTCCGAGTTGTTATGGAAGTCAAATCCAATCTGAAGGCCAAGCTGCCGAGCCGGCACGCCACCGAAGGGCCCGATCGCGCGCCGCACCGCGCTTTCTATTACGCGATGGGTCTGTCCAGCGAGCAGATCCACCAGCCCTTCGTCGGCGTCGCCACCTGCTGGAACGAGGCGGCCCCCTGCAACATCGCCTTGATGCGCCAGGCGCAGGTCGCCAAGCGCGGCGTCGCCGCCGGCGGCGGCACCCCGCGCGAGTTCTGCACCATCACCGTCACCGACGGCATCGCCATGGGCCATGCCGGCATGAAAGCTTCATTGCCGTCGCGCGAAGTGATCGCGGATTCGGTCGAGCTCACGGTGCGCGGCCACGCCTACGACGCGCTCATCGGTATCGCCGGCTGCGACAAGTCGCAGCCCGGTATGATGATGGCGATGTGCCGCCTCAACGTGCCGTCGATCTACATCTATGGCGGCTCGATCCTGCCCGGCACCTTCAAGGGCAAGGAAGTCACCATCCAGGATGTCTACGAGGCGGTCGGCAAGCACTCGGTCGGGCAGATGTCCGACGAAGACCTGCACATCCTGGAAGAGAACGCCTGCCCCTCGGCCGGCGCCTGCGGCGCGCAGTTCACCGCCAACACCATGGCGACGGTATCGGAGGCGATCGGCCTGGCGCTGCCCTATTCGGCCGGCGCGCCGGCGCCTTACGAGATCCGCGACAAGTTCTGCATGCTGGCGGGCGAGATGATCATGGACTTGATCGTGAAGAACATCCGCCCGCGCGACATCGTCACCCGCAAGGCGCTGGAAAACGCCGCGGCCGTGGTCGCCGCCACCGGCGGCTCGACCAATGCCGCGCTGCACCTGCCTGCGATCGCGCATGAATGCGGCATCGAGTTCGACCTGTTCGACGTCGCTGAGGTCATGAAAAGGACACCGTATATCGCAGATTTGAAACCAAGCGGCCGCTATGTCGCCAAGGATATGTTCGAAGCTGGCGGCGTGCCCAATTTGATGAAGACATTGCTCGATCACGGCTATCTGCACGGCGACTGCCTGACCGTCACCGGCCGCACCATCGCCGAGAATCTCAAATCGGTGAGATGGAATCCCGATCAGGACGTGGTGCGTCCGGCCGACAAGCCGCTGTCGCCGACTGGCGGGGTGATCGGGCTCAAGGGCAATCTAGCGCCCGACGGCGCCATCGTGAAGGTCGCCGGCATGTCTGGTTTGAAGTTCAGCGGCCCTGCGCGCTGCTTCGACCGCGAGGAAGACTGCTTCGACTGCGTCAAGAACAAGAAATACAAGGAAGGCGAGGTGCTGGTGATCCGCTACGAGGGGCCCAGAGGCGGCCCCGGCATGCGCGAAATGCTCTCCACCACCGCCGCGCTCTACGGCCAGGGCATGGGCAGCAAAGTGGCGCTCATCACCGATGGCCGCTTCTCCGGCGCTACCCGCGGCTTCTGCGTCGGCCATGTCGGGCCGGAAGCCGCCGTGGGCGGGCCGATCGCGCTCATCCGCGACGGCGACATCATTGAGCTCGACGCCGAGCAGGGCACGCTCAACGTTAAGCTTTCCGCCGACGAACTGGCCAAGCGCAAGGCGCAGTGGAAGCCGCGCGAGAACGAATACGGCTCCGGCTATTTGTGGAAATACACCCAGCAGGTCGGCCCCGCCGTCAGCGGCGCGGTCACTCATCCGGGCGGTACCGGCGAAAAGGCTTGCTATGCGGACAGCTGAGGCCCTGCTGCGCGTGGCGGCGACGGCGGCCTGCCTGTGGGCCGCGCCGGCGCTTGCCTTCGACGGCAGCAAGACCGACGCGACCGTTGCGCCGACGCCGCCTGAGGTCGCCGCGCTTCCGCAGCATTCCGATGATGCACAGCTCAGGCCGCCGGCCGACGTACCGAATGTGGCAGCGCCCAAGGCGTCGCTCACGGCCTCGGAAGCCTTCCGCTCCGGCACCCATTGGCTCAAGGAAGGCGACACCCGCAAAGCCGTCGTTTCGCTCGAATACGCCGCCGAGAACGGCCATCCGCTGGCGCAATGGAAGCTCGGACGCATGTATGCCGAGGGCGACGGCGTGGCGCAGAACGATCTCAAGGCGTTCGAATATTTCCGCCGCATCGCCGACAGCCACGCCGACGACAATCCCGACACGCCGCAGTCGCGCTTCGTCGCCAACGCCTTCGTCGCTCTCGGCCACTATTATCTCGAGGGCATCACGAACACGGCCGTGAAGCGCGATCCCGAGCGCGCGCGCGAAATGTTCGCTTATGCTGCCTCCTATTTCCGCGACCCGGAAGCGCAGTACTATCTCGCGCGGCTCTATCTCGACGGCGTCGGCGCCCCGCACGACCCGCGCACGGCGGCGCGCTGGTTCGGCCTGTCGGCGCATAAGGGCATGTGCAAGGCGCAGGCCATGCTGGGCGCCATGCTGTTCACCGGCGATCATATCCCGCGCCAGGCCGCGCGCGGCCTGATGTGGCTCACGCTCGCCAAGGACAGTTCCAAGGAAACGACCGACCAGCCCTGGATCAACGGGCTCTACGACAACGCCTTCCGTCAGGCGACCGAGGACGAGAAGGCAATGGCGGCCTTGTATCTCAAGCATTGGCTGCAGAAGCGGCGGGAGTAGGCCCTTTCCCCGCTAGGGAGCCTCGATCTCCAAATCGACATAGACCGGCACGTGGTCGGACGGCTTGTCCCAGCCGCGCACGTGGCGGTCGATGTCGGCATCGATCAACCGGTCGGCGGCCTGCGGCGACAGCAGCAGATGATCGATGCGGATGCCGTCGTTCTTGGCATAGGCGCCGGCCTGATAGTCCCAGAAGGTATAGAGGTCGCCGGCGTCGCTGGCGGCGCGGATGGCGTCGGTGAGGCCGAGATTGGTCAGGGCGCGGAACTTCTCCCGGGTCGCCGGCAGGAACAGCGCGTCGTTCACCCAGACTTCCGGCCGCCGGGCGTCGAGCGGGGTCGGGATGACGTTGTAGTCACCGGCCAAAACCAGCGGTTCTTCTAGTTTAAGCCGTTTATGTGAAAACTTAGCGAGCCTGTCCATCCATTTGAGTTTATATGCATATTTTTCTTCGCCGCCATTGCCATTAGGCAAATAAAGGCTGACCACCCGCAAAACCCCGGTCTTGGTCGAAACGAGCGCTTCCAGGAAGCGCGCCTGCACGTCGCCGTCGTCACCCATGAGTCCGGGCGCCACCTCGTCGAACGCCAGCTTGGACAGCAGCGCCACCCCGTTGAAGGTCTTCTGGCCGTGCACCGCCACGTTGTAGCCGAGCGCCTCCAGCGGCTCGCGCGGGAAGGCGTCGTCGGTGCATTTAATCTCCTGCAGGCAGACGATGTCGGGGGCCCGTTCCTTGAGCCAGGCCTGCAGGCTGTCCATGCGCTGGCGGATCGAATTGACGTTCCAGGTGGCGATGCGCATGGGAGAAGCTTCCGGCGGTCCCGAACAAACCGGGGTGGCGCGGTGTTTACCAGCCACCGCAGGGATATGCACGCGGGCCCGTTAATATGCTAATGAGGCCGAAACGGCCCGAAAAAGGCGTGTTTTGAGCCATTCCGCGGAATAGGGAGAACCCGGGCAGGGCCCAAACGAGCCCGGATCGAAAGTTGCCGATGATTAAGCGAAAGTGGCTATTTGGGGTGGCGGCGCTCGCCCTGATTGGCGTTGCCGTGCTTGCCCGCGGCTTCTGGACCGGCGAGCGGGCCTCGGCCGCGCGCGTGCAGACCCCGGGCGCCCGTGTGGTGCCGGTCGAAGTCGGCAAGGCGGTCCGCAAGCAGGTGCCGGTTAAGCTCGACGCGCTGGGCACGGTCACCACCATCGCCAGCGTCGCCATCAAGGCGCGCGTCGACACCGCCATCGACAGCGTGCATTTCAGCGACGGCGCCCATGTAGAGAAGGGCGAGCTATTGTTCAGCCTCGATTGCCGCGCGATCGACGCGCAGATCACGCAGACCGAAGGCAATGTCGCCCGCGATCAGGCCCAGCTCGCCGGCGCCGAGCGCGACGTCGCGCGCTACACCAGTTTGGTGGCCAAGAACGCCACGCCCGAGCAGACCCTCGACGCCGCCAAGACGCAGGCCGACGTGTTTCGCGCCGGCATCAAGTCCGACCAGGGCTTTCTGGACAATCTGAAGGTCCAGCGCAGCTATTGCACCATCAAGGCGCCGATTTCCGGCCGCATCAGCGCCGCCAACGTCAAGGTCGGCAATTTCGTGCGCCAGGCCGACACCACGCCGATGGCGACCATCAACCAGATGGCGCCGGTCTATCTCAGCTTCACGGTGCCGCAGAAGAATCTGCCCGAGATCCGCCGCGCGCTCGAGGCGAAGACCGCGACGGTCGACGCCCTCATCCCCGGCGATCAAAAGCCCGCGAATGGCCAAGTCAGCATGATCGAGAACACGGTCGACCCGACCACCGGCATGGCCACCATCCGCGCCACCATGCCGAACACCGACGAGCGGCTGTGGCCGGGCACCCTGGTGTCCACCGAGCTGACGCTGCGCACCGAAGAGGCGGTGGTGGTGCCCACCCCTGCGGTGCAGGTCAGCCAGACCGGAAATTTCGTCTTCGTCATCGACAACAACAACGTCGCCAAGGTCGTGCACGTCACCACCGAGCGCCAGGTCGGCAGCGAGACGGTGATCGCCGCCGGCCTGCAAGGCGGCGAAACCGTGGTGACCGACGGGCAATTGCTGCTGTCCAGCGGCACCAAGGTCTCCCCGCGCGGCCAGCCGGCGGGCGGCACCAGGGCTCCGGCTGGGACCTGATTCATGAATCTCTCGGAAACCTGCATTCGCCGCCCGGTGCTGACGACGCTGATGACGGCGTCGCTGATCGTGTTCGGCGCCTTCGCCTACCGGCTGCTGCCGGTGGCGGCGCTGCCGGCGGTCGATTTTCCAACCATCCAGATCACGGCGACGTTGCCGGGCGCTGCGCCTGAGACCATGGCTGCCTCGGTCGCCGCCCCGATCGAGCGGCAGCTCTCCACCATCGCCGGCATCTCGTCGATGAACTCATCGTCGTCACTCGGCTTGTCGCAGATCACGATCCAGTTCGACCTCGGCCGCAATATCGACGGTGCCGCGCTCGACGTGGAGACTGCCCTGTCGACGGCGGCGAAGAACCTGCCGGTCGAAATGACCACGCCGCCGAGCTTCCGCAAGGTCAACCCCGGCGACTTCCCGGTGCTCTATCTAAGCATGCGCTCCGATACCATGCCGCTGTCGGCGATCGACGATTACGCCGAGACTGTGCTGGCGCCGCAAATCTCGCAATTGCCCGGCATCGCGCAGGTCGTGGTTTACGGCGCGCAGAAATTCGCCGTGCGTGTCCAGGTCGACCCGGTGGCGGCCGCGGCGCGTAACATCTCGCTCGAAGACATCCGCAGCGTCGTCGCGCAGGCCAATTCCTCCGCGCCGGTCGGCATCTTGCAGGGTCAGAAGCAGACGGTCACGCTGCTGGCCACCGGCGCCATGGAGCACGCCGCCGATTACCGCGACGTAGTGGTCGCCTATCGCAACGGCGCGCCGGTCAAGCTCAATCAGGTGGCGCGCGTCATCGACAGCGTCGAGAACGACAAGATCGCCACCTGGTTCAACGACTCGCGCGCCATCGTGCTGGCGATCCAGCGCCAGCCCGACGCCAACACCGTCGCGGTGGTGGACGATGTGCGCGCCATGCTGCCGAAGATACGCGCGCAGGTGCCGGCCGCGATCCAGATGCAGCCACTGTTCGACCGCTCGCTCTCCATCCGCGCGGCGGTCTGGAACGTGCAGGAAACCCTGGCGATCGCCATCTGCCTGGTCATCATGGTGATCTTCCTGTTCTTGCGGAAGGTCTCGGCGACCATCATCCCGGCGCTGGCGGTGCCGGTGTCGCTGATCGGCACCTGCGCGGCGATGTATGCCTTCGGCTTCTCGATCAACAACATGACGCTTCTGGCGTTGACGCTGTCGGTCGGCTTCGTGGTCGACGACGCCATCGTCATGCTGGAAAACATCGTCCGCCACGTCGAAGGCGGCATGCGCCCGTTCGAGGCGGCGCTCAAAGGCTCGCGCGAGATCGGCTTCACCATCATATCGATTACCTTCTCGCTGATCGCGGTGTTCATCCCGGTGCTGCTTATGGGCGGCATGGTCGGCCGCGTGTTCCGCGAGTTCGCCGTGACCATCGCGGTCGCCATCATCACCTCTGGCTTCGTCTCGCTGACGCTCACCCCCATGCTGTGCGCGCGCGTACTCAAGGGCCATCACGGCGAGGAAAAGCAGAATTTCGTGCTGCGCGGTTTTGAGGCGCTGTTCGAGCGCATGCGGAGCGCCTATGAATGGTCGCTCGATCGCGTCCTCGCCCACAAGTCGATCATGCTGATGATGACGCTGCTGACCATCGCCGGCACGATCTGGCTCTACATCATTGTGCCGAAGGGCTTCTTCCCCATCGAAGACACCGGCTACATGATCGGCATCTCCGAGGGCAATACCGACATCGCTTTCCCGGACATGGTCGCGCATCAGCGCAAGGTCGCCGACATCGTGCGCAAGGATCCGGCGGTCGCCTATATCAATTCCACCGTCGGCGCCGGCGGACCCAACACGCTGCCCAACAGCGGCCGCATGCTGGTGGCGCTCAAGCCGCGCGACGAGCGCGGCAGCCTGCAATCGATCATCGCGCGGCTGCGGCGCGAGTCGAACATTTTCCCCGGCATCCAGATCTTCTTCCAGCCGATCCAGAACATCAATCTCGGCGGCAAGCTGGCCAAGAGCCAGTATCAATATACGCTGCAGTCCAACGACACCGAGGTGCTCTACCGCGTGGCGCCCGAATTGCGCGACAAGATCGCCAAGCTGCCCGGCCTGCTCGACGTCACCACCGACCTCTACGTCAAGAATCCGCAGATCACCGTCGCGGTCGATCGCGAGAAGGCGATGGTCTACGGCGTCTCGATCGATCAGGTGCGCCAGCAGCTCTATGACGCCTTCGGCTCGCGCCAGGTCGCCACCATCTATACCCCGGCCAACAATTACGAGGTCATCCTGGAGACCAAGCCGGAATTCCAGAACAGTCCGAACGATCTCGACAAGGTCTATCTGAAGACCTCGAACGGCACCGTGGTGCCGCTGTCGGCGGTTACGCGCTTCGTGCGCACGGTCGGTCCGCTGCAGGTCAATCACCAGGGCCAGCAGCCGGCGGTCACCATCTCGTTCAACTTGCGGCCTGGCTTTTCGCTCGGCCAGGCGGTCGATGAGATCAGCAATCTCGAGCGCGAGGAGCGATTGCCGGCCACCATCACCACGGGATTCCAGGGCACCGCCCAGGTGTTCCAGGAATCGCTGCGCGGGCAGGGCATTCTGATCCTGGCCGCGATCTTCGCCGCCTATGTGGTGCTCGGTATTTTGTACGAGAGCTTCATCCACCCGATCACCATCATTTCCGGCCTGCCGTCGGCCGGCATCGGTGCGATCTTGACCTTGATGTTGTTCAAGATGGACCTGTCGGTGATCGCCATGATCGGCATCGTGATGCTGGTCGGCATCGTCAAGAAGAACGCCATCATGATGATCGACTTCGCGATCGAGCGCCGCCGCGTGGGCTTGTCCGCGGAGGCGGCGATCCGCGAAGCTGCCACCTTGCGCTTCCGCCCGATCATGATGACGACCTTCGCCGCCATCTTCGGCACGCTGCCGATCGCGCTCGGCACCGGCGCCGGCGCCGAATTGCGCCAGCCGCTCGGCGTGGCGGTGGTCGGCGGGCTGCTGCTGTCGCAGCTGTTGACGCTCTACATCACGCCGGTGATCTATCTCTATCTCGACCGTGTCGACCGCATGATCAAGCGCCGCATCGAGCCGCAGCTCGAGGAAGTGCCGGAAGCCCCGCCAGCGGTGGCGGCGGAGTAGGGGACGTCCACAAACTCTGCTGTCGTCCCGGCCAAGCGAGCGCAGCGAGCGCGAGCCGGGACGCAGTAACCCCAGCCTTCAAGAGCCGGACAGACAGGGATTACCGGGTCCCCGCTCGCGCGGGGACGACACTTCAGTATTGGCAGGAAAAATCTACAGCGCGAAGCTGGTGCCGCAGCCGCAGGAGGCGGTGGCCTTCGGGTTCTTCACCTTGAACGAGGCGCCGATCAGGTCCTCGACGAAGTCGATCTCGGAGCCCGCCATATATTGCTGCGACACCGGATCGATCAACACGGTGGCGCCCGCGCGCGCGATCACCAGATCGTCGTCGGCCTTGGCTTGCTCCATGTCGAACTTGTACTGGAAGCCGGAGCAGCCGCCGCCTTCCACCGACACGCGCAGCATGGTGCCGGCCGGCTCGGCTTTGAGGATCTCGCCGATCCGCCGCGCCGCCCGTTCGCTGACCGTGATGCCCGCTTCGCTCATGAAGTGATCCTATTGGCAGAGCCCGTAGCAATTAGTTAAGTGCAGGGAACCGCGAGGTCAATGCAGGGCGAAAATGGCTATTTCCACGCCCATCGAACGCGCCCTTTATGCCGCCGATCCGGCCAAAAGTCGCGGCCGGCGCTATAGCGAGCCGCCCAGCCCCTCGCGCAACGACTTCCGGCGGGACTGCGACCGCATCATCCATTCCGCCGCCTTCCGCCGCCTCGCCCACAAGACGCAAGTCTTCGTCTACCACGAGGGCGACCATTACCGCACGCGGCTCACCCATACGCTCGAAGTCGTGCAGATTGCCCGTTCGCTCGCGCGCGCGCTCGGCCTCGACGAGGACCTGGCGGAGGCGGCGGCGCTTGCCCACGATCTCGGCCATTCGCCATTCGGCCATGCCGGCGAGCGCGCGCTCGACGCCTGCGTCAGAGAATTCGGCGGCTTCGACCACAATGCCCAGGCGCTGCGCATCGTCACTGACTTGGAGCGCCGCTATGCCGAGTTCGACGGTCTCAATCTCACCTGGGAGACGCTGGAGGGCCTGGTCAAGCACAACGGCCCCTTGATGACCCGCGACGGCAAGCCGACCGCGCGCTATGCCGAGCGCGGCGTGCCGGCGCCGATCCTGGCCTATTCGCGCATCCAGGATCTGGAGCTGTGGTGCTATGCCAGCGCCGAGGCGCAGGCCGCCGCGATCGCCGACGACATCGCCTATGACGCGCACGACATCGACGACGGCCTGCGCGCCGACCTGTTCACCTTGGACGACATCGCCGATGTTGCATTCGTCGGCGAGATCGTGCGCGACATCGACGCGCACTATGGCCGGCTCGAGCCGCCGCGCCGCGCGCACGAATGCGTGCGCCGCATCATCACCCGCATGATCGAGGACGTGACTGTTGAAAGCCGGCGGCGGATCGCTGCGTTGGCGCCGAGTTCCGCCGCCGAGGTGCGCAACGCCGCCGCGCCGATGGCTGCGTTTTCGGCCGCGATGGCCAAGGCCGACGCCGACATCAAGGGTTTCCTCTCGCCGCGCATGTACCGCGCGCATCGCGTCATGCGCGTGATGGAGGACGCCGAGGCGATCGTGCGCGACCTGTTCGCGCATTTCCTTGCGCATCCCGCCGACTTGCCGGCGGAATGGGGCGAGGGCATCGCGCAGGCGGGCGCCGCCGTACGCGCCCGCCGTACCGCCGACTACATCGCCGGCATGACCGACCGCTACGCGCTGATCGAGCACGCGCGCCATTTCAAGGTGACGCCGGAACTGCGCTAGCGCGCTTCCCCCGAATATTTCGCTTCCCCTGTGACCTACATCACAGTCCCCGTTTCCCGCCGGTCCTAGCCTGTTTGTGGCGTCAAGCTCGCCTCACGGTGAACCCCATGGAAATGCAGCAGATCCGCTACTTCCTCGCCCTCTGCGAGGAACGGAACTTTACCCGCGCCGCCGGGCGCTGCGGCGTCGCGCAGCCCTCGCTCACGCGCGCTATCAAGCGGCTGGAAAAGGAGCTCGGCGGGCCCCTGTTCGAGCGCAGCCGCAAGACGACGGAACTGACCGGCCTCGGCCGGGCGGTCCGCCCGCACTTCGTCGAGATCGCGCGCGCGGCCGCCGCCGCCAGACGCGACGCCGCCCGCCATCTTGCCGTCCGCGCGGCCAAAAGCTTCAAGCCGCCGGAACGCTCGCTGCGCAAGATCGCCGCCGCGACGCTTTCCGCCTGAGCGCCGCGTCCACCTGTGTCGAAGGGCCGCCAAATGGGCGGCCCTTTCGTTAAGCGAAAACCGCGCGCGGTGTGATTGAATGGCAGCATGGCTTCGCGCGCCCCCATAGCCCTGGTTGCCGCCGCGCTGGCGATGTCCGCCGGCGGCGCGCGCCAATCGCAAGCCGAGCCCGAAGCGCCGCCCGCGACCCGCGCCTCGCTTTGCCTGATGGTGGAATCGGCCGCGGTAGCCAACAGCCTGCCGGTCGCTTTCCTCACCCGCGTGATCTGGCGCGAGAGCAATTTCGACCCCGCCGCCGTCGGCCCGGTCACGCGCTACGGCACCCGCGCGCTCGGCATCGCCCAGTTCATGCCGGAGAGCGCGGCCGAAAGCGGGCTCGCCGATCCGTTCGATCCGGTGCAGGCGCTGCCCAAGGCGGCGGCGCTGTTGCGCCAGCTGGCGGAGCGCTTCGGCAATCTCGGGCTGGCGGCGGCCGCCTACAATGCGGGTTCCCGCCGCGTGCAGGAGTGGCTCGCCGGCTCCGGCTATATGCCGGCGGAGACGCAGCGCTACGTGCTGGCGATCACCGGGCGCAGGGTCGAGGACTGGTCGAAGCCGGCCGCTACGCCGAGCCCGCAGGCCGCCAAATCCGCGGCCGAGCCCGCCGCCCAGCCGGCGGGCTGCGCCACCACGCTCGCCGCGCTCGAGGAGCCGCCCGGCGACTTCGCCTTCGCGCTGATCAAGCGGGTGAGCGCCGCGATCGGCAAGCCCTGGGGCGTTCAGCTCGCCGCCGGCTTTTCGCGCGAACGCGTACTGGCGAGCTACGCGCGCGCCATGAAGGGCCTTGCCGCCGTGATCGGCAATCAGGATCCGGTGATCACGGCGGCGCTGCTGCGCAGCCGCGGTTCGAGCCCGCTCTATCAGGCGCGCATCGGCGCCGACACCAGGCCGGCCGCCGAGACGCTGTGCGCGCGCATCCGCCGCGCCGGCGGCGCCTGCCTGGTGCTGCACACGCGCGGGCGGTGAGAGGCGCCTTGCACTGCGCTGCCATTCGAAAATAGCATGCTGCCGGGAGCTCACCGCATGCCGCGTCTCACCGGCAAAGTTGCATTCATCACGGGCGGCGGCGGCGGCATCGGCCGCGCCACCGCCGAGCGCTTTGCCGAGGAGGGCGCCAAGGTCGTCATCGCCGAGATCGACGGCGCGAGCGGCGAAGCGGCCGCGCAGGCGGCGCGCGCGCGGGCGAAGAATTCCGGCGGCGACGCGCTGTTCATCCAGACCGACGTGCGCGAGCGCAAAAGCGTCGAAGCCGCGCTGGCGCAAACCATCGAACGCTTCGGCAGCCTGACCATCCTGCACAACAATGCCGGCGGCTCCACGCCGCAGGACGGCCCGGTGACCGAGGTATCCGACGACGAATTCTGGCGCGTGATGCGGCTCGACCTCTACGGCACCTTCCTGTGCTGCAAGCTCGGCATCCCGCTGATGATAAAGTCGGGCGGCGGCGCGATCATCAACATGTCGTCGATCGTCGCGCTGCGCGCGCTGCCGGGGCGCGATTGCTACACCGCCGCCAAGGGCGCCATCACCGCGCTGACGCGCTCGATGGCGGTCGAATACGCCGCGCACAAGATCCGCGTGAACGCCATCGCGCCCGGCGTCGTGCTCACCGAGCGGGTGAAGAAGCTGATGGCAGGCGCCAAGGATATCGAGAAGCTAGCGCAGACGCATTTGCTCGGGCTCGGCCTGCCGGAGCACATGGCGGACATGGCGGTTTATCTGGCGTCGGACGAGTCGGTGATCACCACCGGGCAGGTGCTGTCGGTCGATAGCGGCGCGACGATCCGGTAAGGCGGCTTGGGCCACAAGCCCAGTGCGGAAACTTGGCGAGCGTTACGGCAACCATCCCTTTGACTCCCCATCCAATTTCCTCTACCCGCACGCCCACCATGCCCGCCGCTTCCGCGCCCCAACACCTCTTCTCATTCATGCTCGCCCGCGTCTGCGCAGCGGCCGCGTCCATCCTCGGCTCCGCCGCCGACCTCTCCCGCATCGTGGTCGAGCCGCCGCGCGATCCCTCCCACGGCGACATGGCGACCAACGCCGCCATGGTGCTGGCCAAGGACGCCGGCAAGAAGCCGCGCGAACTGGCGGACGCCATCGCCGAAAAATTGCGCGCCGAGCCCAACGTCGCCTCGGTCTCCGTCGCCGGCCCCGGCTTCATCAATCTCACGCTCAAGCCGCATGTCTGGGGCGAGGAGCTGCGCCTCGCGCTGCAACTCGGCAAAGACTACGGCCGCAGCGCGATGGGGCAGGGCGTCAAGGTCAATGTCGAATATGTCTCCGCCAACCCGACCGGCCCCTTGCATGTCGGCCACGGCCGCGGCGCGGTGTTCGGCGACGCGCTTGCCAATCTCTTGGCCTATGCCGGCTACGCCGTGACGCGCGAATACTACATCAACGATGCCGGCGCCCAGGTCGACGTGCTCGCGCGCTCGGCCTTCCTGCGTTACCGCGAGGCTTTGGGCGAGGCCATCGGCGAGATCCCGGAAGGGCTCTACCCCGGCGATTATCTGAAAGAATGCGGCGCCGAGCTCGCAACCGACTACGGGCCCAAGCTGAGGGAAATGCCGGAAGCCGAATGGCTGCCGATCGTGCGGCGGCGCGCGACCGACATGATGATGGCGGAGATCCGCAACGACCTGATGGGGCTCAACGTCGTGCCCAACGTGTTCTTTTCCGAGCGCTCGCTGATCGAGGGCGAGGAGCCCGATCCCTTCGCGCCCGCGCCCGCCGCCGATAGGCCGAAGGATGTCGTGGCCGCGACCATCGAGGCCTTGCGTGCGCAGGGCCATGTCTATGAGGGGAGGCTGCCGCCGCCCAAGAGCGGCGCGGTCGAGGATTGGGAGGACCGCGAGCAGACGCTGTTCCGCTCGACCGCGTTCGGCGACGACGTCGACCGCCCGCTGAAGAAGTCGGACGGCAGCTACACCTATTTCGCCACCGACATCGCCTATCACAAGACCAAGCTCGACCGCGGCTTCCATCATCTCATCGACGTCTGGGGCGCCGATCACGGCGGCTACGTCAAGCGCATGCAGGCGGCGGTGAAGGCGCTCAGTGGCGGCAAAGCGGATCTGGACGTGAAGCTGGTGCAGCTCGTGCGGCTGCTGCGCGCGGGCGAGCCGGTGAAAATGTCCAAGCGCGCCGGCGACTACATCACGCTGCGCGAGGTGGTGGCCGAGGTCGGGCGCTCGGCCGTGCGCTTCGACATGCTCTACCGCAAGAACGACGCGGTGCTCGATTTCGACCTCGCCAAGGTGATTGAACACACCCGCGAGAACCCGGTGTTCTACGTGCAATACGGCCACGCCCGCGGCCAGTCGGTTTTCCGCAACGCGAAGCCCGAGCTGCCCAACCTGCCCGAGGAGCCTGAGGCGCGGGCCGCTTTTCTGGCCAAGGCGCCCCTGGAGCGGCTCAGCGACGAGGGCGAAATGGCCATCATGCGCCGCATTGCCCTTTTTCCGCGCATGGTGGAGGCCGCCAGCGCGGCCCATGAGCCGCACCGCGTCGCCTTCTATCTCTATGAATTAGCAAGCGAATTCCACGCGCATTGGACGCGGGGAAAAGACTTGCCTCATTTACGCTTCATTATCCAGAATGATCCAGAAACAACCTTGGCGCGGCTCGCGCTGGTGCAAGGTATCGTGACGGTGCTTGCCTCGGGGCTCGCTGTGCTCGGGGTCGAGGCGCCGCAGGAAATGCGATAGTCCTCGTCCGCCGGGCCGCGTAAAGCGTGGGGTGGGCAGGGCGGCCCAATAACAGTACCGGGGACCGAATGGCGGACGACCAGACCCAGCGACCCTTCCGTTCGAATCCGATGCCAACGCGCAGCGCGCCGAGTGTCGCGCCCGGCACCGGCAGTTCCGGCAGCGATCCACTCGCCGAGCTCGCGCGGCTGATCGGGCAGAACGATCCCTTCGCCGAATATGGCCGTCAGAATAAGGCCCAACGCGCACCGGCTCCGCAGCCGGCCGCCGCCTATGCCCAGCCGGCCGCCAGTCCAGCCTATGTGCCGCCACCCGCTGCGCCGGCGCCCCTGCCCGAAATGCATCCCGCGGAATATGTGCCGGCCGCCTACGAGCCCGGTTACACGGACCAGCCCGCCGGCTACGAACAGGCGGGCTACGATCCGAACAATCCGCATTCGGAGACCGAGCATCACGACTTCTACGACGATGTCCCCCCGCGCCGCAGAATGGGAATCCTCGCCATCGCCGCGGTTTTTGCGCTTGCCGTGGTGGGCACCGCCGGCGCCTTCGGCTATCGCGCGCTGTTCGGTTCTTCCAGTCCGAGCGGTCCGCCGCCGGTCATCAAGGCCGACACATCGCCAAGCAAGATCGTGCCGGCGAACAGCAAGGATGCCAAGAACGGCAAGCTGATCTACGACCGCGTCGCCGACCGCAACCAGGGCGAAAAGCTGGTCTCGCGCGAAGAGCAGCCGGTCGACATCAACAACAAGCCGCCCGGGGTGGTGATGCCGCAGGACCAGAACGGCATGCCGTCCGGTTCGATCCAACCGGGGCTCGGCAGCGGCGTGGTCGGCGCCGAGCCGAAAAAGGTCCACACCATCGCCATCCGTCCCGACGGCAGCGCTATGGCCGACGCTGCGCCGAATGCGCCGGCCGCACCGCTTGCCGCGCCGCCGGCGTCACAGCAGGCACAACCGGCGCAGCAGGCGCATCCGATGGCAGCCGCGCCGGGACCGGCGCCGCGTCAACCGGTGGCGCGCGCCGAGGCGCCGGAACATCACGCCGCGGCGCCTGCGCCGCGCAATGCGCCGCTCTCGCTCAACCCGGATGCGTCGGCGCCGGCCCGCAGCGAGCGCCCCGTGCGCACCGCAGCGGTGGCGCCGCCAACGCAGATCGCGCCGACACGCACGGCACCAACCGCGACACCAACCGCGGCGGCAAGCGGCGGCTATGCCGTGCAGCTCGCCTCGCGCCATAACGAAGCCGACGCGCAATCCTCCTTCCACAGCCTGCAGACCAAATATCCGCAGCAGCTCGGCGGCCGGCAGCCGCTGATCCGCCGCGTCGATCTGGGGACCAAGGGCGTCTACTACCGCGCCATGGTCGGCCCCTTCGGCAGCTCGGAAGAGGCGAGCCAGCTGTGCTCGACCATCAAGGCCGCCGGCGGCAGCTGCTTCGTCCAGAGGATTTAAACGGCCAAAGCTTGACCCTTGCGGCGGGCGCGGGCTAATCCGCGCCAATGCCTGCACGCGCTTTTATCACCGGCCTGGCGGGACTGAGCCTTTCCGCCAATGAGCGGGCGTTTCTGCGCGAGGCGCGGCCCTGGGGCCTGATGGTCTTCAAGCGAAACGTAAGTACGCCGGACCAAGTATTGGAACTTGTTCGTTCTTTCCGTGATGCCGTTGGCTGGGAAACGCCCGTTTTGGTGGACCAGGAAGGCGGCCGGGTGCAGCGCCTAGGCCCGCCGCATTGGCCGGCCTATCCGGCCGGCGTGCGCTATGGCGAGCTCTACGACCGCGAGCCGGCGGCTGGCCTGGCGGCGGCGCGGCTCGCCGGCCACCTGATCGCCTCGGACCTGCGCCCGCTCGGCATCGATGTCGACTGCCTGCCGCTGGCCGACGTGCCGGTCCCGGGCAGCGATGCGGTGATCGGGGATCGCGCCTACGGCACCGAGCCGGCCAAAGTTGCAGCCATCGCCGGCGCGGTCGCCCAGGGGCTGCGGGCGGGCGGTGTCTTGCCGGTACTCAAGCACCTGCCGGGCCATGGCCGCGCCAAGGCCGACAGCCACCACCAGCTCCCCGTGGTCGACACCGACCGGGCGACCCTGGAATCGACCGATTTCGCGGCCTTCCAGCCCCTGGCGGGCTTGCCGCTCGGGATGACCGCGCATGTTGTGTTTTCTGCCATCGACCCCGTCGCGCCGGCCACCACTTCGGTCACAATGGTGCGCGAAGTGATTCGCGGCTTCATCGGGTTCCGAGGGCTGCTGATGAGCGACGACATTTCGATGGGGGCACTGTCGGGCACCTTGCCCGAGCGCAGCCGCGCGTCGCTCGCCGCGGGCTGCGATGTCGTGCTTCACTGCAACGGCAATCTCGCCGAGATGAGCGCGGTTGCCGGTGCCGTGCCGGCGCTGGCCGGCGAAGCGGCCGCGCGCGCCGAAGCCGCGCTCGCGCAACGCTCGGCGCCCGAAGAGTTCGACGTGGAGGCCGCGCGCGAAATTTTCACCCGCATGGTGGCCGGCGAGCGGCCGCCGGCACAACGGAAGACCGGCTCATGAGCGCCGACGAATTCGAAACCACACTCGAGGGAGCCGATCGCGGGACCGGCGAGCCGGCGATGATCGTCGATGTCGAGGGCTTCGAGGGGCCGCTCGACCTGTTGTTGATGTTGGCGCGTCAACAGAAGGTCGACTTGGCCAAGATATCCATCCTGGCGCTCGCCGATCAATATCTCAGCTTCATCGAAGCGGCGCGCCAGTTGCGGCTTGAGCTCGCCGCCGATTACCTGGTGATGGCGGCTTGGCTCGCCTACCTGAAATCGCGCCTGCTGTTGCCGGAAGCGGCCCCCGGCGAAGGTCCGAGCGCCGAGGAGATGGCGCTGGCGCTGGCCCACCGTTTGCGCCGGCTGGAGGCGTTCCGCGAGGTGGCGACGCGGCTGATGGGCCGGCCGCAGCTCGACCGCGACGTGTTCGCGCGCGGCGCGCCGGAGCCGATCGCCGAAATCAAGCAGCCGGAATGGTCCGCCACGCTTTACGATCTCTTATCGGCCTATGCGACGCAGCGCTCGCGCAGCGCCTTGTCGCGCGTGCGCTTCAAGAAGCGCACCGTGTGGTCGCTGGCGGAAGCGCGCGAAGCGCTCGACCGCTTGATCGGCCAGTCGTCGGATTGGGCGCGGCTCGACCAGTTCTTGATCGCCTATGTGGTGGAGCCCGCTTATGCCGCCACCGTGTTTGCGTCGTCCTTCGCCTCCGCGCTCGAATTGGTGCGCGAAGGACTCGCCGAAATCCATCAGAAAGAGTCGTTCGCTCCGATTTACATGCGCAAGCGGGTCGGTGCGAATGGAAGTGCTGCGACGCATGACGCGCAAGAAAACGCATAAGGAGAAAGGGTCCATGCCGAGCGTGGCCAAGAAGCTCGTGGTCGTTCAGAACAATGAGCCGCCGCCGGCGCCGCTGGCTGCGCGGCCGGAAGAACTGCGGCTGCTTGAAGCGCTGCTGTTTGCCTCGCGCGAGCCGATCGACGAGGCGACGCTCGGCAAGCAGCTTCCCGACGGCGTCAACGTGAAGCAGGCGCTGGCGCGGCTGAAGGAGGAATACGCAACGCGCGGCGTCAGCCTCGTGCGCATCGGCCGCAAATGGACGTTCCGCACCGCCGACGATCTTTCCTGGTTGATGACGAAACAAACCATCGAGACGCGCAAGCTCTCGCGCGCCGCGGTCGAGACGCTCGCCATCGTGGCCTATCATCAGCCGGTGACGCGCGCCGAGATCGAGGAAATCCGCGGCGTGGTGGCGGCCGCCGGCACGCTCGACGTGCTGCTCAAGACCGGCTGGATCCGGCCGCGCGGACGGCGCAAGGCGCCCGGCCGGCCGATTACCTACGGCACCACCGAAGCGTTCCTGTCGCATTTCGGGCTGGAGGAGGTGGGCGATCTGCCCGGCCTCGACGAGTTGAAAGGCGCTGGCCTGTTGGAGGGCAATCTGCCGCCCGGATTTGCGGTTCCGGTGCCGTCCGACGACACGACGCTACGCGACGACGAGGACCCGCTGGAGCCGGGCGACCTCGATTTCGGCCTCGCGCCGCCGCCCAGCGAGAAATAATTCACTGCCGTCATCCGTAACCCGTAGCGCCGCCGATTATGGATTCCGCGCCCGTGCCTTCGGCGCGTCCCGGAATGACGAAGGCGGGTGAAATTAAGGTAAATTCAGCACCTTGGCGCGACATCGGGGCGCGATTTAACGTGCCGAAGTCCTTGTTTTTGCCGCTCCCGGGGCCTAGTTTCAAGCTCAAATAGAGGCGGGTCGAGCCGGCGTCATGCCGCTCGCTGCGGAGGATTTGCCGATGGGTTCGTTAAGCATATGGCACTGGATGATCGTCATCGTGGTCGTGCTGCTCCTGTTCGGGCGCGGCAAGATTTCGGACCTGATGGGCGACGTCGCCCATGGCATCAAGGCGTTCAAGAAAGGCATGGCCGAGGACGAGAAGACGGCCGACGCCAAGAGCGAGCCGGTCAAGACCATCGATCACCAAGCAGCCGGCGGTGCGACGGCGCCGAAGGCGGAGACCGAACGGCGCGCCGAGGGCGCGCGCTCGTAGAGCGCGGCCGCCGCCGCGCTTGTTCGTTAGGGCCGCCCCGCTTAGCCACCGCAGCCGCGGCGCCCTGGAGTTGACCAATCCATGTTCGACATTGGGTGGGGCGAGCTCGTCGTCATCGGCATCGTCGCGCTGATCGCGATCGGGCCGAAAGAGCTGCCGACTGTCCTGCGCTCGCTTGGCCAGTGGATGGGCAAGATCAAGCGCATGGCGAACGAATTCCAGGGCCAGTTCCAGGAAGCCTTGCGCGAGGCCGAGATGGCCGACCTCAAGAAACAGGCCGAGGACCTGAGCAGCTCCGTCGCCGAAGCCACCAGCTTCGATCCGCTGGCCGACATCAACAAGAGCCTCGAGGAGGGCTTCGAGACGCCGAAGCCCGAGGTTGCGAGCGAAGCAACGGCGGGCGCTGCCGAGGCCGCAACTCCGGCGGAGCCGGCG
>Ga0316624_10000078_pt1 | contig 26008 bp, 21 predicted proteins | sample OWC_Aug_N3_C1_D5_FD_207657 | JGI IMG/M metagenome (GOLD analysis project Ga0316624, IMG submission 207657) | Wetland soil microbial communities from Old Woman Creek delta, Ohio, United States - OWC_Aug_N3_C1_D5_A | ecosystem: Environmental > Terrestrial > Soil > Wetlands | place: USA: Ohio... | reverse complement strand
GAGGTTCTTGAAGCGAGCGATGCGCTTTTCCATCTCGGCACGCGAAAGATAAAGTCGGGGCAGTTGTTCCATGGCGTCCGGCTCCCTGGTCTTCTATCGACCCAGCATAGCGCGGGCGGCGCGCCGCCGCATAGTTTGAAGATGCCGCATCGCCGGGAGATCATGCGGGGCGGCGCGTCCGCAGGTAGATGAAGCAGTAGACGCCACCCACCAAGACGCCCCCGCCGATGATATTGCCGATGGTCACGGGGATCAGGCTGGCGAAAAACGCCGGCCAGGTCAGGGCCGCGTAGGCGGGCGCGTCCTGCCCGATCTGCGCCCACATGTCGGCCGGCGCCCACGCCTTGATGAACAGACCGAGCGGGATGAGATACATGTTGGCGACCGAGTGCTCGAAGCCGGCAACGACGAAGGCCGATACGGGAAACAGCAGGGCCAGGATCTTGTCGGTGGTCGTGCGCGCGCCGTAGGCAAGCCATACCGCCAGGCACACCAGCACGTTGCAGAGGATGCCGAGAAAGAGCGCGTGGCCGAACGACAAGCTGACCTTGTTGAGTGCGAGCGAGAGCGCGACGGCGGCGACGCTGCCCTTGCCGGCGAGATACTGACCGGACAGGAAGACCAGCACTGCGGTGCCTACCGCGCCGATGAAATTGCCGACATAGACGATCAGCCAGGCCCGCAGCATTTCGCGCAACGGCACCTTGCCGGCGGCCCAGGCCATCACCATCAGCGTGTTGCCGGTGAATAGTTCGGCGCCGCCGACGACGACTAAGATGAGGCCAAGGCAGAACACCACGCCGGACAACAGCCGGCTGACGCCGAAAGGCAGCACGCCGTCGGCGCCCGCCAGCACCGTGGTGGCGAACATCGCCCCGAGCGCGATGAAGCCGCCGGCGAGGAGCGCAAGCGCCGTCAGGCTGGCGATGTCCATCCTAATCTTCTCGACGCCGACCGCCTCGGCCCTCAGCGCGATCTCCGCCGGCAGCAGCGCGTCGATACCGTGATAATCGGGGCCGTCCATGGCTCGCGCTCCTTTGGCAATTTGCGCCGCGCGTCCGAGCTACTTCAATTCCCTAACAACTGGCGGCTGACGATCACGCGCATGATCTCGTTGGTGCCTTCCAGGATCTGATGCACGCGCACGTCGCGCAAGACGCGCTCGATCGGATGATCGCGCAGATAGCCGTAACCGCCGTGCAGTTGCAGGCAGCCGTTGACCACCTCGAAGCCGGTATCGGTGGCGAGGCGCTTGGCTTGCGCGGCAAGGCGCGTCGCGGCCGGCTCGCCCTCGCCCACCGCCACCGCGGCGCGATGCAGCAGCAGGCGCGCGGCTTCGAGCTCGGTCGCGTAATCGGCGACGCGGAATTGCAGCGCCTGGAAATCGGCGAGCCGCGAGCCGAATTGTTTGCGCTCCTTCATGTAGGCGACGGTGCGGTCGAGGCAGAACTGCGCGCCGCCGAGCGAGCAGGCGCCGATATTGAGGCGGCCGCCGTCGAGCCCGGCGAGCGCGATCTTGAAGCCCTGCCCTTCGGCGCCGATGCGGTTGGCGACCGGCACGCGGCAGTTCTCGAACATCACCATGGCGGTCGGCTGCGACTTCCAGCCGAGCTTCTTCTCCGGCGCACCGAACGAAAGGCCGGGCGTGCCCTTCTCGACCACGATGCAGGAAATGCCGCGCGGGCCGGCCTCGCCGGTGCGCACCATCGCGACGTAAAGGTCGGAGACGCCGCCGCCCGAGATGAAGGCCTTGGCGCCGTCGAGCACGTATGCGTCGCCGTCGCGGCGCGCGCGCGTCGAGATGCTGGCGGCGTCGGAGCCCGCGCCCGGTTCGGTCAGGCAGTAGCTGGCGAAATGCTGCATCGTGCAGAGCTTGGGCAGAAACTTCTTGCGCTGCTCGGCGCTGCCGTAGGCGTCGATCATCCAGGCCGCCATGTTGTGGATCGAGATATAGGCGGCGGTCGAGGTGCAGCCCTGCGCCAGCTCCTCGAAGATCAGCGCGGCGTCGAGCCGCGAGAGCGCCGAACCGCCGACGTCCTCCTTGACATAGATGCCGCCGAAGCCGAGCGCGGCGGCCTTGCGCAGCGCCTCGACCGGGAAGGTCTCGTTCTCGTCCCAGTCGCGCGCATGCGGCATCATCTCCTCGCGCGCGAATTGCCGCGCGGTCGACTGGAAGGCGCGTTGCTCTTCGGTGAGGGAAAAGTCCATGCTGCCGCCTGCCCTGCCACTCCGCCTTAGCAAGCGGGAGCCATAGCCGGCAACCGGGCGCGATTGCGAATAATATGCCGCCCCGGCAGGAACTTCCTGGCCGCTCGAGCATCAATTAGCGGGCCGGCAGCGGCAATCGGAGGACATGTCATGGCGACCGACGACGACAAGCCGAAAGGACCCGATCTGTCGCAAGGCATCCCTGCGTCCGACCTGGCGGAAGGCGCCCTATTGACCGGGCAGGTCGGCGGCGAGGAGGTGCTGCTGGTGCGGCACGGCGGCAAAGTCTCGGCCATTGCGGCGCACTGCACGCACTATCATGGGCCGCTCGCCGACGGGCTGGTGGTCGGCGACACCATCCGCTGTCCGTGGCATCACGCCTGCTTCAGCCTGGCGAGCGGCGAAGCGCTCGCCGCCCCGGCGCTAAGCCCGCTCGATTGTTGGAATGTCGAAGAGCGCGGCGGCAAAATCGTCGTCGCGGGCAAGAAAGAGCAGCCGGCGCCGAAAAAGACTGGACCAGCCTCCGAGCGCATCGTCATTGTCGGCGGCGGGGCGGCCGGCTTTGCCGCGGCCGAGATGCTGCGGCGGCGCGGTTTTGCCGGCAGCATCACCATGCTGAGCAATGACGATGCGGCGCCGGTCGATCGCCCCAATCTGTCGAAGGACTATCTGGCCGGCAGCGCGCCGGAAGACTGGGTGCCGCTGCGCGGCGACGACTGGTACGCGCAAAACAACATCACCCTCAAGCTCAAGACCGACGTGGCCACGCTCGATCCGCGCGCCAAGAAATTGACGCTCGGCGATGGAAGCACGCTTGCCTTCGACAAGCTGCTGCTGGCGACCGGCGCCGAGCCGGTGAAGCTGCCGCTCCCGGGCGCCGATCTGCCGCACGTGCACACATTGCGCTCGCTCGCCGACAGCCGCGCTATCATCGCGCAAGCGAAGAAAGCCAAGCGCGCGGTGGTGATCGGCGCGAGCTTTATCGGGCTGGAGGCCGCCGCCGCGCTGCGCGCGCGCGAGATCGAGGTGCATGTGGTGGCGCCCGAGCAGCGCCCGCTCGAACGCGTGTTCGGGCCGCAGCTCGGCGATTTTGTGCGCGCGCTGCACGAGGAGCATGGCGTCAAATTCCATCTCGAGAACGGCGTCACGGCGATCGGCGTGGGCAACGTGACGCTCAAGGCGGGCGGCACGCTCGATGCCGATCTGGTGGTGCTCGGCGTCGGCGTGCGGCCGCGGCTGGCGCTGGCCGAGAAGGCCGGCCTGGCGATCGACAAGGGCGTCAGCGTCAACGAATATCTGCAGACGAGCGCGCCCGGCATCTTCGCCGCCGGCGACATCGCGCGCTGGCCCGACCCGCTCACAGGCGAGCGCATCCGGGTCGAGCACTGGGTGGTGGCCGAGCGCCAGGGCCAGACCGCCGCGCGCAATATGCTGGGCGAGCGCGTGCCGTTTCGCGCCGTGCCGTTCTTCTGGAGCCAGCACTACGACGTGCCGATCAACTATGTCGGCCACGCCGAGAAATGGGACGCCATCGAGATCGACGGCGATGTGATGAAACGCGACTGCATCGTCCGCTACCGGCTCGGCGGCCGGGTGCTGGCGGTCGCCTCGATCTACCGCGACGGCGACAGCCTCAAAGCGGCGGCGGAGATGGAGAAACGGGTGGCCGCGGCGTAGGGGCAAAGGACGGGTAGCGGGCTCTCCCGGGAACGGCTAAATAAAGGCCCTCTGGAGTCTGTCTATGGCGATCAAATTCGGCCGTCCCCTCGAGCGCAAGATCGGATTCATGCCGGTCGAGCAGGAGGCGCGCGAGACGCAAGCGCCCCCGCTCGCCCTGACCGTGCGCATGCGGCGCAACCGGCGCAGCGAATGGGCGCGCCGCATGGTGCGCGAGCACGTGCTCACGGCCGACGACCTGATCTGGCCGCTGTTCGTGATGGACGGTGACAACGCGCGGCAACCCGTGCCCTCGATGCCCGGCGTCGAGCGCCTGAGCGTCGACCAGGCGGTGCGCGAGGCCGAGCGCGCCGCCAAGCTGACGATCCCCTGCATCGCGCTGTTCCCTTACACCGATCCCGCGCTGCGCGACGAAACGGGCAGCGAGGCGCTCAACCCGGACAATCTGGTCTGCCGCGCCATCCGCGCCATCAAAAAGGCAGTGCCCGAGGTCGGCGTGCTGTGCGACGTGGCGCTCGATCCCTTCACCAGCCACGGCCATGACGGCCTGCTGCGTGACGGCGTCATCCTCAACGACGAGACGGTGGCGGTGCTAGTGCGCCAGGCGCTGGTGCAGGCGGAGGCCGGCTGCGACATCATCGCGCCCTCCGACATGATGGACGGCCGCGTCGGCGCGATCCGCAGGGCGCTCGACGCCGAGAACTTCACCGACGTGTCGATCATGTCCTACGCGGCGAAATACGCCTCCGCCTTCTACGGGCCGTTCCGCGACGCGGTCGGCTCGGCCAAGACGCTGACCGGCGACAAGCGCACCTACCAGATGGACCCGGGCAATTCCGACGAGGCGTTGCGCGAGGTCGCGCTCGACATCGAGGAAGGCGCCGACATGATCATGGTCAAGCCCGGCCTGCCCTATCTCGATATTTGTCGCAGGGTGAAAGAAACCTTCGGCATGCCGACCTTCGCCTACCAGGTGTCGGGCGAATACGCGATGATCATGGCGGCGGCGGGCAACGGCTGGCTCGACGGCGAGCGCGCCATGCTGGAGAGCCTGATCGCCTTCAAGCGCGCCGGCTGCGATGGTGTGCTCACTTATTTCGCGCCGCGGGTGGCGGAAAAGCTCACGGCCGCGCTATAACTCTCGTCCCTCCTTCTTCGCGGTCACACAACACAGCAAAATTCAAAGGCGAGCATTGCGATGGGTGAATTCGCCATCGGCCAGCACGTAACGCGCTTCGAGGACCCGCGCCTGATCCAGGGCGGCGGCCGCTACACCGACGACATCCAGCTGCCGGGCATGGCGCATGGCGTGGTGCTGCGCTCGCCGTACGCGCACGCCAACATCAAGTCGATCGACACGGCGGCCGCCAAGGCCGCGCCTGGCGTGCTGGCGGTGCTCACGTCCGCCGACGTGAAGGCCGCCGGTATCGGCGATCTGCCGGTGCCGGGCGGCTTGAAGCGGCGCGACGGCTCGCCGCAATACAAGCCGCGCTATCCAATCCTGGCGGAGGACACCGTGCGCTGGGTCGGCGATTGCGTCGCCTTCGTGGTCGCGGAAACGCGCCATCAAGCGATGGACGCGGCCGAGATGATCGCGGTCGACTACGAGCCGCTGCCGGCCGTCACCTCGACGGCGCAAGCGCCGAAAGCCGGCGCGCCGCGCGTGTGGGAAGACTGCCCGGACAATATCTGCTTCGTCGAGCAGATCGGCGACAAGGCGGCGGTCGATTTAGCCTTCGCCAAGGCCGCGTATGTGGCGAAGGGCAAGTTCACCATCAACCGCGTCACCGCCGCCACCATGGAGCCGCGCGGCGCGGTCGGCGACTACCACGCCGCCGACCGGCGCTACACCGTCTACACGCCGATGCAGCGGCCGCACCCGGTGCGCGCCGACCTCGCCAAACTGCTGAAGGTGCCGGAAAGCAAGCTGCGCATCGTCACCGGCGACACCGGCGGCTCGTTCGGCATGAAATCGCCGATCTTCAACGAGACGCCGCTGGTGCTGCTCGCCGCCAAGCTCACCGGGCGGCCGGTGAAATGGATCTCGACCCGCAACGAAGCGTTCCTCTCCGACGCGCAGGCGCGCGACAACGTCACCGAGGCCGAGCTTGCGCTAGACAAGGACGGCACTTTCCTGGCCCTGCGGGTGAAGACATACGCCGCCATCGGCGCCTATCTGCAGCCCGCCATGCCGGCCTTCATGATGAACGCCGGCACGCTCGCCGGCGTCTACCGCACGCCCGCCATTCACGTCGACATCACCGGCGTGTTTTCCAACACCAATCCGATGCGGCCCTATCGCGGCAATGGCCGCCCGGAAGCAGCCTTCGTGATCGAGCGCATGGTCGAGCTGGCGGCCGCGCAAACCGGCATCGACTCCGCCGAATTGCGCCGGAGAAATTACATTTCGCCCTCGCAGATGCCGTTCAAGACCGGGCTTACCTTCACCTATGACAGCGGCGAGTTCGAGAAGAACATGGATCTCGCGCTCGAGCTTGCCGACCGCAAGGGTCTGGCCAAGCGCAAGGCGGAGGCGAAGAAGCGCGGCAAGCTCTTGGGCTTCGGCCTGTCCAACACCATCGAGCGCGCCGGCGCGCCGAGCCTGGAAGGCGCCGAGGTGCGCTTCGAGCGCGACGGCAGCGTCACCATGTTCTCCGGCTCGAACAGCCAGGGCCAGGGCCACGAGACCGCCTTCAAGCAGATCGTCTGCGACCGGCTCGGGCTCGACCCGCGCGAGGTGCAATATATCCAGGGCGACACCGACGAGGTGTTCTTCGGCGAAGGCACCGGCGGCTCGCGCTCGGCGACGCTTGCCGGCTCGGCCTTTCATCTCGCGACCGAGAAGGTGGTGACCAAGGCGCGCGCCATCGCGGCGCATATGCTGAAGGTCGAGGAAGCCGACCTAAAGTTCGACGAAGGCGTGTTCTCGACCGCCAAGACCAACCGCACGCTCACGGTCAAGGAGCTGGCCGCCGCCTCGCTCGACCCCGCCAATCTGCCGAAGGGCATGGAGCCGGGCCTGACCTCGACGGCGGTCTACCAGGCGCCGGTCAACAATTACCCGAACGGCTGCCACATCGCTGAAGTCGAGATCGACCGCGAGACCGGCAAGGTCGATATCACGCGCTACAGCGTGGTCGACGATTTCGGCACCATGCTTAATCCGCTGCTGCTGCACGGCCAGGTGCATGGCGGCGTCGCGCAAGGCGCCGGGCAAGCGCTGATGGAGGACGTGCATTTCGACGCCGAGGGCCAGCTCGTCACCGGCTCGTTCATGGACTACGCCATGCCGCGCGCCCACGACCTCTGCGCCATGGAGGTCGAGAGCAATCCGGTGCCGACCAAGACCAACCCGCTCGGCGTCAAGGGCGCCGGTGAAGCCGGCTGCGTCGGCGCGCTGCCGGCGGTCACCAATGCGGTGGTCGACGCGCTCGCCGAATTCGGCGTCAAGCATATCGAGATGCCGGCGACGCCCGAGCGCGTCTGGCGGGCGATGAACGGCAAGTAACCCGCCGACTTCTCTCCGCGTCATGGCCGGGCTTGTCCCGGCCATCCACGCCTTTCTTTCGGAAAGGCCGTTAAGACGTGGATGCCCGCGACAAGCGCGGGCATGACGATTACGCTACTCCATCGCCGCGCCGGTCTCGATGCGCACCGGCGCATAGCCTTCCGCGGCGAGCGCCTTGAAAATTTCGTCGGCGTGGGCGGCGTCGCGCGTCTCCACCGTGACGTCGAGCTTGGCGCCCTTGGCCGGCACGTCGAGGAACAGCCGGCGGTGGTCGACCTCCAAAATGTTGGCGCCCAGTTCGCCCAACCGCGTGGCGATAGGACCGAGCACGCCGGGCCGGTCGGGAATGGTGAGGCGGAACGAGACGATGCGGCTCTCGCGCTCGAGCTCGCGCACCATGATGGAGGCGAGAATGCGCGGATCGATATTGCCGCCGCACAGGATCAAGCCGACCCGCTTGCCGCGGAAGCGCTCGGGCGCCGCCAGCATGGCGGCAAGCCCGGCGGCGCCGGCGCCCTCCGCCATGGTCTTCTGCAAGGTGAGATAGGCGTTGACCGCGCGTTCGAGCTGCGCCTCGTCGACCAGCACGATGTCGGAAACCAGCTCGCGCACCACCGGCAGCGTCAGCTTGCCGACATTCTTGACCGCGATCCCTTCGGCCAGCGTGGCGCCGCCGATCGGGCGCTGTTCGTTATGCAGCGCGTTCCAGAACGAGGGATAGAGCGCGCATTCGGCGCCGACGATCTCGATTTTGGGATTGCGCGCGCGCGCGGCTATGGCATTGCCGGCGATCAGGCCGCCGCCGCCGATCGGGATCACCAGCACATCGAGATCGGCAACCTCCTCCAGCATTTCGAGCGCGATGGTGCCCTGCCCGCTGATGATGCGGGCGTCGTCGTAAGGATGCACCAGCAACAGCCCGCGTTGCGCCAGGATCTGCTCGCAGCGCGCCTGTGCTTCCGAAATGGTCTCGCCCTCGAGCACCACCTCGGCGCCGTGCGCGCGCGTGGCCGCTATTTTCACGAACGGCGTGGTCACCGGCATGACGATGGTGGCCGGGATGCCGAGCCGCGCGGCGTGATAGGCGACCGCCTGCGCGTGGTTGCCCGCCGACATGGCGATGACGCCGCGCTTGCGCTCGGCCTCGGAGAGCGAGGCGAGCTTGACCAGCGCGCCGCGGTCCTTGAACGAATTAGTGACCTGCAGGTTCTCGTATTTGACGAAGACCTGCGCGCCGGTCAGCGCCGACAGCTTGGGCGCCGGCAGCATGGGCGTGCGCAGCACCGCGCCCTTGATGACGCGGCGGGCGGCCTCGATATCGGCGATGGTGACGGTCAAGACGAACCTCCGGGCGGGAGGTACCATGCCGCAAGCGCGGCGCAGGTTCTAGCCGCGCCAGGCCCCCTTGCGCGGGCCTGATTCTTTCTCCATGTCGATGGCGACGGAGCAAGGCGGCCGGCATGTCGATCGACATCAAACCCCATGCCTACGACCCGGCGACGCAGCCGGAATTGTTCGAGGGCGTGCTGCCAAGGCGGGTTTTGGCCTTCATGATCGATGTCGTCATCATCACCATTCCGGTGGGGCTGGCGGCGATCTTCATTTTCGCCTTCGGCATCGTCACGCTGGGGCTGGGCTGGGCGCTGTTCTGGCTGATGCCGGCGGGCACCTTCATCTGGGCCATTTGCTATTTCGGCATCACCCTGGGCGGCCCGGCTTCCGCCACCATCGGCATGCGGGCGGTCGACCTCGAAATGCGCACCTGGTACGGCGCGCCGGCCTATTTCGTGCTGGGCGCCGTGCACGCCGTCATTTTCTGGCTGTCGGTCTCGACGCTGTCGCCGTTAATCCTGTTGGTATGTTTTTTCAACGAACGCCGCCGGCTGCTGCACGATATCGTGCTGGGAACCGTGGTCATTAACAATTCCCGGCGCGCCGCCATGTTGCGGGCCGCCATGGCGGGCGTGCCCGGCTAGGGCGCCGGGCGGGCCTTTGACGAATGGCGCGCGACGCGCGATGCTATAAAGGGCTTCGAAGAATCTTGATATGACGGCCTGACGTACCGTGACCCAACATTCCCGCGACACCCCGCAATTCTACCTGACGGCGCCCTCGCCCTGCCCCTATCTCGAAGGCCAGGAAGAGCGCAAGGTGTTTACCCACCTGGTCGGCGAGCGCGCGGGCGAGCTCAACGACCTGCTCACCCATGGCGGCTTCCGCCGCAGCCAGTCGATCGCCTACCGGCCGGCCTGCGAGCACTGCCGCGCCTGCGTGTCGGTGCGGGTGGTGGTCGACGATTTCCAGCCCTCGCGCAGCATGCGCCGCATCGCCGAGCGCAGCACCGACCTGGTCGGCGACATGCGCACGCCGACGCCCACCTCCGAGCAGTATTCGGTGTTCCGCGCCTATCTCGACGCCCGCCACCGCAATGGCGGCATGGCCGACATGACCGTGCTCGACTACGCCATGATGATCGAGGACAGCCACGTCGACACGCGGCTGGTCGAATACCGCCGGCGCGGACCGGACAGCGGCATCAACGGCCGCGGCGCCGGGCAATTGCTGGCGGTGGCGCTCACCGACGTGCTCTCCGACGGGCTGTCGATGGTCTATTCGTTCTTCGACCCGGACGACGGCGAGCGCTCGCTCGGCACGCTGATGATCCTAGACCACATCGAACGCGCCAAAGCCATGGGCCTGCCCTACGTCTATCTCGGCTACTGGGTGCCGGGCTCGCGCAAGATGGACTACAAGGGCCGCTTCCTGCCGCAGGAGCGCCTGATGCCGGCGGGCTGGAGCCGGGTGGAGCGCTGACGCTACCTCCTCCTTTCGCTGTCAACAATCTTTGCTAGAATAATTGTACCGCACACTTTGCGTTCCGGTTGCATTTCCATTTGGAGGCAGAGATGCCGCTGACGGAATCCGAAACTAGCAAGCTAGAAGCCGGCGTCTCAGCTTTCGCGCGCGACGTCGATCGTTTGGCGATAGCGCATTACGGCCGCTCGGGCGCCGACCTGCTAAAAAGCCTAAACACCGAGGAAGGCCGCAAACAATATGCGCGATTGCTTGGCGTGATAGTAAAAGAACCATTCGCTGACGAATTCTCTCGCCGGCCGACTGCCGCGACGAAGGCGCGCATCGGTCTGACCTGGAAGCCACCTGCACAAATCGAAAGAGTCTATCCGAAGACGTGGCAGGGGCCGCTGCTCACTAACATGCACCAGGCCAACCTACTGACCTTTCCCAGCGGCGCCGGCGGTCGCGGAATTCGGGGTGGACGCTCGCCGGCCAAAACCGCGGCGTGGAGCAAGCCGCACAGAGCAAAGCCAGTGCATGCGATCGCTGCGGCCAGGAAAAGTGAAACCAGTCTCGGAAAGGCAATCATGCGTGCCTTCCACAATCGCATTTGCGGGAATCCGGAATCCTCGAAGGCCGTCAAAGATGCGATCAAGAAGGCGAAGTCCGAAGGCGTGAAATTGTCCGACCCGAGTGTGACAGGCATCTCAGTTGGAGCGGCGTCGCTGGTCGCGGTCACGGTTGGCAGCCTGTTCAGCGGTCCAATCGCAGTTGCTGCCGCGCCGGTGATCGGTGGCATCGCTCTGCTGCTTATGCAAGTGGGCGTCGACGGTTTTTGCGGCTGGAGCGGCGGGGCTAAGCGAGAGTCGAAGCGTCGCCGTTAAAGCCCCGGGATCGTCACGCCGAAAGTGGCGAGGATCAGAAAAGTATTGAGCGCCAGCACGATTCCCGTGGCGATCATGGCGACGATATTGGTCAGCCGGCTGTTGGCGAAGGCGCCCATGATATCGGCCCGGCGCGTGAACATCAGCAGCGCGATCATCGGCAGCGGCAGCGCGATGCTCAGGATCACCTGGCTGACGACCAGCGCCGTGGTGGCGTTGACGCCGTAGCCGACCACCACAAAGGCCGGCGCCATCGTGATCACACGCCGCAGCCAGATCGGGATGCGGAAGCCGACGAAGCCCTGCATGATCATCTGCCCGGCCATGGTGCCCACCACCGAGGAGGAGATGCCGGACGCAATCAGCGAGAGCAGGAACACGCCCGCGGCGCCGATGCCGAGCAGCGGCGTCAGAGTGTGATAGGCGGTTTCGATCTCGGCGACGTCGGGATGCCCGGCGTGAAAGGCACTCGAGGCCATCATCACCATGGCCATGTTGACGATGCCGGCGGCGGCCAGCGCCACCAGCACTTCCCAGTTCGAGATGCGCACCACCACGCGCTTCTCGTTGTCGTCGTGAGTCGGGATGCGGCCTTGCGTCAGGCCGGAATGCAGATAGACCGCGTGCGGCATCACGGTGGCGCCGATGATGCCGACCGCGAGTAGCAGCGCGCCGGCATCGGCGATCTGCGGCGTCACCGTGTGCAGCGCCGCCTGCGCCCAATCGACCGGCGCGATGAACATTTCGATCAAATAGCAAAGCGCGATGATGGCGACGAAGCTGCCGATGATGAGCTCCACCGGCCGGAAGCCGCGGCTCTCCACCATCAGGATGCCGTAAGTGACGATCGCAGTGACGACCATGCCGGCGAGCAGCGGCATGTTGAACAACAGGGACAGGCCGATGGCGCCGCCGAGAAACTCCGCCAGATCGGTGGCCATGGCGGCGATTTCGCTTACCACCCACATCGCGAACACCACGGGCTTTGGAAAACGGTCGCGGCACATTTCCGCCAGGTTGCGGCCGGTGACGATGCCGAGCTTGGCCGACAGCGCCTGGAACAGCATGGCGATCAGATTGGCGAGCAGCACGACCCAGAGCAGCGTGTAGCCGTATTTGGCGCCGGCCTGGATGTTGGTGGCGAAATTGCCGGGGTCCATGTAGGCGATCGAGGCGATGACCGCCGGGCCGCCGAAGGCGAGATAGCCGCCGAGCCCGGGCCGCTGGCCGCGCACCAATGCTTGCGCGGTGGCAATGGTGCGCTCGGTCAGGGACTTGGGCAGCGGGGGCTGGGCGTCCATGAGGGGTAAGCTTCTAAAATTCCGTAGCTTTTGGCGGGCGCCTCGGCACGCTCAACAATAGTCTTGTTGCGAATGGTTTGCAATTGCATTTCCGCTGGAACCTATAGACCGCCCTTGGGTTGATCCAGCCTTGTGACGAGCGACTGGGGCCGCCTTTTCCCGCGAACTGTCGATCGCATGCCTATGCACCGCCGCTTCGTCGCGGCGGCACGGCGCTGGCCGTGCCGCAATCAAGGGAGCCACGAGGCGCAATGACCGACCGCTGCGCCCGCTTAGTCCGGCTTTGCGCACTCGCCGCGCCGGTGACGCTCGTGGCGCAGCCAGCGTTTGCGGCCGAGCCCGGCCAGCACGGCCCCTCCGCGCTTCTGTTCGTCGCGCAGATCGCCGTCTTGATGCTGGTCGGCCGCCTGCTCGGCGAAGTCATGCTGCGCCTCAAGCAGCCAGCGGTGATGGGCCAACTGGTCGCCGGGCTTCTGCTCGGGCCGTCTCTGTTCGGGCTGCTGCTGCCCGACATTCAGCAGGCGCTGTTTCCCAACAGCCCCGAGCAGAAGGCGATGCTCGATGCCATCTCGCAGTCCGGCATCCTGCTGCTGCTGCTGCTCACCGGCATGGAAACCGATTTGAATCTGGTGCGCCAGTCAGGCCGCGCCGCATTGCTCGCCGCAGTCATGGGCATCGTCGTGCCCTTCGCCTGCGGCGTGGCGCTCGGCGAATACCTGCCCGACGCGATGCTGCCCGATCCGCACAAACGGCTGGTGACGGCGCTGTTCCTCGGCATCGCGCTCTCGATCGCATCGGTGCAGATCGTGGCGATAGTGGTGCGCGAGATGAACTTCATGCGGCGCACCGTCGGCCAGGTCATCATCGCCTCGGCGATCATCGGCGACAGCATCGGCTGGATCGTCATTGCGGTGATTTTCAGTCTCGCCGCGAACGGCGCCGTCGAAGCCCGGCCGCTGGCGCAAAGCGTGCTGGGGACCCTGGCGTTCCTGGCCGTGAGCCTGACGATCGGCCGCCGCGCCGTGTTCTTCGCCATCCGCTGGGTCAACGACACCTTCGTCAGCGATTTCGCGGTGATCACCGCGATCCTGCTGATCATGTGCGCGATGGCGCTGATCACCGCCGCGATCGGCGTGCACACGGTGCTGGGCGCCTTCGTCGCCGGCGTGCTGATCGGCGAGTCGCCGATCTTGACCAAACATATCGACGAGCAGTTGCGCGGGCTGATCACGGCCTTCTTCGCGCCGATATTTTTCGGGCTGGCGGGCCTGTCCGCCGATCTCAGCATCCTCGGCAATCCGCAGATCGCCGCACTCACCGCCGCGCTCATCCTGATCGCCAGCCTCGGCAAGTTCGGCGGCGGCTTTGTCGGCGGCACATTGGGCGGCCTCAACAGCCGCGAAAGCCTGGCGCTCGCCTGCGGCATGAATGCGCGCGGCTCGACCGAGGTCATCATCGCCAGCATCGGCCTCGCCATGGGCGCGCTCAGCCACGACCTGTTCACCATGATCGTCGCCATGGCTGTCATCACCACCATGGCGATGCCGCCGACGCTGCGCTGGGCGCTCGCGCGCATTCCGCTGCGCAAGCAGGAAAAGCAGCGCCTCGAGCGCGAAGAGATGGAGGCCAAGGGCTTCGTGTCCAACCTCGAGCGTCTCCTGCTCGCGGTCGACGACAGCGAAAACGGCAAGTTCGCGGCGCGCATCGCCGGCCTGATCGCCGGCTCGGGCGGCATGCCGACGACGGTGATGCACATCAAGACTGACAACAAGACCGGCAAGGCCGCGATCGAAGTCGCCAAGGAGAAGGCGGCCGAAGCGGGTGAAACCGTCAAGGAATTCGCCGGCCAAGCCGGCAAGGCCGAGAAAGAGCAGAAGCCGGAGGAGAAATCCGAGCGCAAGCTCGACATCACCACCATGGTGCACAAGGCGCCGAAGCAGGAACTGGTCGCCGAGGAAGCCGAGAAGGGCTACGACCTTCTGATCATCGGGCTTGCCAAGATGGTCGTGCGCAAGAACGCCTTCACCGACGACGTCGCCAAGCTCGCCGCCGGCTTCGAGGGCCCGCTGGCGGTGGTGGACGCGCGCGCGCCGCACCGCGAACGGCCGCTGCCGAGCAGGCTCAGCATCCTGGTGCCGGTCAACGGTACCGACGTCTCGCGGCGCGCCGCCGAGGTCGGCATCGTGCTGGCGCGCGCCAGCAAGGCGCCGCTGACCGCGCTCTACGTCGCGCCGGGCGGCAAGAGCAAGCGCCCGCGCCAATACGAGGAGGCGATCCTCAAGGACATCGCCGCGCTCGCCGACACCTACGAGCTGACCATCCGCACCGCGGTGCGCTCGGACGAGGCACCGGACGAGGCGATCCTGAAGGAAACGGCGCGCGGCCAGCATAATCTGGTAATGATGGGCGTCGGCCGCCGGCCGGGCGACAAGCTGTTCTTCGGCGACACCGCCGCCGCGCTGCTGGAGAAGGCGGAAAGCTCGCTGCTGTTCTTGGCGAGTTGACGCGCGGGAACGTCGCTACGGCGCCATCGTGTCGTGCCTGCGCGTCATCTGCATGAAGTACATGAACACCTACGCCTGAGCGCGCGGCTTATTCTTCTTCGCCGTTCGACTTGCCTTCGCTCGGCGGGCTGCGGAAGGTATTGCTCTTGGGGAAGCCCTTGGGCGCGATGCGGCCGGCATCGGCGCGGTTGCCGCGCCAATCCTTCAGTTCCTTCATCGGCAGCGTGAACGCGCGCCCGGCGGCGTCGGTCCAGGTCAGCCCGTCGTCGGCCTTGAAGGTGATGACGTCGGACAGCCCCTTCTCCTTGTAACGCTGCAGCCGCACGCCGCGCCCGCGGTTCATCTCCGGCACCTGGTCGAGCTTGAAGATCACCATCTTGCGGTTGGCGCCGATGGTCGCCGCCAATTCGCCGTCGACCGTGGTGAGCGCGGCGGCCTTGTCGGGCGCTTTGAGATTGAGCACCTGCTTGCCCTTGCGCGTGGTGCCGAGCACCTCGTCCTCCGGCACCACGAAGCCGTTGCCGCCATAGCTCGCCACCAGGAATTTGCGGCCGCCCTGATAGGCGAGCGCCGCCACAATCTCCGCGTCCTGCTCGATGTCGAAATAGAGCCGCACCGGCTCGCCGTGGCCGCGCCCGCCCGGCAATTTGGAGGCTTCGAGCGTGTAGAACTTACCGTTTCCGGCGAAGATTAAGATCTTCGCGGTGGTCTCGGTCGGGAAGAAGAACTTCAGCTTGTCGCCGGTCTTGAAGGTGACGCCCGACAGATCGCTGACGTGGCCGCGCAGCGCGCGGATCCAGCCCTTGTCGGAAACGACGACCGTGATCGGCTCGCGCACCGCCATCGCCTCCTCGATCGCCGCCTCGTCGTGCGCCGGCGCGATGCCGAAGGTGGTGCGGCGCTTGCCGAGATCGGTCTTCGGCCCGAAGGTCTGTTTCAGCTCCTTGATCTGGCCGGTGATGGTCTTCCACTGCTGCGGCGTCGAGCCGATCAGCGACTTGAGCTTGGTGCGCTCCTCGCGCAGCGCCTTGTCCTCGGCGCGGATCTCCATCTCCTCCAGTTTGCGCAAGTTGCGCAGCCGCATGTTGAGGATGGCGTCGGCCTGGACGTCGTTGAGCTTGAAGGTCTTCATCAGGACGGGCTTGGGCTCGTCCTGCGTGCGGATGATCTTGATGACCTTGTCGAGGTTGAGATAGGCGACCAGATAGCCGCCGAGGACGACCAGGCGATGCTCGATCTCTGCGAGGCGATGCTTGGAACGGCGCAGCAATACGTCGCGGCGGTGGTCGAGCCATTCGCGCAAGGCTTCGGCCAGGCCCACCACCATCGGGATGCGGCCCTTCACCAGCACGTTCATGTTGAGCGGAATGCGGTTCTCCAGCTCGGTGAGCTTGAACAGCGATTCCATCAGCAACTCGGCGTCGACCGAGCGCGAGCGCGGCTCGATCACCAGCCTTATGTCTTCCGCCGATTCATCGCGCACGTCGGCGACCAGCGGCAGTTTCTTGTCGTTGAGCAATTCGGCGAGCTTCTCGACCAGGCGCGACTTCTGCACCAGCCAGGGAATCTCGCTGATCACGACCACGTAGGTGCCGCGGCCGGTATCTTCCTGCTTCCAGCGCGCGCGCACGCGGAACGAGCCGCGGCCGGTCTTGTAGGCCTCCGCGATCGTCTCCGGCGGATCGACGACCACGCCGCCGACCGGGAAGTCCGGGCCCTTGACCCATTTGAGCAGCGTGCCGCTGCGCGCGTTCGGATTGTCGATCAGATAAAGCGCGGCGTCGCACAGCTCGGCCACGTTGTGCGGCGGGATGGCGGTCGCCATGCCGACCGCGATGCCCTGCGAGCCGTTGGCGAGCAGATTGGGAAAAGCCGCCGGCAGCACCACCGGTTCGCTGCCGGCGCCGTCATAGGTCGGGCGGAAATCGACCGCGTCCTCGTCGATGCCTTCCAGCAGGAGGCGCGCGACCTCGGTCAGGCGCGCCTCGGTGTAGCGCATGGCGGCGGCGTTATCGCCGTCGATATTGCCGAAATTGCCCTGCCCGTCGACCAGCGGATAGCGCTGGGCGAAATCCTGCGCCAGCCGCACCAGCGCGTCGTAGATCGCCTGGTCGCCGTGCGGATGGAAATTGCCCATCACGTCGCCGACCACCTTGGCCGATTTCTTGAACGCGGAGTTCGGATCGAGCCGCAGCATGCGCATGCCGTAGAGGATGCGGCGGTGCACAGGCTTCAAACCGTCGCGCGCGTCCGGCAGCGCGCGGTTCATGATGGTGGAGAGGGCGTAGGCGAGATAGCGCTCTTCCAGCGCCTCGCGCAGCGCGACCTCCTCGACCGCGCCCTTGTCGGGGGGAATCAGTCTCTTGTTCATGGCCCGATAGCTAATGCCTTCGGCGGCCATGAACAAGCGAAAGGGCTTGAATTCGGCTGTATTTGGATATTCCGGCGCCCGGCGCGGGGAACGGGCGGCAAAGCCGGCCTAGGCCACGCTCGGCAGCGCGCGGGCGAGCGCGGCGATGAAATGGGCGCGTTCGTCGGCGAGCGTGAGGCCGCGCGGCTCCAGCACGTGGCGGGTAAGGAAAAAGCCGGTAAGCGCGAAGCCGTCGGCGAGATCGCGGCCGGCAGCGACGGTCTGCGGCTCGCGCAGGAAGGCGGGCAGCCGCAGCATCTTGTCGGCGTAAGGGGTTCCGGCCGCGCGCGACACCGCGCGTCCGGATTTCGGCGAGACATAGTCGAGCTCCTCGCTCGTGCCGGTGGCAGCGCATTGCGCAAGATCGAGACCGAAGCCGAGCTCCGCCAGCAGCTGCAGCTCGAAGCGCACCACCATGGGCGCGGCTGCGCCGGCGTCGTCGAGGCGGTCGAGAATTTCGATGAGCGCATCGTGCAGACCCTCATGCGGATCGCGCTCGGGCAACAGCCGCATCAACGCGGCGAGATGGCTGACGCCATAGACCGCGTGCGGGGCGCCGAAGAAATTCGATGCGCGCAGCGCCACGGGCTCGACCGTGTAGGTGCCGAGATGCTCGTCGAGCCGCGCGCGCCAGGTCGCGCTCACGGAATTGCCGAGCTGCAGGACCGGCTTCAGCCGCGACGAGAAGCCGCCGCGCACCAGGCCGAGATGACGGCCATGCGCACGCGTCAGCAGTTCGAGGATTCCGCTGGTCTCCCCGTGGCGCTTGACGCCGAGCACGATGCCTTCATCGGTCCATTGCATGATCACAAGCCGGAATCGTTTCTGCCATTCCTAGAGTAATAGGAGACTGGCGCGCCACAAATGCGGCGGAACTCCCTCTCCCCTGTGGGGAGAGGGCTGGGGTGAGCGGGAAAGTGACTCTCGCTAGGCTATAACCCCTCACCCGGCGCACTTCGTGCGCCGACCTCTCCCTATGGGAGAGGTGAAGCGTGCCCGTGGCGCCGCCGGCGACTTACTCCTTCGGAAACTCCAGCCCCATCGCCTTGTAGCGCTCGGGGTCCTCGCCCCAGCCCTCGCGCACCTTGACGAACAGGAACAGGTGCACCTTGGCCTCGGTGAGCTCGGCGATCTCCTTGCGCGCCGCCTCCCCGATCGCCTTGATGGTCTGCCCGCCCTTGCCGAGCACGATCTTGCGCTGGCTCTCGCGCTCCACATAGATGGTCTGCTCGATGCGGATATCGCCCTTGCGCAACTCCTTCCACACTTCGGTTTCCACCGTCGAGTGATAGGGCAATTCCTGGTGCAGCCGCTCGAACAGCTTCTCACGCGTGATCTCGGCCGCGAGCTGCCGCAGCGGCGCATCCGACATCTGGTCCGGCGGATAGAGCCAGGGCCCCGCCGGCACGCGCGCGGCCAGCCATTTCTTGAGATCGCCGACGCCATCGCCCTTGAGCGACGAGATCATGAAAGTCGCCTCGAATGTAACTTTGTCATTCGCCGCCTTCGCCAGCGTCAGCAGGCTCTCCTTGGCGACCACATCGACCTTGTTGAGGATCAGCAGCTTCGGCTGCCTGACCTCGGCGAGCCGCTCGAGGATCGCCTCCGCTTCTTCCTCGAGCCCCTTGCGCGCGTCGATCAGCACGCCGACCAGATCGGCGTCGTGCGCGCCGGCCCAGGCTGTCGTCACCATGGCGCGGTCGAGCCGGCGCTTCGGCGCGAAGATGCCGGGCGTATCGACGAAGATGAGCTGCGCCTCGCCTTCGAGCGCGATGCCGCGGATCAGCGCGCGCGTGGTCTGCACTTTGCGCGAGACGATCGTTACCTTGGAGCCGACCAGCGCGTTGAGCAGCGTCGATTTGCCGGCATTGGGCGCGCCGATCAGCGCGATGAAGCCGCAGCGCGTCTCGCCGTCAGCCATCGACCTTGTCCACCGCGACGCCCACCTGCCCGAGCATGGCGGCGGCGGCAGCCTGCTCGGCGGCGCGCTTGGAACTGCCGATGCCTTCGGCCGGCGGCCGGTCGGGCAGCACCACGGCGACGCTGAACTTGGGCTTGTGGTGCGGGCCGGTGCGCGCCAGCTCCTGGTAGGCCGGCGTCGGCAGCCCGCGCGCCTGCGCCCATTCCTGCAGCATGGTCTTGGGATCGCGCAGCGAGCGCAGCGGCTTGATCATGCGCTCCCGCCAGAACTTCGCTACCAGCTCTTCGGCCGACTTGTAGCCGCCGTCGAGGAACACGGCGCCGACCAGCGCCTCGCAGGCATCGCCCAGGATGGTGGTGCGCAGGCGGCCGCCGGCGTTCGATTCCGACGAGCCGAGCTTGAGCGCGGGTCCGAGATCCATGGCGCGCGCCACGTCGGCGCAGGTCTCCTTGCGCACCAGGTCGGCGAGCCGCCGCGACAGCTCGCCCTCGTTGCCCCTCGGGAAGGCGCCGTAGAGCATGTCGGAGATCACCAGGCCGAGCACGTGGTCGCCGAGGAATTCCAGCCGCTGATAGCTGTTGGCGCGGTTGCCGCCGGAGATCGCCGAGATATGCGTGAGCGCGCGCTCCAGCAACGTCTTATCGGCGAATTTGTAGCCGATCCTGTCTTCGAGTGCGGCTCGGTCCTTGGCCTTGCTGCGGCTCATCTGACGATCGTGAACAGCCTCGACCAGCGCACCGAGACCGGCCAACGCCAGAATTCCCAGGCGCGCTCGCCGTCATAGACGGAGAAGAAGATGATCTGGGCTTTGCCGACGATGTTCTCGAACGGCACGAAGCCCACTTGGCTGAAGCGGCTGTCGGTCGAGTTGTCGCGGTTGTCGCCCATCATGAAATAGTGGCCGGGCGGCACGGTATAGACCTGCGTATTGTCGGCAAAGCCGTGGTCGACCAGATCGAGCGTGTAGAAGCTCACGCCGTTGGGCAGCGTTTCCTTCCAGCGTTTGACCGGGGCGGCAACCGTGCCCTCCTCGCTCTCGACGAAGGCCGGCGCCGGCTCGCGCTTGACCGGCACGCCGTTGATCTGCACGTCGCCGTCGATCACCTGAATCTTGTCGCCGGGCAGGCCGATCACGCGCTTGATGTAGTCGACCGAGGTGTCCTTCGGCAGCCGGAACACCACCACATCGCCACGCTGCGGCAGCCAGTCGCCGGGAATGCGCCCGGAATACAAGGGCGGCGACAGCGGGAATGAATATTTGCTGTAGCCGTAGGAATATTTCGACACGAACAGATAGTCGCCGACCAGCAGCGTCGCCTTCATCGAGCCGGAAGGAATGTTGAAGGGCTGATACAGGAAGGTGCGGATCACCAGCGCGATGATCAGCGCGTGCACGATCACGCGCACGGTTTCGGCAACGCCGCTTTCTTTCCGTTTTGTTCCGGATGACACGCTCATCGGCCTCTGGTCCCGCCACTGAAGGGCGCGCGCTCCCCGGCGACCTTGTAGCGGCTGCCACCCGGCGGCGCAATCAAGATTGCCGCCGGGACCGCATAAGCATTTGGTCGGACTATGATTCCTGGCCGCGGCCCGGCTCGCTCGGCGGCGCCAGCGGCACAGCTGAGATAATGACGATCGCCTGCGCGGTCGGGCCTTCGTCGGTGAGCGAAACCTCGATGCTCGCCTGACAGCCCGCCGGCGTGATCGCCTGCAGCCGCTTGAGCGCGCCGCCGGTGAGCTTCATCGAGGGCTTGCCGCCCGGCAGATTGACCACGCCCAGGTCGCGCCAGAACACGCCGCGCCGGAAGCCGGTGCCGAGCGCCTTGGCGCAGGCCTCCTTGGCGGCGAAGCGCTTGGCATAGGTCTCCATGCGGTTGGCGCGCCGCTCGGCCTTGGCGCGTTCGGCCGGCGTGTAGATGCGGCCCAGGAAACGTTCGCCGTGGCGCTCGATCACCTTGGCAATGCGCCGCACGTCGACGATGTCGGAGCCGATCCCGATGATCACGGCTTGCTTTCCTTGCGCATGATTTTCTTGCGCCCGCGGTCCATGGCGGCGCGCATGAAGCGCACCGTCTCGGCCAGCCCCTCGAACACCGCCTCGCCCACCAGGAAATGGCCGATATTGAGCTCGACCACTTCCGGCAGTTCCGCGATCGTCTCGGCCGTGGCGTAGTCGAGGCCGTGGCCAGCATGCACTTCCAGGCCGTAGCTTTTGGCCAGGATGGCGCCGGCACGGATCAACTCCCATTCGGCCTTGGCCTCGGCGGCGCGGCCCTCGGTGAGCGCGTCGCACCAGGCGCCGGTGTGGATCTCGATCACGGCTGAGCCGAGCGCCACCGCCGCCTCGATCTGCGCGGGCGCCGCGCCGATGAACAGCGAGACCCTGATGCCGGCGTGCTTGAGCTGATGCACCACCGGCTCGAGCTGCGCGCGCTGCTTGACCGCGTCGAGCCCGCCTTCGGTGGTGCGCTCGGTGCGCTTCTCCGGCACCAGGCAGACCGCGTGCGGCTTGGTCCTGAGCGCGATGGTCGTCATCTCCGCGGTCGCCGCCATCTCGAAATTGAGCGGCTTGTCGATCTCGGCCTTCAGCCGCGCGATGTCGTCGTCGCGGATATGGCGGCGGTCCTCGCGCAAATGTGCGGTAATGCCGTCGGCCCCCGCCGCGATGGCGAGCTTGGCCGCGCGCACGGGATCGGGATGGCGCCCGCCGCGCGCGTTGCGGATGGTGGCGACGTGGTCGATATTGACGCCGAGGCGGAGGTGCTCAAGCTTCATCTAACCGTTGACCCGCTCGGCCTTGGCCACCATCGGCTTGGCGCGCAGCTGCGCCAGAATGGCGGTGAGATGCTTGAGGTCGTAGACTTCCAGATCGATCATCACGTCGGTGAAGTCGGGCGCCCGCCGCGTCATGCGGATATTGTCGATATTGCCGTCGTGCTCGGCGATCACCTGGGCGATCTGCGCCAGCGAACCCGGCTCGTTCAACGACTGCACGGTAATGCGCGCCGGGAAGCGCCGCGGCGTGCTCTCGTCGGCGTCCCAGCGCACATCGAGCCAGCGGTCGGGGCTATCCTCGAAATCGCTGAGCGCGGGCGATTGGATCGGATAGATCGTGATCCCCTCGCCCGGGGTGACGATGCCGACGATTCGGTCGCCCGGCACCGCGCCGCCTTCCGGCGCAAAACGCACCGGCAGGTCGCTGTTGATACCGCGGATCGGGATCGCGGTGCCTTGCGGGCTGGCGCCCGGCACCTTGAACTTGACCGAGGTCAGCTTCTTCAGGCCGAACCAGCCGCTTTCCGACTTCGGTTTCACCGCCATGGCGGCGGCGCGCTCTTCCTTGTAGTCCGGATACATGGCGCGGGCGACGTCGGAGGCCTTCAGCTCGCTGCGCCCGACCGCCGCCATCACGTCTTCGATCGAGGCGCGCGCAAGCCGCGGCAGCGCGCCGGTGAGCTTCTCGTCCGAATAGGCGATCTTGGCGCGCTGGAACAGGCGCTCGACGATGCGGCGGCCGAGCCCGGCATATTGCTCGCGCACCGCCACGCGCGTCGCGCGCCGGATCGCCGCGCGCGCCTTGCCAGTGACCACGATCGATTCCCAGGCGGCGGGTGGCGCGGTCTGCGCCTTCGAGGCGATGATCTCGACCTCGTCGCCGTTGACGATCTCGGAGGTGAGCGGCGCGATCTTGCCGTTGATCTTGCAGCCGACCGCGGTGTTGCCGACGTCGGTGTGCACCGCATAGGCAAAATCGATCGGCGTCGCCTTGCGCGGCAGCGCGATCAACTTGCCCTTGGGCGTGAAGCAGAACACCTGGTCGTGGAACAGCTCCAGCTTGGTGTGCTCGAGGAATTCCTCCGGGTTGGAGCCTTCCGCCAGCAGTTCGATGGTGCGGCGCAGCCAGGCATAGGCGCTCGACTCGCGCGACAGCATTTCGGTCGGCGAGCCGGCATAGTCCTTGTAGAGCGCGTGCGCGGCAATGCCGTATTCGGCGATCTCGTGCATCTCGGTGGTGCGGATCTGCAATTCGACGCGCTGCTTGCCCGGGCCGATCACGGTGGTGTGCAGCGAGCAGTAGTCGTTGGCCTTCGGCGTCGAGACGTAATCCTTGAAGCGGCCCGGCACCACCGGCCAGGTGGTGTGCACGACGCCGAGCGCCTGGTAGCAGTCGGCGATCGTCTTGACGATGACGCGGAAGCCGAAAATGTCGGACAGCTGCTCGAAGCCGACCGACTTGCGCTCCATCTTGCGCCAAACCGAATAGGCGCGCTTGCGCCGCCCCTGCACCCTTGCCGCGATGCCGCGGTCGGCGAGCTTCTTGGTGAGTTGTTGCTCGATCTCCGCGATCGGGGCGCGGTTGCGCTCGGCGAGCGCGTTGAGGCGCGCGTTCACCACCTCGTAGGCTTCCCGGTTGAGCTCGCGGAACGCCAGGTCCTCGAGCTCCTCGCGCATCTCGTGCATGCCCATGCGGCCGGCGAGCGGCGCATAGATGTCGAGCGTCTCCTCGGCGGCGCGCCGGCGCGCTTCGACCGGCATGTAGTCGAGCGTGCGCATGTTGTGCAGGCGGTCGGCGAGCTTGACCAGCAGCACGCGCACGTCGTCGGCGATGGCGAGCAGAAGCTTGCGCAGGTTCTCCGCCTGCTTGGCTTCCTTGGTGACCAGGTCGAGCTTCTTCAGCTTGGTGAGGCCTTCGACCAGCGCGCCGATGTCGTCGCCGAACAGGCTGTCGATCTCGGCGCGGGTCGCCTCGGTGTCCTCGATGGTGTCGTGCAGGAGCGCCGCCGCGATGGTGGAGTCGTCGAGCTTGAGGTCGGTCAGGATGGCGGCGACCTCGATCGGATGGGAGAAATAGAGATCGCCGGAAGCGCGCTGCTGCTCGCCATGGGCCTTCATGGCGTAGACGTAAGCGCGGTTGAGCAGGGCTTCGTTGGTATTGGGGTTATAGCGGCGCACCCGCTCGATCAGGTCGTATTGCCGCATGATCGGCGGCTTCTTGGGCGGCGGCGGCTTTTCGGCCGTTTGGGCGAGGCTAGGCGTGAGCGGCGCCCGGGTGGGCGACTGCTTCTGCATCCGCGGGAGGTCGGTGCGCGCCTGCGCCATTTAGTCCCTCGCGGCCGCCGAATCGGGGTCGAAACGGCCACCGGCAGCCATTCTAACCCTAGATATCACGCCGTTGCGCGTGGGCCGCAAGGGTTCGCTGTCGTGGTTGCCAAAATGCGACGGCCCGACGCGCGGGCCGGGCCGTTAACAGCGAATTTATCGGGAAAACCGGCGAAACGGCTATTCCATGTCCTCTTCCGGCACCTCTTCCGGGGGCGCCAGGCCTTCCAGGCCCTTGAGCAGTTCTTCCTCGGTCATCCGGTCGGCGGTGACCTCGGTATCGTCGGAATCGACACCGGCGCCGGCGCCCGCGCCGATCAGCGGCACTTCGGGCTCCGGCTCGTCGACCTCGACATATTTCTGCAGGCTATGGATCAGGTCTTCCTTCAGGTCGCCGGGCGACACCGTGGTTTCGGCGATTTCGCGCAACGACACGACCGGATTCTTGTCGTTGTCGCGCTCGACGGTAATTTGCGACCCGGACGAGATCATGCGCGCCCGGTGACTCGCCAACAGCACGAGTTCGAAGCGGTTCTCAACCTTGTCGATGCAGTCTTCTACGGTGACACGGGCCATCGGCTCGTCACTCCTTCAAAGGGAACTTTTCCTGAATTCACCCGCTAGGTATCCCTTACATGCAAAAAATTCAAGCATTTTTGTCTTGGTTTGGCCGCAGCCGTCTGTTACCGAATTTGATCGCAAGCAGGCCGACCGAACCGGATTTTATTCGGCCCCGGCCATGATTGCGCGGCTGCCAGCTGAATTGATTGAAGCTGCCGACCACCGTTAACTCCTATGCCTAGCGCCTCTCGCTTCTCGCGCGTGGGTGCGCTCGGGGTGTGACTATCGGATTTCATTGCGAGCATCGTGAGAGAAACCCATGACCGTACCCGGCGAAAAAATCGCTTTGTTCATTGACGGAGCCAATCTTTACGCTACCGCCAAATCGCTCGGTTTCGACATCGACTACAAGCGTCTGCTGAAGGAATTCCAGTCGCGCGGCTATCTGCTGCGCGCGTTCTATTACACCGCGGTGATCGAGGATCAGGAATATTCCTCGATTCGGCCGCTGATCGATTGGCTCGACTACAACGGCTATGCGGTCGTCACCAAGGCGACCAAGGAATTCGTCGACCAGACCGGACGGCGCAAGGTCAAGGGCAACATGGACATCGAGCTCGCGGTCGACGCCATGGAGATCGCCCACACCATCGATCACATGGTGCTGTTCTCGGGCGACGGCGACTTCCGCTCGCTGGTCGAGGCGGTGCAGCGCCGGGGTGTGCGGGTCACCGTGATATCGACCGTCTCGACCCAGCCGCCGATGGTGGCCGACGAGTTGCGCCGCCAGGCCGACATATTCGTCGACATCGTCACGCTGCAAAGCAAGATCGGCCGCGATCCGGCCGAGCGCGCTGCGCGCGAGGCGACGCGCGGGCCGCGCGAGGAGCGCGAGCCCGGCCAGCATACGCCGCAATTCCTGCAGCGCCCGGCGGCGCCGCAGCGCGCCGGCGCCGGCGCTGAAGCCGACGACGAGGAAGGCTTCGAATAGAAGGGCGCGATGACTGGCGCCGTGGGCAAGCCGGGGCGCGACTGCCCGCGCTGTCCGCGGCTGGTGGCCTTCCGCAGAGAATGGCGCAAGAAGGAGCCTTCCTGGTTCAACGCGCCGGTGCCCTCGTTCGGCCCGCTCGACGCAAGC
>Ga0316624_10000077_pt1 | contig 26110 bp, 24 predicted proteins | sample OWC_Aug_N3_C1_D5_FD_207657 | JGI IMG/M metagenome (GOLD analysis project Ga0316624, IMG submission 207657) | Wetland soil microbial communities from Old Woman Creek delta, Ohio, United States - OWC_Aug_N3_C1_D5_A | ecosystem: Environmental > Terrestrial > Soil > Wetlands | place: USA: Ohio... | reverse complement strand
CTTGTGGGTGGCGAAGTCGATGAGCGCCAGGTCGTAGGAAGTGCCCGCCTTGGGCTTGAGATTGACCGCGATCGTCTTGCCGTCAGGGGACCACAGCGGCGACTCCTCGCGCACCTGCGCCGTGGCGGTGAGGTTCACCACCGGGCCGCCCTCGCTCGGCACGACCATCACGTCCCACAGCTCGTTGCCGCCGTAGTCCTGCTGGAAGGCAATCCACTTGCCATCCGGGGACCAGGTGGAACCGACCTGCCGCTCGTTCGACTGGGCAAGCTGCACCGGCCAGCCGCCGCGGGCGCTCACCTTCCACAGGTTCGCCCGGCCGGTCAGGTTGGTGGTGAAGGCGATCTGCTTGCCGTCGGGCGACCAGGAACCTCCGCTCACCGAGCGCGTGTAGAACAGGTCCTCGATCGGCACGGGCTCTGCGCTCGCACGGGCTTCCGCGGTGATCGATTTCGGGTCCGTCACCGCGCGATCCGCGGGGCCGGAGACCTGCGCGGTGAGCAGCGCGGGCGCCACGGCCAGGAGCAGCAACGGCAGGGGAGTTTTCATCTGCACCTCATTCTTCGCGTTTTGCAGTCGAGGACGATCAAACCCTATCGTCGCGGAAAAACGCGCCTGCGGCAACGCAGCGAAACCAACTGCTGCACTGCAACGGCAGTGCCTCGGTGCCGCGCTGCCCGGCACGCAGGGAAAGGACCTATGGGGCGCGCGCGTGCACGACCACGAACTCCCCCGGCACCCGGAAACCCTCCCCGCTGCGCCAGGGCTCGAGCATCTCCAGGTAGCGCGCCCGCAGCCGCTCGCGTACCCCCTCATCGAAACGCGACCACGCCAGGGCCACCGGCCCACCCACGAACGCCGCGGCGCACGCCGCGGCGCCATCCGCATAGGCGAGGTGCGTGCGCAGGCGCTGTTCGCCCACCGCGATGAACCCGGCCGCGCGGCACAGCGCGGCGAGCGCCCCTTGCGCGCCCAGGCTGAAGAACAGCGGACATACCTCACCGGCCACCTCGGCCTGCACCAGAGGGAACACGGCGGCCCAGCCGCAGCGGTGCCGCTCGCCCCACACCGCGAGCGCCACGCGGCCGCGCGGGCGCAGGGCGCGGCGCAGCTCCTGCATCGCGCACAACGGGTCAGCGACGTACATGAGCCCGAGCGCGCACAGCGCGACATCGAACGCAGCGTCCCTTACCTGCAGCCGTTCCGCATCCATGCGCTCGAACCGGACCTGCGCCAGGCCACGCTCTGCGGCGCCGCGGCGCGCCGCGCGCACCATCTCCCCGGAGAGGTCGGTGCCGAGCACGCGGGCGCCGGCGCCTGCGGCGTGGGCGGCCGCGCAGGTCACCAGTCCGGTCCCGCAGGCCACATCGAGCACCGCCTCCCCGGGGGCGATGGCCGCTTGGGCGAGGAGCGCCTCCCGGGCGGGCGCCAGCTGCGCCTGCCAGAGCGCCTCGTAGTGCCCGGCTGCCCGGTCCCAGCCGTAGCGCTGCACGCGCCGCTGCAGTCTGCCCTCCATGGCCGGACACTCAGCGCCGCGTGATGACCACCTCGAGGTAATCGCTCGGGACGACCAGCGCCCCGGTTCCGGCGCGGTTGCGCTCGTTGAGCAGCTGCGTGAGGTCGCGCTCGAAGGCCGGCGCGCGCTCGGGCCCTAAGGCCGCGAAGGCCTTGTGCACCGGCCCGTACCAGGCGCGGAAGACCTCAACGAAGTGCGCCGCCGAGCGGTAGCGGAAGTTGAAGACGCGCGGGGTGATCGCGACCGCCGCGGCGCTGTCACCAAAGAGCGTACGCAGGTGCGCCTCGGTGCCCCACTGCGATGGCGAGCTCACGCCCGGGGGCGGTGGCAGATGGCGCCCGACGATCTTGAACATCTGGTCGACGAGCCCGCCGGGCGCCCAGTTGGCGAGCCCGATGCGCCCGCCCGGCCGACACACGCGCGCCAGTTCCGCGGCCGCCTGGGTATGGTCGGGCGAGAACATCACCCCGAAGGTCGACAGCACGACATCGAAGCTCGCATCCGCGAAGGGCAGCGCCTCGGCGTCCGCGCTCTGAAAACGCACCTCGAGCCGCTCGGCCCGCGCCCGCTCGGCCCCACGCTCCAAGAGCGCCGGCACGTAGTCGGTCGAGGTCACCTGCGCGCCCCGGCGGGCCGCGGCCAGCGTGGCGTTGCCGTTGCCGGCCGCCACGTCGAGCACGCGCTCGTCCCAGCGCACGTCGCAAGCCTCGGCGAGCTGCTCACCGACAATCTGCAGCGTGGTGCCGATCACGGCGTAGTCGCCGCTGGCCCAGGCGGCCATCTGGCGGTTCTTCAGGGCAACGAGGTCAATGCGGGCATTCATGGAAGGGTCTCCTTCGAGGGGTGGGCGCCTGAGGACGGGGCCTCGCGGCACGGGGCGTACTTTCGGGGAGCGGCCGCGGTGGCGTCCTGCCCGGGCGTCGGGGATGCCGGTCCGCGCGTCCGGATGCCCGTCCGTGCCTGCCCGAGCGTCCGCAATTGCTGCCCGGGCAACCGGCCGCGGCAGGCCCGCGCCCCCGTCCCCCTAGGCACTGCCCGGCAATGCGCCGAGAATCCGCACACTCAGGGCGCGCCAAAGCGGGAGTGACAGCAATGGCAACGGCGGACATCCGGGCGGCGGTCCAGCGCGTGGAGGCGGTCCTCGCGCGGCGGCCGCAGATGGGCCTGCACGCCGACACCGCGGCGCGCGCACGCTGGGACGGCGACGTCGGCGTCATCGTCGAGCATCCCAACGGCGTGCGCATCCGCACCGACATGCCCGCCGAGCTCGGCGGCCGCGGCGCGGACGTCACGCCCGGCTGGCTCATGCGCGCGGGGCTGGCGGCCTGCACCCTCACCTGCATCGCGCTCGCCGCCGCCGCGCAGGGCATCGAGCTTCAGACCCTCGAGCTCACCGCCTGCAGCGAGTCCGATGCCCGCGGCATCCTCGGCATGCACGATGCGCGCGCGCGACCGGTGCAGGCCGGCCCGCGCCGCGTGGTGCTCAGTGTGCGCATCGCCGCCCGCGGAGTGGGCGCCGAGCGCCTGCAGCGGCTGATCGAGGACACGCGCCGCCGCTCGCCGGTGCTGTGCGCGCTCGAGGATAGCGTGCCGGTCGCGCTGCAGATCGAGGCGCGCGGCACATGAGCGATGCCTTGTCGCAGACGCTGCGCGTGGTGCAGCTGGTCGGGGCGATCTTCATCAACGCGCGCTTCAGCGCGCCCTGGTGCTACCAGTCCCCGAGCGCCGCCTCCGCGGCGTCGCTGCTGGAACCGGGCGCCGAGAACGTCGTCATCTTTCATCTGATCACCGCCGGGGAATGCTACGTGGAGCTCGGCGATGAGCCGCCGCTGAAGCTCATGGCCGGCGATGCGGTCCTCTTCCCGCAGGGGCACGCGCACCGCATGAGCTCGCGCCCGGGTCTGCCCGTGGCCCGCGGCGGCGCGCGCCTGGAGGAGGTCCTGGCGCGGCGCCCGCGGCAGCTCGCCCACGGTGGTGGCGGAGCGGCGACCCGGCTCATCTGCGGCTACCTCGCTTCCAGCGCGCGCCTGGCGCGCCTGCTGCTCGCGGGTCTGCCGCCGGTGGTGCGGGTCAACGTGCGCGGCTCGGATGCCGGGGCGTGGCTTGAGGCCTCGGTGCGCTATGCGCTCGCGGAGGCACGCTCGCCGCGGCCGGGCGGCGCCGGGGTCCTCGCCAAGCTCGCCGAGGTGCTGTTCATCGAGGTGCTGCGCCTGTACATGAGCGAGCAGGGCACCGGGCACACCGGGTGGCTCGCCGCGGTGAACGACCGGATCGTGGGTGCGGCCCTGAACGCGCTGCACCGTCGGCCCGCGCATCCGTGGACACTGGAGGAGCTCGCGCAGGCGGCCGGCAGCTCCCGCTCGGTGCTCGCCGAGCGCTTCCAGCACCTGGTCGGCAGCTCCCCGATCCAGTACCTGACCCAGTGGCGCATGCTGCTCGCCTCCAACCTCCTGTGCCGCAGCAACGCCTCCCTCGCCAGCATCGCGCACGAGGTGGGCTACCAGACCGACACCGCCTTCAGCCGTGCCTTTCGGCGCGAGTTCGGCACGCCGCCGGCCGCCTGGCGGCGCAGCCAGGCGGCGCGCAGCCCGGCCTGAAGAACGCCCGCCTCCTGTGGTCCAATAGCCCGCCCGCGCGTTGAGCGGGTTTACGGACAGAGGCGGACATGACATCGATGCGCGTGGGCTTCATCGGCCTCGGTAACGCCGGCGGCCAGCTGGCCTCGAACCTTCTGCACCACGGCGTGGACCTCACCGTGCGCGACCTCGACGCGGCGCGCGTCGCGGCCTTCGTGGCGCGCGGCGCGAAGTCGGCGGGGAGCCCGCGCGAGCTCGCCCGGGCGGTCGACCTGCTCATCACCTGCCTGCCCTCGCCGGCCGTATCCGCCGAGGTGATGGAGGCCCCGGAGGGGGTGCTTGCGGGGCTCGGCGCCGGCAAGATCTGGCTCGAGATGAGCACGACGGACCAGGCCGAGGCGCGACGGCTCGCGGCCCGCGTCGAGGCGCTCGGCGCCGCCGCAATGGACTGCCCCGTGTCCGGCGGCTGCCACCGGGCCGCCACCGGCAACATCTCGATCTTCGCCGGCGGGGAGCGCGCGACCTTCGAGCGCGTGCTGCCCGTGCTCGCCATCCTCGGGCAACGGATCCTGCATACCGGGCCGGTCGGCTCCGCCTCGGCGCTCAAGGTGCTGACCAACTACCTGTGCACCGTGCACCTGGTCGCCCTGTGCGAGGCGCTCACCGTCGCCAAGGTCGCCGGCCTCGACCTGAACACCGCCTACGAGGCGATCCGCATCTCCTCGGGCAACTCCTTCGTGCACGAGACCGAGTCGCAGGTGATCCTAAACGGCAGCCGCGATATCAACTTCACCATGGACCTGGTCATCAAGGACGTGGGCCTGTTCGATGCCATGGCGCGCGCGCACGAGGTGCCGCTCGAGCTCTCGCCGCTGGTGCTTGAGATCTTCAGGGACGGCGCGCGGCGCTTCGGGCCGCGCGAGTTCTCGCCCAACATCATCCGCCGCCTGGAGGAACCCCTCGGCGTGCGGGTGCTCGGGGAAGGCTTTCCGGCACAGATGATCGATGATGAACCCAAGGTCCCCGGCTACGAGGTCACCGCGCGCCGCGGCGCCCCGTAGCCGGACCAGCGCAGCGTTACTTCACCGGCTGCAGCCGCGCATTCACCAGTATGGGGCTGTCGAAGCGGGTCATCTCGCCGGCCTGCGCGCCGCTCACCGGCTGCAGGCGCGCGGTGAGGGGCTTCTTCCATTTGTAGGCGAGCACCGCGACGTCGCCGATGATGCGCGCGAGCTGCGCCTCGGTGATGTCACCCGGCAGCGGCACCGTGTCCAGGCCGGTGCCGCACACCGAGGAGTACGCCAGCAGCGAGTCGATGTTGATGCTGCCCTCGCTCCAGCGCTGCGCCATGCGGCTGTCCTCCAGCACTGGCAGCATGAGGCCCGCATAGCCGACGCGCGGCGGCGGCACGCGCTTCTCGGCCTGCGTGATCACGTAGGCGGCGGTCATCGTGCCAGCCGCGCCGAATGCGGCCGGCTCAAAGGCCTCCATCGCGCTCGCGATCGAATCGTCCTTGAGCGGCGCCGGCGTTGGATCGAAGCCCCAGTACTTCCACCCCGTGCGCGCCTCGATGTCCGGGGCGAGCGCGTGCACCGCGCGCGCGTAGAGGCTGAATTCATCGGCGAGCTCACGCAGCGCCTTCGGCGCATCCCCATGCGCGTGCGCGAACACCTGCGCCACGACGCCCGCCGACTGCAGGCCGACCGCGAAGCGCCCCGCCTGCCCGGTGTGGTAGGAGCCGGGAAAGAACGGTGAGCCGGGCGGCAGCATGGCGATCGCCGCAAAGGCGAAGGTCCCCTGGCTGTGTGCGCTCCTCGCGGCGACGCGCGCGACGTGGTGCGCCGCCGCCTTTATCGTGTTCCAGTGGATGCCGTCCTCGGCCGCCACGATCATGGTCGCATTCAGCGCGCGGCCCTGCGCGTGCACCTCCTCGAGCAGCGCGAGCGCCCGGGGATCCGGCCGGTCATCGAGCACTGCAGGACCGATGTCGATGAGCACCTGGTTCTTAGCCGCGAGCTCATCGAGCTTCACCAGCAGCGCGAGCGCATCCGCGCCGCTTAAGCCGCCCACGTACTGCATGAACGGCTGCGTCGTCACGCGCACCGTCTGCACCGTGAAGCCGGCCTGCTCGAAGCGCGCCTGCGCCTGGTGCAGCCGCCGCGCTGCCTCCGTGACCTGCGCGACGTAGTCCCTCGGGTTCAGCTCGATGAAGGCGGTGATGCTGCGTACGGGCGGGTTGGCCGCGTGCGCCGCGGCGGCGGCGCCGAGGAGGCCTGCGAGCAGCACCGCCCGTATCGGCTTAGCCATGAGCATGGACTGCACTCCTTTCCGAAGCCACGCGCTGCAACTAGGACGGCTTCAGGGCACGCGCGGCCCCGATCGGCAGCCGCTCGGCTGCGCGCATGGCGGCGTCCTCGAACGCCCGCGGATCGCGCACGTAGTCGAGGGCCATGTCGATCGCATCGTGCCCCCAGAAGAACTCCTCGCCGATGAGCAGGGTGGGCACGCCGAAGATCCCGCGCGCACTTGCCCACTCGGTGTTCTGCCGCAGCCGCGCCTTGACCGCCGGGTCCGCCAGCGCCGCCTGCACATCGGCGACCGAAAGCTCGCGCGCCAGCTCCGCGATGACCTGCGGGTCCGACACGTCGCGCCCGGCGCCAAAGGCCGCCTGCAGCACGAGCTGCGCGGCCTCAAGTCCCGCGCCCGAGGCGATGATCAGGCGCAGCGCGGGCAGCGGGTTGAACGGGTGCGCGGGCGGCAAGCGCATCGGGATGCCCAGGCGCCGCGCACGCCAGAGCGCGAAGCGGTAGGTGAAGCGGCGCTTGGAGGCAATCTCCGCCGGCCCGCGCTGCCCGAAGTGATCCAGCAGGCCGGCCAACAACACCGGCAGCGGCTCGATCGGGATCGTGGCGGGGAAGTCCTTCAGGCGCGGCAGCGACAGGTACGCAAACGGAGAGACGACATCGTAGACCCAGATGATCTTCATGCGTGCGCCCCCCGGGCCCCTTCAGCTGCCGGACACCCGTACCAGGAGCTTGCCGAAGTTCTCCCCGCGCAGCAGCCCGATCAACCCCTGCGGCGCCTGCTCGAGTCCCTCGAGCACCTCCTCGCGGTACTTGACCTTGCCCTCCTTCAGCCACCCGAGCATCTGCGGGTAGAACTCGGTCATGCGAGCGTAGTGATCGAAGATGATGAAGCCCTGCACCTTCAGGCGCTGCCGCAGCACCGCCGTCACCAGAAGTGGCGTGCGGTCCGGTCCTTGCGGCAGCTGGTTGAGGTTGTACCAGGCTACGACCCCGCACACGGGCACGCGGGCGTGCGTGTTCAACAGCGGCAGCACCGCGGCGAGTACCGCCCCGCCGACGTTCTCGAAGTAGACGTCGATGCCCTTGGGGGCCGCCGCGGCGAGCCGCTCGCGCAGGTTCGCCTCGCGGTGATCGAGGCAGGCGTCAAAGCCGAGCGTCTTCACCGCGAACTCGCACTTCTCGGCGCCGCCGGCGATGCCGACGACGCGACAGCCCTTGAGCTTCGCGATCTGCCCGACGACCGAGCCCACGGCGCCGGTGGCGGCCGACACCGCCACGGTCTCCCCGGCCACCGGCGCTCCGATGTCGAGCAGTCCCACGTAGGCGGTCAGCCCCGGCATGCCGAGCACGCCCAGGGCGTAGCTTAAGCGCGGGATCGACGGGTCGATCTTGGTCGCGTGCTGCGCGTCGACCACGCCGTAGTCCTGCCATCCGACCACCGCGGTGACCAGGTCCCCGACCTCGAAGCCCGGCGCGTTGGAGGCCTCCACCACGCTCACGGTCTGCCCGGTCATCGGCGCATCCACTTGCACCGGTGGCGCATACGAGGGCGCATCGCTCATGCGCCCACGCATGTAGGGGTCCAGGGAGAGGTAGCGCGTGCGCAGCAGCAGCTGCCCGGGACCGGCCGCGGGCACCGGCTGCTTCTCCAGGCGAAAGTCCTGCGCGGTCGGCTCGCCCTGCGGGCGGCGTGCGAGCACGATGCGGCGGTTGATGGCTTGCGGTGCGTCCATGGGGTCACCCGTAGAGGTACTGCAGCTGCACCCCGGGGGGCGCCGGCATCGAGCGGTCGATGAACAGGTCGGCGAACAGCGTGCCGCCGGGCGTGACGCTGTAGGGCTCGAAGTCGCGCACGCCGGCCTCGTAGAGCACGCTGTCGTCAATGAAGAACTGCCCGGTGCACTCGCGCGCGCTGCGGCAGAGGATGACGTGCGCGGCATCGGCCACGATCGCCGGCCTGCGCGAACGCTGCATCATGGCGACACCCCCGAGCGCGAACTCGACCGCGGCGGTGGCGACCGTCGTGCGCGGCCACAGCGCATTGCAGGCAATGCCCGCGGCGCGGTACTCGGCCGCGAGCCCCAGCATGCACAGCGACATGCCGTACTTGGACAGAGAGTACGCCAGGTGCGGCGCGAACCACTCGGGCTTGAAGTTCAGTGGCGGGGACAGCGTGAGCACGTGCGGGTTCGCGGCCTGCTTAAGATACGGCAGGCAGGCGCGCGTGGTGACGAAGGTGCCGCGGGTGTTGATCTGCTGGATGAGGTCGTAGCGGCGCATGTCGATCTGCTCGGTCGGCGCAAGATTGATCGCCGAGGCGTTGTTCACGCAGATGTCGATGCCGCCGAAGGTTTCGGCACATTGCTGCACGGCCGAGGCGACCGAGCCCTCGTCGCGCACGTCGACGACGAGCGCCAGCGCCTTACCTCCGGCGCGCTCGATCTCCTGTGCGGCGCTGTAGATGGTGCCGGGAAGCTTCGCATGTGGCTGCGTGGTCTTGGCGGCCACCGCGACGTTGGCCCCGTCGCGCGCCGCGCGCAGTGCGATGGCGAGCCCGATCCCGCGGCTGGCCCCGGTCACGAACAGTGTCTTACCCTTGAGTGTCACGATGCCCCTTTGCCGCATGCGCGGTCCGCCGCAGGAGCAGAGTGTACGGATCCGCGCGCAGGAGGGCGACGGTGAGCGTTCCGGGCGCGCGGCGGTGCGCCCACGGCCCGTGTTAGCATCCGCCGCCTGCACCCCCTGCGGAGAACTGCTGCATGCGCCTGCGACTGATCGGCCTGGGCCTGCTGCTCGCCGGCAGCGGCACCCTGCACGCCCAGCAGCAGGACTTAAGCAAGGTCGAGATCAAGAGCACGCCGCTCACCGGGAGCCTCTACCTGCTCGAGGGGGCCGGCGGCAACATCGCCGCCCTGACTGGCCCCGACGGGGTGCTGCTGGTGGATGATGAGTTCGGGGTGCTGGCGGAGAAGATCCGCGCCGCGCTCAAGGCTCTGCCGGCCGAGCAGCCGGTGCGTTTCGTCCTCAACACCCACTACCACTTCGATCACACCGACGGCAACCTCGCCTTCGCGCAGGGCGGCGCCACCGTGATCGCGCACGAGAACCTGCGCACGCGGCTCGCCCGCGGCGGCACCATCGGCAACGGCGGCTCGATCTCGCGCGAGGTGAAGCCCGTCGACCCGGGCGCGCTGCCCACCATCACCTACGAGCGTGAGCTCGTGGTGCACCTGGACGGCGAGGACGTGCGCGTGCATCACTATGCCAGCGCGCACACCGACGGGGACTCGGTGGTGTTCTTCCCCGCCGCCCGGGCCGTGCACATGGGCGACATCTTCGTGCGCTACGGCTTCCCGTTCATCGACACCAACGGCGGCGGCAACGTGCGCGGCATGCTCGAGGCGTGCGAGGACGTCATCCGCACCGTACCGGCCGACACCAAGGTGATCCCGGGGCATGGCGCGGTCGCGAGCATCGCTGACCTGCGCGAGTACGCCAAGATGCTTCGCGACACCAGCGCGCTCGTGAGCAAGGCGCTCGCCGCCGGCAAGACCCTCGAGCAGATGAAGAAAGCGAAGCTGCTGGGCGCCTGGAGCGAGCGCTATGCACCGCCCAAGGCCTTCGTGGACACCGACGCGTTCACCGAGTCCCTGTACAACTCCCTCGCCCTGCCCCGGGCGCGGCACGGGCCGGCCCATCGGCCGCAGCCGTAACTTGCCTTGGCGCAAGCGGCCGTTATAGCGTGGGACGCAGGGGCCGCGAGTCAAGGAGAGTGCCGTGCGCTGGGACGATCTTCGCCAGAGCAGCAACGTGGAGGACGTGCGCGGCAGCACCGGCGGCGGACGCGGGCTGAAGATCGGGGTCGGGGGCACGCTGCTGGCCCTGCTCGCCTCCTACTTCCTCGGCATCGACCCGCGCATCATCCTCGGGCTCATGAGCGCGGTGCCGAACCAGCAACCCACGCCCACCGCCACCCAGGGGCCGCCGCAGGACGAGCAGGGCCGCTTCATCGGCGCCGTGCTCGGTGAAACCGAGGACACCTGGGGCGCGATCTTCCAGGCGAACGGCTCGCGGTACGTGCCGCCGAAGCTGGTGCTGTACCGCGAGCAGATGCCGACCGCCTGCGGCACGGGCAGCGCCGCCGCCGGCCCCTTCTACTGCCCGCTCGATCGCAAGGTGTACCTGGACCTCGCCTTCTTTCAGCAGCTCACCCGCGAGTTCCAGGCGCCCGGCGAGTTCGCCGAGGCCTATGTGCTGGCACACGAGGTCGGCCACCACGTGCAGAACCTGCTCGGGATTGCCGGCAGGGTGCGCGCCGCGCAGGAGCGTGCCGCGGAGGCCGAGGCCAACCAGCTGTCGGTGCGCCTGGAGCTGCAGGCAGACTGCTTCGCCGGGGTGTGGGCCCGGCATGCGGACCAGACCAAGCACATCCTCGAGGCGGGCGATATCGAATCCGCCCTGCGCGCGGCGGCGGCGGTCGGGGATGACACGATCCAGAAGCGCGCGCGCGGCTACGTCGTGCCCGAATCCTTCACCCACGGCAGCGCCGCGGAGCGCACCGGCTGGTTCAAGCGCGGCCTCGCCGGCGGCTCGCTGCGGGACTGCGACACCTTCGCCGCCGGCTCCTAGAGGGGTGGGGCAGCCGCCGCGGCCCCATGCGGGTGAGGGCCTAGGACTTGCCCGAGTAGGCCGCATCCAAATAGTTCAGAATCGCCTGCGCTTCCTCGTCGCTGACGGGCGCGCCGAAGCGCTCGCGCATCTTCTGCACCGTCTTCTGCCAGGCGCCGCGATCCATCGCCGGCGCGTTGGCGGGGATGTACTCGAGGCTATGGCAGATGGTGCAGCGGCTGCTCGTGAGCTCCCGACCCGGCCCGTCCTTCAGCTGCACGTCCGCTTCACTCGGCACGCGCGGCGCGCCGCTCAAGGCCAGGGCCGGCGCGAGCAGCACCACCGCCGCCACGCCCAGCCGCTGTGGTGTGCGCCTCACACGACCTCCAGGTCCACGCTCTGCACGATATTGTCGTGGTAGCCGGCCGGGTTGAACGTGAGCGTATCCGGCTGCTGCAGGCCGCTGCGGCTGCGCGCGCGCACCGCAACCGTGAGCGGCCCGGGCTTGGCGGTATCCAAGGGCAGACTGAACTCGCGCCAGGCGAAGCGCCCGAGGTCGCGCGCGAGCGTGGCGTCGCGCCAGCTGCGGCGGGCGTCGGTCGAGATCTGCACGCGCTCGATGCCGGCACCGTTATCCCATGCCTTGCCGCGCAGCTCCGCGTGCCGCCCGCGCGCCAGGCGCGCCCCGGAGACGTGGCTGGTGATGAGCGAGTTCACCAGCACCTCGGTGATCGGGGTGGTCTGCGGGTTCTCCTGGCTGACGAAGCGGACGCCTGGAAACGCCCCCGTGGGCAGGCGGTAAGCCACCTTCATCCAGAAGTTGTCCAGGGGCTGCGCCTCCACGCGTATGCCGGTGAGGTGCTTCATCCAGTATGTGCCGGTCCAGCCCGGCACGATGAGCCGCGCCGGCGCGCCGTTCCAGTGCGGCAGGGGCTCACCGTTCATTTCGAACGCGACCAGCGTGTTCTCATCGAGCGCGCGCTCCACCGGCAGGCTCTTGTGGAACTCCGGGGTCGAGGGCAGCACCGGGCTGTCGGCGCCGCGGAACCACACCTCGAGCGCATCCGCGCCCACGCCGGCTCGATGGAGGATGTCGCGCAGCCGCACGCCGCGCCAGCGCGCGTTGCCCACCGCCCCGTGGCCCCACTGCACGCCGGGCACGCGCGGGACGAAGAGGCCGCGCCGGTTGCCCGAGCACTGGTTCACGGCGGCGAGCGTGACCGACTCGAAGCCGCGCTTAAGATCCTCCAGTGACAGCGAGAAGGGGCGCTGCGCACTCGCGCCGCCCACCTCCAGGCGCCAGGCGCGCGGATCGACCTCGGGGATCACCGCGAGGTGGTAGCGCACGAAGAAGGCGTCGTTGCGCGTAAAGGGAGCGACAAGATCGGCGAGCGGCGTCTCGTAGTTCGGCGGCCGGAAGGCGCGCCGGATGAGAGCCTTCTTACCGGTCAGGGAGCTGAGCGCCTCTACCCCGTCCCCCTCGCCGGCCCACAACCGCCGGCCGGCCAGGCTGCCGGCGGCACCCAGGAGTAACTCGCGACGCTTCAGCATCCCTCACCTCCCCTCAGGTCCTGTGGTGAGCGGCGCGCGTGCCGCGGCCGGCACGCGCGTTCGCCCATCAGGAACAGGGCTTGCCGTGATCGGGACGGGCCCCGGAAGCCTTGGCCGCGGCCTCCGTCATGTACTCGCCCTCCTTGGTCTTGCCGTACCAGACATCGCCCGGGCAGTGGTAGACCTTGCTGTTGGTGTTGACCCACACCTGCCCGGGACCGCCGCCGGGGGCCGGCTGGGCCGGCGGGATGTACTTGGACGAGGACATCGCCGTGCCCGCCGCGGGGGCGGCGGGAGCGGCGGCCGTGGCCGCAGCGGGCGCCGCCGGTGCCGCCGCCGGTGCGGCAGCCGCAGCGCCCTTGTTGATGCCACCGTGCCCGCTGCAGGCGCCGCGGCCGCCGTGTGGCGAGGTCGTGCCGTCGTTGCAGGTGACGGGGCCGCCGGAGACGCTGCTTGCCGCCGCCGGTGCAGCAGCCGGTGCGCCAGCCGGGGATGCGGGAGCTGCAGCAGCCGGTGCGGCAGCCGCAGCGCCCTTGTTGATGCCGCCGTGTCCGCGGCAGGCGCCGCGGCCGCCGTGTGGCGAGGTCGTGCCGTCGTTGCAGGTGACGGGGCCGCCGGAGGCGCTGCTTGCGGAAGCCGGTGCAGCAGCCGGTGCGGCGGCGCCTGCGGCGGAGGCACCCTTCTTGACACCGCCGTGTCCACGGCAGGCGCCGCGGCCACTCTTGGTGGACGTCGTGCCGTCGTTGCAGGTCACGCCGCCGCCCGCGGCGGGCGCGGCGCTGCTCGGCGCGGCCGGTGCGCTGGTGCTCGCGCCCGCAGTTGCCTTGGCGGATTTGTCGATGCCGCCGTGCCCGCGGCAGGCACCGCGGCCGCCGTGCGGTGAGGTGGTGCCGTCCTTGCAGGTGACGGGCGTACTCGCAGCGTCCTGCGCCGATGAGACCACGGGAGCGGCCAGCACCGTCGCCGCCAGCAGCACTCCCCAGGCCAGCGCCTTGGAATTCGTTAGGTTCATCTGCAGTTCTCCGTGTCGGGTGAGCGCTTATTTTCAGGGCGGCCCAGAATACTCCAAACCATCTGGGCGCGGTATGCACGCGCCCGCCGCGCCGCCCCAGCGCCTGCGGTGTAGGCTAGCTGCCCTCATGCTCGTTCACGCGAGGAGGAACGAAGATGCTCAGACGCATGCGCACAGGGATCGCGGTGATGGCCCTGTTGGGGGTGTTGCCACAGGCGGCCTCGGCGGCGTGGATCGATCGCACCGAGGCGATCATGGGCACCCGGATCTACGTTCAGGTGTGGGCGGAAGACACGGCCAAAGGCAACGAGGCCATCGATGCGGTCATGGCGGACATGCGCCGCATCGATGACCTGATGAGTCACTACAAGCCCGACAGCCAGCTCTCGCAGATCAACGAGCGCGCCAACACCGAGCCGGTCGCAGTCGACGCGGAGCTCTTTGACCTCATCAAGCTCTCTACCTACTACTCGCAGATCACCGAGGGTGCCTTTGACATCACCTACGCGAGCGTGGGCTACCTCTACGACTACCCCAGGCACGTGCACCCGACCGAGGCGCAGATCAAGAGCGCGCTGCCGGCGGTGAACTGGCGCAACATGCTGCTGGATGAAGCGCACCACACCGTGCGCTTCGAGCACGCCGGCATGCGCATCGATCTTGGCGGGATCGCCAAGGGCTACGCGGTGGACCGCGGCATCGACATCCTCAAGGCGCGCGGCATCCGGCACGCCGTCGTCACCGCCGGCGGCGACAGCCGCATCCTGGGGGACCACATGGGGCGGCCATGGCTGGTGGCGATCCGCCACCCGGACGACCCGTCCAAGGTCGTCACGCGCATCCCCTTGAGTGACAGCGCGATGTCGACCTCGGGTGACTACGAGCGCTACTTCGATGAGGACGGCGTGCGCTACCACCACATCATCGACCCGCACACCGGGCACTCCGCGAGCAAGGTGCGCAGCGCCACGATCCTCGCGCCGACGGCCACGCAGACCGACGGCATGTCCAAGACCGCGTTCGTGCTCGGCCCGGAGAAGGCGCTGGAGATCATCAACCGCATGCCCGAGTACGACGCGGTATTCGTCACCCCGCAGGGCAAGGTGCTCTACTCGAACGGCCTGCGCCCGCCGAATCCGCGGCCGGAGGACTCGGCGGCTACTGCGGCGAGCCCCCGTGGCTGACCTTCAGCAGTGCATCCACCTCCGCTTCGGCGGCGAGCCAGTCCTCGGTCTCGTGACCGGGGGCGAACCCGCGCCGCTCGGCACGCAGGTACGCGCTCTCGGCGATCACGGCGTGACGCGCCTCGCGCGTCACCGCCGGGGCGACCCCCGCGACCGCTTCTGCCTTGCGCGTGCGGGCGGGGCGTGCGGGTGCGGGGCTTAGGGCAGGTACCGGGCCGGAGGGTCGCGGCGGATCGGGGGTACGGCGGCTGGCCATGGGCTCCTCCTTGGACTCTAAGGCGACAGGTGGGACTTTGCGCGCGCGCCGCGCCGCAGCGCAAGCGCGGCACGTGACAGCGCAATGTCCGCTGCACTGTCCGCGGCTGTCCGCGTGCACGCTGCGGACACCTGATCTCGCCGGCGAGTGCGGCGCCTGCCCACAGGTTTCCCCAGCACGCTCAGGTGCTCAAGCGCTTCCGCGGACGGCGCATCCAGGCTGGCATGCTGGGTGCACTGCCCGCATGCATGAAACTTGCTCAGCTCAGAAAGCCTCCCGAGTCGGCATCACCTCTCGCAACGACGCTTTCTCCTCAACGCCCGTCCGCATCGCCTGCTGCTGCTCAAGCAGCTGACGCGCGAGCTCGCAGCCCAGGAAGTGGCGGCGTGGAAGAAGCTGATCCGCGTCATCGCGCACGAGCTCAACAACTCCCTCGCGCCGATCTCCTCGCTTGCGCACTCCGGAACGCCTGCTGACGCAGGCGCCGGATGCAGCGCAGCTCGGGCGCGTGTTCACCACCATCGGCGAGCGCGACGGGCACCTGGCGCGCTTCATCGACGGCTATGCGCGCTTCGCCAAGCTGCCGCCGCCGCGGCCGGCCCCCGTGCCCCGGGGGGACCTGCTGGGGCGGCTCGAGGGCACGATGCCCTTCCGCACGCACCAGCCGCTGCCCGAGCGCCCCGCCAGCTTCGATGCCGGCCAGATCGAGCAGGTGATGATCAACCTTCCGAAGAATGTGGCGGAATCGGGTTCGGCCGCCGAGACGATCACGCTTGCCGTGCGCGATGAGGGCGGCGGCTTTCGCATCGAGGTGGGCGACCGCGGCGCCGGCCTCACCGAGGACACCCTAACGCGATACCCTGCTGCCCTTCTACTCCACCAAGCCGACCGGCACGGGCCTGGGACTGAGGCTGTGTCGCGAGATCATCGAGGCGCACGGCGGGCGCCTGAGCCTCGCCAACCGCTCAGGCGGCGGTGCGCTCGTGACCGTGGTGGCTGTGCCCTAGCGGCGCGGCTTGCGCCCGTGAGGCGCGCGCTTGTGCGCACCGAACCCTGCGACGGCGTCGATGTCCAGGTGCTTCAGGTAGTGGCGGAAGTCCTTCCCCAGGGCCGGGTGGCCCAGGGCGTACTCGACGGTGGCCTGCAGGTAGCCGAGCTTGCTGCCGCAGTCGTAGCGCTTGCCGGAAAAGCGGTAGGCGTAGACGGCCTCCTCGCGCATGAGCGCCGCGATGCCGTCGGTGAGCTGGATCTCCCCGCCCGCGCCCCGTCCGATCCTTTCCAGGTGCTCGAAGATCGCTGGCGCCAGCACGTAACGGCCGACCACCGCAAGGTTCGAGGGCGCCTTCGCCGGCTTGGGCTTTTCCACGATGCTCTTGACGCGGCTCGTGGGCGAGTGGTCCGCCTCGACCTCCACGATGCCGTACTTCTCGGTGTCCCGGTGCGGCACCAGCTCGACACCGAGCACGCTCGCCTTCTTGGCCTCGTACACCTGCGCCATCTGCGCCAGACATGCGACCTCGCTGCGGATCAGGTCATCGGCGAGGTGCACGAAGAAGGGCTCCGCGCCCACGGCCGGCTGGGCGCACAGCACCGCGTGGCCCAGCCCTAAGGGCGCCGGCTGGCGGATGTAGATACAGGAGGCATAGGAGGGCAGCACGCTGCGCACCTGGTTCAGCAGGTCGCTCTTGCCCTGCTGCTCGAGCATCTTCTCCAGCTCCTGGTCGGAGTCGAAGTGGTCCTCGATGGCGCGCTTGGAGGCGCCGGTGACGAATACCAGGCGCTGCGCGCCGGCGGCCAGAGCCTCCTCCACCGCGTACTGGATGAGGGGCTTGTCGACGACGGGGAGCATCTCCTTCGGGCTCGCCTTGGTCGCCGGCAGGAAGCGCGTGCCGCGGCCGGCCACGGGAAACACGGCGGTACGGATGACCGACTTTGAGGTCCGCATCGAGGGGCCCTTCGTGAAGCCTGACTTTCTAGCCGCAGAGTTTAGCCGCACTCGGCCCGAGCAAGGCTAGGAACTGCGTCGCGCGGCGGGCAGCTTCAGGAGGCGCGCACGCTGTTGTCGGCGCGCTCGGCCCACTTGAAGACCGCCGGGCGCATGCTGTCCCAGGAGTGGCACTTCGGGCAGCGCCAGTACCAGCCGACGCTGTTGAGTCCGCACTCGTCGCACTGGTAGCGGCCGCCGGCATCTCCAATGCGCGTGAGCAGCACGCTCAGGGAATTGGCCTCTGCTGCCGACTCGACCCCCAGGCCGAGCTCGGCGTTGACGCCCGGCAGGCGCGCGACCTGCTCCGGGGGCACCGCGGTCGCGAGCAGCCAGGCGAGCTGGCGCGGGCTCACGCGCCCGCTGCCCTGCAGGCGCCGGCCGAGTTCGTTCAGCACGTCCGGACTGCCGGCGCGCTGCGCGATGCGCAGCACCGCGGGGATGATCTCGAGCGCGAGGCCCGGGGACATCTGCAGCGCCTGCAGGTAGAGCACCACGGCGCCGGCGGCATCGCCGGCGCCATCGGCGAGGCGCGCCGTGAGCATGTCGGCCCGGGGCAGCTGCGGCTGGTGGGTGCGCGCCTGGCGCAGGAGCGTGCCGGCACGCTCGGCCTCCCCCTGCAGCAGCGCCTGCTCGGCAAGCTCGCACAGGTAGTGGGCGGCCACCTGCGCGCGCTCCAGCTGCACGCCGGCGGGCAGCTCGTGGAATACCTTGAGCGCCTTCGCCCAGTCGCCCTGCGCCTCGTAGATGCTCACCAGGTGATCGAGCGCCGCGCGGCGGTACTCGCTTGAGGCGGCGAGTTCCTCGAGCACCCGCTCGGCGCGGTCCATGAGGCCGGCGCTCTGGTAGTCGAGCGCGAGCTCAAAGGCGGCACGGTCGATCAGGCCGCCGCCGCCGTGGTCGCGCAGCCGCGAGTGGATCGCGATGGCCCGGTCGACCTCCCCGCGGCGGCGGAAGAGGCTGCCGAGCGCGAACTGGATCTCCGCCGCGTCCCCGTCCGCCTGCGCCATGCGCGCGAAGATCTCCGCGGCATGATCGAAGCGGTCGTTGATCAGGTGGTCCAGGCCCTCGTAGTAGTCGCGCGGCAGGCGCACGGTGCGCGCCGCGCCGTTGCGGCGGCCGAGGAAATAAGCGGCCAGGCCCACGAGGACGAAGGCCAGCGCCAGGAACATCGGGGGCAGTTCGAACACGCGCCCGTGAGACTAGCAGGTTGCGCGGGAAGGGGATAACCGCGCGGGGCCCTCGGGGGCAGCGCCGCCCGGCCCCGCCCGCAAGCAGTCAGTCGCGGATCGGGCGATCCGCCCCGTCATTGACCCGCTCGCGCAGGTCCTTGCCGGGCTTGAAGTGCGGTACGTGCTTGCCCGAGAGCGCCACCGCCTCGCCGGTCTTGGGATTGCGTCCCTGGCGCGGCGGGCGAAAGTGCAGCGAGAAGCTGCCGAAGCCCCGGATCTCGATGCGCTCCCCCTGCGAGAGCGCATCGCTCATGATCTCGAGGATCTGCTTCAGCGCGAGCTCCACATCCTTCGCCGGCAGATGCTTCTGCTTGGCGGTGATGATCTCGATGAGTTCCGACTTCGTCATTGCGCTTTACGATCAGCGGCTCTCTCCGGAACCGATGTGCTCCTTGAGCAGGTCGCCCAGGCTCGTGCCCGAGGAGCTGCCCGACTCGGAGCGATAGCTGGAGACCGCCTCGGCTTCCTCGTGGGCTTCCTTGGCCTTGACCGAGAGCGAGATCGTGCGTGACTTGCGGTCGACGCCGGTGAACTTGGCTTCCACTTCCTCGCCCACCTTCAGCACCGCACGGGCATCCTCGACGCGGTCGCGGCCGAGCTCGGAGGCGCGCAGCTGCCCCTCGATCCCGTTGCCGAGGTCGATGACGGCGCCGCGCGCGTCGACTTCCTTCACCACGCCCCTGACGATCGTGCCCTTGGGGTTGTCGGCAATGTAGGCCGAGAACGGGTCCTTGGCGAGCTGCTTGATCCCGAGGGAGATGCGCTCGCGCTCCGGATCGATCGACAGCACCATGGCCTCCAGCTGCTGGCCCTTCTGGTAGTTGCGCACCGCTTCCTCTCCGGGCTGGTCCCAGGAGATATCCGAGAGGTGCACCAGGCCGTCGATGTTGCCCGGCAGACCGATGAAGATGCCGAAGTCGGTGATCGACTTGATCTGCCCGCCCACCTTGTCGCCGCGGTTGTAGTTCTCGGCGAACTCCTTCCACGGGTTGGCCTGGCACTGCTTGAGTCCCAAGGAAATGCGGCGGCGCTCCTCGTCGACGTCGAGGACCATCACCTCGACTTCCTGGCCGGTGTGCACCACCTTGGCCGGGTTGACGTTCTTGTTGGTCCAGTCCATCTCGGACACGTGCACCAGGCCCTCGACGCCGTCCTCGATCTCCACGAATGCGCCGTAGTCGGCGATGTTGGTGACCTTACCGAACACGCGGGTGTTGGGCGGGTAGCGCCGCGCGATGTTCTGCCACGGATCCGCCCCCAGCTGCTTGAGCCCCAGGCTCACGCGCGAGCGCTCGCGGTCGAACTTAAGTATCCGCACCTCGACCTCATCGCCCACCTTGACGACTTCGCTCGGGTGCTTGACGCGCTTCCAGGCCATGTCGGTGATGTGCAGCAGGCCATCGATGCCGCCCAGGTCGACGAACGCGCCGTAGTCGGTGAGGTTCTTGACCGTGCCCTTGACGACCGCGCCTTCCTGCAGGTTGTCCATGAGCGCGCTGCGCTCGGCGGAGAACTCCTGCTCGACGACGGCGCGGCGCGAGACCACGACGTTATTGCGCTTCTGGTCGAGCTTGATGACCTTGAACTCGAGCGGCTTGCCCTCGAGGTAGGAGGTGTCGCGCACCGGGCGCACGTCGACGAGCGATCCGGGCAGGAACGCGCGCACGTTCTCGATTTCCACCGTGAAGCCACCCTTGACGCGACCGGTGATCACACCCGTCACGATCTCGGACTTGTTGAAGGCCTCCTCGAGCCGGGTCCAGGTGCGCGCACGCTTGGCCTTCTCGCGCGACAGGCGCGTCTCGCCGGTGCCGTCCTCCACCGAGTCGAGCGCGACTTCCACCTGGTCGCCGGCCTTGACCTCGACCTCGCCGCGCTCGTTCTTGAACTGCTCAAGCGGGATGACGGCCTCGGACTTGAGGCCTACATTGACGATGACGACGTCCTCGGTGACGTCGACGATGAGCCCGGTGAGGATCATCCCCGGGCGGATGCGCTGGTTAGCGAGACTTTGCTCGAAGAGCTGGGCGAAACTTTCTGTCATACCTTCACTTCGCACGCGCTTGAGGGCGTGCCTGTACTGGACCCTCTTCCGTTGAGATCCAGGAAAAAGTAACGGGCACCCGCATCCTGCGTGTGCCAACCTCAAACCTTCCGTGCGTATCGCGACGAGCGGCTACTTGCGCCACAAGCCTCGAGCGGCCCCCAGTTCCAGCACCCGGCCCACCACGGCCTCGACCGTCATGCCGGTCGAGTCGATCACGCAGGCATCGGGCGCCGGCCTCAAGGGTGCGACCTGGCGGGTCTGGTCCCTCGCGTCCCGCTCGGCTATCTCGCGCGAAAGGGCGGGAAGGCTAACATCGGACCCCTTGTCTTTCAACTGCTTATAGCGCCGCAGGGCCCTTTCCGCGGGGGTCGCCGTCAGGAATATCTTGAGGGGGGCCCCGGGGAATACCACGGTCCCCATATCGCGCCCGTCGGCCACCAGGCCGGGCGCCTGGGCGAAGGCGCGCTGGCGTGCCAGGAGGGCCGAGCGCACCTCCGGCCAGGCGGCCACCCGGGAGGCCCCCTGCCCGGCCGTTTCCGAGCGGATCTCGGCGGTCACGTCCCGCCCGTCGAGCTGCACCCGCTCGGCGCCATCAGCGGCGGAGCCGAAGCTCACCTGCATGGCGGCGGCGAGCTCGGCGTGGCGGCGGCGGTCCTCCGCCGGGGCGCCGCTGCGGGTCCCGGCGAGGGCCACCAGGCGGTAGAGCGCGCCGCTGTCGAGCAGGTGCCAGCCGACCGCGTGCGCCACGGCGCGGCTGATCGTGCCCTTGCCCGAACCGCTCGGGCCGTCGATCGTGACCACCGCACACTGCGCAGGCTCGCTCATGGCGCTCGGCAGCGTCCGTCAGGCAGGCTCGATCTGCAAGCCGGCCGCGCGCGCCGTGGCGAGGAAGCCGGGGAAGGAGGTGGCGACGTTGGCGACATCCAGGATCTGGATCGGCGCGCGGGCGCGCAGCGCGGCCACCGCAAAGGCCATGGCGATGCGGTGGTCCCCGCGGCTCTCGATCGTGCCGCCGCTGAAGGCGGACCCGCCGCGCAGCCACAGGCCATCCGCCAGGAGCTGGGTCTCGATGCCGAGCACGGCAAGGCCCGCGGCCATCGCCGCGAGGCGGTCGCTCTCCTTGACGCGCAGCTCGTGCGCCCCGCGCACGAGTGTCTCCCCGCTCGCGCAGGCGGCCGCCACGAAGAACACCGGGAACTCATCGATCGCAAGCGGCACCAAAGACTCCGGCACGGTGATGCCCGTGAGCGCGCTCTTGCGCACCTCGAGGTCCGCGATCGGCTCGCCCCCGCGCGCCAGGGCCGCATGCGGCTGCACGCGGATGTCCGCACCCATGCGTTGCAAGAGCTCCAGCAGCCCGGTGCGCGTCGGGTTGATGCCCACGTTCTTAAGAACGAGCGGCCGCTCGGCTGCCAGACATCCCGCCACCAGGAAGAAGGCGGCGGAGGAGAAGTCCCCGGGCACCTCGATGCGCGTGCCGGTGAGGGTCTGGCCGCCCTCGAGCGCGATGGTCGCGCCCTGCTGCGGCACGTCCACGCCGAAGGCGCGCAGCATGCGCTCGGTATGGTCGCGCGAGGGCGCCGGCTCGGTGAGGCGCGTGCGGCCGCTCGCGCCGAGCGCGGCGAGCAGGATCGCGGACTTCACCTGGGCGCTCGCCACCGGCAGCGCGTACTGGATGGCGCGCAGGTCGGGCCGGCCGCGGATCTGAACCGGCGGGCGACCCTCGTGCGTGTGGATCTCGGCGCCCATGAGGCGCAGCGGTACCGCCACGCGCTCCATGGGCCGGCGCATCAGCGAGTCATCCCCGATCAGCGTCGAGTCAAAGCGCTGCGGTGCGAGCAGTCCCATCATCAGGCGCATCGCCGTGCCGGCGTTGCCCATGTCGAGCGGCGCATCCGCGGCGCGCAGCCCCTGGGCGCCGACGCCGTGCACGCGCACCTGCGTGTCCGCGGGCCCCTCGATGCGCACCCCGAGCGCGGTGAGGGCGCGCGCAGTGGCAAGGCAATCCTCCCCGGCGAGGAAGCCGCCGATGTCGGTCTGCCCTTCCGCGATGGCGCCGAGCATCAGCGCGCGGTGCGAGATCGACTTGTCCCCCGGCACGGTGAGCTCGCCCTGGACGCACCCGCCCGGGGCGACCCGGTAGCGCGCGGCGGCCGGATCACTCACTGCACGGCCCGCGGGTAGGAACCGAGCAGACGAAAGAGCGACGCGCGCTTCTTCAGCGCCGCGAGCGCCTTGGCGACGTTCGCGTCCTCGGCGTGCCCTTCCAGGTCGATGAAGAACACGTAGTCCCACTTGCGCCGGCGCGAGGGGCGCGACTCGATGCGCGTCAGGCTCACGCGGTGCTTCGCCAGTGGCTCGAGCAGCCGATAGAGCGCGCCGGGCGCATCGGTGTGGCCGACCGAGACTAAAAGAGTGGTGCGGTCCTCGCCGCTCGCGGCGAACAGCTTGCGGCCGAGGACGAGGAAGCGCGTGGTGTTGTCGGCCCGGTCCTCGATCTCGGCGGCGAGCACGCGCAGGCCGTACACCTCGGCCGCGGTTTCCCCGGCGATCGCCGCCGTGCCCTTCTCATCGCGCGCGCGCCGCGCGGCTTCCGCGTTACTCGATACCGGCACCTGTTCGACCCCGGGCAGGTGCTCCTCGAGCCACTCGCGGCACTGCGCGAGGGACTGTGGGTGCGAGCACACACGCGCAATGCGCGCGCGCGCGGTCATCGTCCCCATCAGGTGCTGGCGGATGCGCAGCTCCACCTCGCCGCAGATCTTCAGGGGCGAGCTCAAGAAGCGGTCGAGCGTGTGGTTGACCGTCCCTTCGGTGGAGTTCTCGATCGGCACGACGCCGAAGTCCGCGCTCGCGGACTCGACCTCGTGGAACACCTCGTCGATGGAGGTCAGCGGCAGCGCCCGCACCGAGTGGCCGAAGTGATTCAGGACCGCGGTCTGGGTGAAGGTGCCCTCGGGACCCAGGAACGCGACCTTGAGGGGCTCCTGCTGCGCCAGACACGCCGACATGATCTCGCGGAACAGGCGCAGGACTTCCGCATCGCGCAAGGGACCTGAGTTGCGCGCGCGCGCGCGGCGCAGCACCTGGGCCTCGCGCTCGGGGCGGTAGAAGTCCACCGCACGTCCGCCGGCGGTCTTGGAGATACCGACCGCCTGCGCCAGGCGCGCCCGCTCGCTGATGAGGCGGTGGATCTGCTCGTCGACCGCGTCGATCTGCGCGCGCACCTTCTCAAGGTCGGCCTTCAGCGGTCGCGCCCCGGCGACCCCCGCCTCCACCCTGTGCTTCTTGCGGCCGGCCACGCCTGCAGGCTCCCTACTGCACGATGCGCGCCGAGAGCACGCCGTGGATGGCGCGCAGCTTCGCCAGCACGTCCTCGCCGACGGCGCCGTCGGCATCGATGAGCGTGTAGGCGAACTCGCCGCGCGACTTGTTCAGCAGATCGGCAATGTTCAGCCGGGCGGCGGCGAGGCACGTGGAGATCTGGCCCACCATGTTCGGCACGTTGCTGTTGGCGATCGCCAGGCGCGTCGTGTTGGGGACGCGCCCGAGGATGGTCTCCGGGTAGTTGACGCTGTTGCGGATATTGCCGTTCTCGAGGAAGTCGCGCACCTGCTCGGCCACCATGACCGCGCAGTTCTCCTCCGCCTCCCCGGTGGAGGCCCCGAGATGCGGCAGGGTCACCACCTGCGGGTGGTCCTTGAGCGCGTTGCTCGGGAAGTCGCACACGTAGGCGTGCAGGCGCCGCGCATCCAGGGCGGCGATCACCGCCGCCTCATCGACGATGCCGGCGCGGGCGAAGTTCAGCAACGTCCCGTCGGGCTTCATGAGCGCCAGCCGCGTGGCATTGACCAGCCGGGCGGTCGCCTCGTTCAAGGGCACGTGCACGCTGATCGCGTCCGAGCGCGCGAACAGGTCCTCGAGCGAGAGGGCCTGCCCGACGCTGGAGGAGAGCTGCCAGGCGCGCTGCACGGTGATCTGCGGGTCGTAGCCGAGCACCTGCATGCCGAGCGCGAGCGCGGAATTGGCCACCTCGACGCCGATGGCGCCCAGGCCCACGACCCCGAGCGTGCGCCCGGGCAGCTCGAAGCCGACGAAGTCCTTCTTGCCGCGCTCCACGGCCGCATCGATGGCCGCGTCATCCCCGCTCAGGCTGCGCGCGAAGAGCCACGCCGGGCCGATGTTGCGCGCCGCGAGGAACAGGCCGGCGAGCACCAGCTCCTTCACCGCGTTGGCATTGGCGCCCGGGGCATTGAAGACCGGGATGCCGCGGCGGCTCATCGCCGCGACCGGGATGTTGTTGGTGCCCGCGCCGGCGCGCCCGATGGCCCGCACCTCGGGCGCCACCACCGTGGCGTGCATGTCGGCCGAGCGCACCAGGATCGCATCCGGGGCCGTCACGCCGGGGCCGACCTGGTAGCGCTCGGGCGGCAGCCGCGCCAGTCCCTTGGCGCTGATGTTGTTGAGGGTGAGGATGCGGTAGGCCATGTCGGTGGCTTCAGCCGTGCCGCCGCTCGAAGTCCTGCATGAAGGCGACCAGCGCCTGCACGCCCTCGAGCGGCATCGCGTTGTAGAGGCTGGCGCGCATGCCCCCGACCGAGCGGTGGCCCTCGAGGTTCACGAGGCCCGCCGCGCGCGCCTCGGCGAGGAAGCTTCCATCGAGCTTGGGGTCCTTGAGCGTGAAGGGCACGTTCATCCACGAGCGGCAGTTGTGCGCCACGGGACTGCGGTAGAAACCGGACGCGTCGATGGCCCCGTACAGCAGGGCGGCCTTGGCGCGGTTGCGCTCGCCCATGGCCGCAAGCCCCCCCTGCGCCTTGAGCCACTTGAAGACGAGCCCGGCGAGGTACCAGGCGAAGGTGGGCGGCGTGTTGAGCATCGAGCCCTCCTGCGCCATGGCGCGGTAGTCCCACACCGAGGGCGTGCCGGGCCGCGCGTGCCCGGTGAGCTCCGCGCGCACGATGACGACGACCAGTCCGGCCGGGCCGATGTTTTTCTGCGCCCCGGCGTAGATCAGGCCGAAGCGCGCCACATCGAGCGGCCGCGAGAGGATGCTGGAGGACATGTCGGTGACCAAGGGGACGGCGCCGGACTCGGGCACGTACGGGAACTCGACCCCGCCGATGGTCTCATTGGCGGTGTAGTGCAGGTAGGCCGCGTCCGCTGGCACCCGCAGCGAGTCTGCCGCGGGCACCGTGGTGTAGCCCGAGGCGCTCTCATCGGCGATCACGTCCACGCGCGCGCACAGCCGCTGCGCCTCCGCGATCGCCTTCTTCGACCACGCCCCCGTGTTGAGGTAGGCGACCTTCGCCTCCGCGCGCGCCAGATTCATCGGTACCGCCGCGAACTGCCCCGTGGCGCCGCCCTGCAGGAACAGCACGCGGTACCCGGCGGGCACGCCGAGCAGCTCGCGCAGCAGGCTCTCGGCCTCCTCGGCCACGGCCACGAAGGCCTTGCCGCGGTGGCTGACCTCGAGCACCGACATGCCGGAAGCCTGCCAGTCGGGCAGCTCCTCGCGGGCTTGGCGCAGGACCTCCACGGGCAGCGTGGCAGGCCCCGCGGCGAAGTTAAATACGCGCACGGCCCCTCTCGTGTCGGGTCGACTTTTACACCATCAGGGAATGAGCGATCTTAGCAACGCGCGTGCGGCGCGGGTGAGATCTTTTGCTACTTAAGGCTCGTTCGCCGGCTCGCCCGCGTCCGCGTCCGCGTCTGGCCCCTCGCCGGCGCCGCTACCCTCGTCCGCCGCGTCCAGGCTCGCGACCCGCTCGATGCCGACCAGGCGCTCGCCCTCGCCCAGGCGGATGAGGCGCACGCCTTGAGTGTTGCGGCCCTGCA
>Ga0316624_10000075_pt1 | contig 26436 bp, 18 predicted proteins | sample OWC_Aug_N3_C1_D5_FD_207657 | JGI IMG/M metagenome (GOLD analysis project Ga0316624, IMG submission 207657) | Wetland soil microbial communities from Old Woman Creek delta, Ohio, United States - OWC_Aug_N3_C1_D5_A | ecosystem: Environmental > Terrestrial > Soil > Wetlands | place: USA: Ohio... | reverse complement strand
TCTGCATACTCAAGTTGTCAGCATTAGCACCTTGTATTGCACGAAGAATTTGGTTTGCTCCCCTCTCTGTAGTTACTACATCGATGCTGTCTGGCTCAACCTGCACAACCCGCAACGCTTCACTCAATTTGCCGCCAACAGCCCACTCCACATCCTCTTCAGAGAGCTTGTCTTGGAGCTGCAACAACGCACCAACAAAAATCGGATTAATGATTCCCACTACGCCACTAAGCTGCTTTTTAATTTCATCAAAATTAGCAGAGGACACGAATAGCTCACCCAAATTTTGAAACGAGCCCTAAGAGGCAGGCATACAAAAGCTAAGCTGCAATTTCGATTTAAAGCTTGCGACTGTACACAACCAATAACAAGTAGCGATTTTGCCTTAACAAAAAGCAGGGGGAATTAGCTCAGACCAACAGGCCGAACAAAATCAGAACAGATAGGGTTAGTGAAAACTATAGGAGTCTACTGGCTTTCGTCTCCAGTTTCTTGCTCTTCCATGGGTTCTTCCTCTGACTCAGCAGCCTCTGCCTTCTGCTTCTCAGCAGACAACAACATGCCAATAAGTGCTTTCTCATCCACTTCCGCCCTTGTCCGCCAATCCAAAAACAGTTGCTCTTTCTCATCCTGCATTAGGTAGCCATAGCGAATGTACCTGTCAATGTTTAAACCAATCTTCCAATTCGGCATCTTCTCAGCCAAGAGCTTCTCAACGTCTTTACGTGCAGCCTGCCCCTTCTTGCTAATAATGTATGAGATTGTTATGGCTAAACCGGCTAAGTCGTCTACTCGCCAACCCATCAACTTATCCCGCGATAAGCCTCCGCTCAACGCAACAAAAAACCTTGCCTTATCCAACTGCTCTAATGTCGGCTTTTCAGGCGTTTTTTCCTCTTCAAAGACTGTTTTGACCTGCAAATCTAACGGCTTGAGGTAATCATCCAGCACATCGAGCACCTTAGGATAGTCCGAACCTAGCGCTTTGTGGAGTTCCCAGCCTTTTACGCCAGGCTTTAGGTGCCGCTTGTAGAAGAGCATCTGGGTTGCACGCTTAACTTTGCTTCCGTAAACACCTTTTTTTTTGCTCACACTTGTTCGCCTCGCTTCCATCTCTGCCAATCATCACATGACACGGCAATTGGCACTGACGTTGACTGCTCAGCTGAAACTTTATCAATCTGCTTCTTAAAAGGCATAATGAAAATCGTCTCTTCCAGCCTGTCAATTTCCAGAGTCGCATAACCGTAAGTAATCAGAAAGCTCGTCAAAAACGCACGTCCAACGGTTTCCTCATACGTGTCAGCACCAATGAAGTCCCAATAAGCAACCTTGCCATCCACACTCTTCTCGCCGACCTCGTCTTTGAGCTCTTGCCAAAAACACTCCAACTCGACAGAAAATTCTCTATCACCTAAAACCCGCTGCTTGACCAACTCATCGCGGCTAACAGACCCCATCTCAACCTCCGAAACATCAATATCCTTCCATCTGTCGCCGAATGGAGCCAACGCATCCCAATATAACAGTCCCTGAGCTAATGTGTGAAGACTTAGTGCCTCAAACTCAACCAGCGGACTCCAAGCCGCAAGAAAAACGTCAATCATGTCTTGTTTGCTAATTTGGTGGATTTTCTCTTCAAGCAAAAACGGGTCGGTGTACAGCGATGTTGAGCGTTGCTTGACCCATTCGCTCTGCATCTTAATTACCGTAGCCAAATGGTGGAGTGTTTCTGCATCAAGTTTGAGTTCGTCAGGATGCTCCCAATGCGGAAAATACTCCTTGACCACTTTGATGATTTCGTCAACGTTTAAAGTGAAAGGTTCCACAACGCGGTTTTCTATGGCGATGCACATTTCAATTATGCGCTCAAGCTTCTCTCTGCCCAGCTTCTTATTCTCTTTCCCAGACTGCATTAAGCAATAACCTCACGCACAACCGATTTGCCTTCAACATTCTGAACCGTAATAACATTCGCATCCTGCTGCGCAAATGTAATTTGGCTAGGAGTAATCACAACATACTGCGCAGTCTCATCTTTAATCATAGAAACCAAGACTTTAGCAATCATCTCACGGTTCTTCGGGTCCATATGAATGTCATATTCGTCAACGGCACGGAATGGTGAACGCACGTGCTGCTGCAACGCAAGCAGAAAACTCATTGTCGCTGTGGTTCGTTCTCCACCGCTTTGAGTGTAAGCATCCAAAGCTACTGGTTTGCTGCCTTTGAAGCCAACGTAGATGTCTAATCCAGCGGTTTCAATATCCTCAACGCTTGAAAGCCGCACTTCACCCGTGGCCAACGTTTGGCCCATGATTTTCTGGTACTCAACGTTTACGCGGTCGAGAAGATTCTGCATAACCGTGCGCCAAGACTGCATTCGAACATTAACTTCTTCCAGCGTTTTCTCCCTATTCTCGGCGACCAGTTGCGCTTTCTCTTTAAGTTCCAAATACAGTTTAGAGTAGGATTCATACATTCGTTCAATGTCTTCGGATACATTAGATAGTGCTGCTAAATGACCATTGGTTAAGCCAATTTCATCTTGTACTTCACTGGCGCTTTTGAGAACTGCGATTCGTTCGCCTGATTGCTCTGCTTTAGCAATGGCGGTTTGGAGGTTTTCTTCAGCTTCACTTATCGATTTTTCGATAGCTTTTACTTCAGCAATCGCGTTTGCCCGCTTAAACTCCAAAAGAGCAAGGCTAACACGCTTCTCTATGGCTTGCACTGTTACTTTATCAGCGGAATCTTCTAAATTAAGCATTTTTGTTTGGTTATCTTTAACCTGCTCGCTTGCCTTCCCGATTTGCTGCCTGGAGTGTTGGAGCATTTCCGTAAGGTTCTCGCTTCGCAACAGTTTAAACTGACTCTTATTTGCAACTGCCGCTTCTAAGAATTGGGCTTCCTCAAGCAATTGCCCAATCAGCGACAGTGTTGATTCATTTTGTGCAAGTTCCCTCTCGAGACTTAAGCGTTCGTCGAAGACTGATTTGATTTCCCCTTTAAGTATTCCTTGCTGGTTTTTTTGACCATCAAGTTGGCTGCTTATAGCTTGTTTTTCGTCTTCTATTTTGGCTAGTGCTTGCTGGTTTTTCTGCAGGTTCGCCTGAAAACCCTTGATTATGGTTTCGCGTTTTTCAATTTCTGCCCAAACAAGTTCACGGTCCAAAAATCGAAGTTTAAGCTTAAGTTGCTTTTTCTCTTGGTACTTCTCATACTGTTCACGCCAATAGCTGAGGGTTTGTTGTGCTTGTTCGAGAATTTTTCCGACTGATTCCTCTTGGCTTAGAATCCGTGTTAACTTGGTTTTGGCTTGCAGAACGTTTTCTCGGAAAGGCTCCAAACCCACAGCGGCTTCTACCATGCGCAGTTTTTCGGAGTTGCTTAGGACGCTGAATTGTTCCACCATGTTCTGGTGCATGATGATTAACATATTATCTGGATCCACACCGAATTTTCCTAGTAACCGTTCAACATCCTGCTTGCCGACGGCACGATTTTCCAGTTCAAACCCATATTTGCCGTCACGACGCAAAACACGCGTGAGGAAAAGCTGGTCTTTATTGTATTTTGGCACGGAACGCTTGTTGCCTTGTTTACCGTTGTCGAGGATAAGTGTGACCCTGGCCTGATCTTTTCCCCATCTAATTAAATCGCTGAGTTTTCTTGAGCGTTCTGTGTATGTTTGCCCCAAGCCAACAGAAATTGCCAATAGCAGTGAGGATTTTCCTGCTCCGTTCGGTCCTCCAATTACGTTTACTCCACGTTTAAACGGTACTCTAGCATACTCGTAACTCATGAAATTTTCAAGTATAACTTCCTGAATCAACATTAAACTTTCTTGCCTCTATTGTCGGAGCGTTGACATTATTGAAAAGCGTATTATTAAAACAATTTGACAGCTTTATGCTCAATATTCCCGTTTACCAAAGGGATTGAAACATTTAAGCGCTAACCTTTTTGACAATTAAACAACCCTAACCTTTGGGGCAAGCTTACAAACCTTCTTAAGCACGTTCAAATCAGCAGTGAAAAAAGTCTGTGAAGCCTTTATCTAAAGCGGTTAATAAAGGGACTTTTTTGTTTACAGACGAAAATCTTAACGTTTTGATTGAGAAAATAGATTTCTTGCTGAAAGGTTTTTTATTAAACGATAATACATACTCTATAGAGTAGGAGATTTATCGTGAAATTCGCAGAAATCGCTATATTGCTGAGAGAGATCGTGGACAGGTGTCCAGGTTTAGATGGCAGCACTATCACGTTGATACCCCAGAAAGCCATGTACCCACTATTTCAGGGATACCATATAAATATCAAGGCAAATCTTACTAAGGAAAGTATGGGGTGCTTAAGGAAAATAGTGGAAGGACATGACCTAGTGATGCAGATTAAGACTGACTCAGTAATAGTCTACGAAACTAGATCATAAAGGCGCTAATTCGTCAGAAATTAGGTCTAAAATTTTTTCAAATGTAGCTGCATTTTACAATGACAAAGTCTTAAGAAAAACCCCAAAATCCATTTGTCACCGGCGAATCTTTTTTTTACTAAACAAGAATTTTCTTACGGCAAAAAACCAAACGAACCCAGCGAAGATACTGCACCTCCTCAAATGCCGCCGCCTGAACTACCACCAGGACACTCACCTTCTCCGCCTCTGCTAAGCACTCCAAGCCCAACAAGTTTACGTGTCCAACCTTCAGTAAAGTGTTCAATACCAAAGAAGAGTCAACTATGTATATGGAGACTAGCATCAGACCCCAAAAAAAGCATATAAAAAAAACTATATTTCAGGCTGTGTTTCTATGCTGCCGCTAAGCATTTGCACATTTGCTACTTGACCTGTGTCAGCGTAGATGCCAATAGCAAATTCGTTATAGCCTCCCGCGTAGGTCTTGTCAAGGCCTATTTCAACGTACCAATAAGGGATGAGCGCCACCGAATTACCCCGAGTATGAGGCACAAGTTGAATAGAAAGGGGCGGATCAACAGTGTTAAAGCCAGAAACTTGTGCTCCCTCAATGGGCCAACTTAGGGTTTTTATGTGATTTTTAGCGATAGTTACAGCTTGGTTTTCGGATATCGTGAGATTGTTGCTGCCGACCGTGAAGAGAAAGTAGCCATCTGTCATGATGTTTAACACGTTATTTTGGAAAGTCATTTGTAAGCCTTTGGCTTGATAATCAATGCCGTTTTCAGTGTACATCCAAAAGAACACAACAGTGCCCCCGGAAACGGTAATTTCCAGCTTCAAGTTGCCCTTAGTTACCACCGTGTTAGCTGTCGCGTTAACGGTGGCTAAAAGGTTACTCATATCTGTTAAATAACCATCACCAGAATAGGCTTTGTATCGCCCAAGTACGCCTTTAGCATTTTGTAAAACACCATAAGGTTCAGCCTGAGTAAAAACGGGTGAACTTTCAATCATCGTAAGCGCATACCGTGAAAAGTGACCGTTTCTAAACCGAAAATCGATGTTCAAGTTGCTTGTGCTGCTCGAAAGAGAGTAGTGCATTTCTTCTTCAGCTACTCCACCGAAATCTGTACGCCATTTAATAGTGCTAGGAAGCGAAGAAACTGTATAATGTATAGTGTCAATGTGCGTTACATTTCGCACAAAACTAGCCACTTTGTCAGTGCCTACACCCCAAGACACCAATTGCTGGTTTTCAGCTGATAGAGACTGCTGAGAGATGTAGAGCTGGTTTAGAGAGGAATATTCAAGGACAGACATGCTTGCCAACAGCACAATCGCCATCAGCATAATCCCAAAAATTGCTTTGCCCTTAAACGCCTTAAGACCCCGTTTGGGTTCAACTTCACGAACGTCTTCTACACCCCTCATAGCGGTTACACTAGCTAGCCCGAAAGTCGACAGCTTATACTTGCCATTGTCCATTTTAGAAACGAGTTCACCAAGACTTTCAAGATGATACGTCAAGTGAGGAGAAGATACCCCAAGTTCCTCAACCATTTCCGTAAAAGTCATAGGTTTATCTCCAAGCATCCGAAGAATTTTGCGCCTAACTGGATGCTTTAGCGAGTTGAACATAACTGAGTAGATTTCATCTTCACGAGAGATAGCCATGCAAATCCCTACTTAGAGTATGCAATCTTGGCTATAAAATTTACATAATAATAACCGCTATTTCAAATCTGAGTTCTAAAGCAGTACCCGATGTAAATGTTAATCAGCACGTGCGTAACCAAGTTTTACTGACAGAAAAAAATGGGTATGATTGATATATCTCCAATATGGATTTACGCTTGCACTCTTTGCTTAGATCGGGTTTGGTGACCTCTTTTTTGATAGTATAGTTTGCATTTGGAAGCATCATTTCGCGTTTTCACTGAGGATTCTCGTCGGGTCTAAAGACGAGCACTAGCGATATCAATGCTATTAACCCTGTAACGATAACAACTCCCAGTATTAGCCAGTCGACAGATGCGTTTTCCTTCTGCTCAGTAGCCACCATTGGTTTTGTTTCTTGTTGAGTTATGGGTGGTAGAGTGGGAGCTTGCATTGGTGTTTGAGTGGGCATAGACGTTGCTGTTGACTGTGGATTGGCTGTGGCATTTGGTGGGGGAGTGGGTGCGGGAGTTGCAGTCGGTGTAGGACTTGGAGATGGGATTGGCGTTGGGTCAGTTGCAGGCGTTTGTCCATAAGGAGTACCAAAAGCGTAGACTTTGCCATCATATGAACCTATATAGACTACTCCATTGGCAATAGCAGGCGATGAAAATAGAAAGCCCCCGGTTCGGTATGACCAGATTATTGAGCCATCAAAAGCATTTAAAGCAAATAAATAGCTATCACATGACCCAAAGTACACAGTATTGCCAGCAACTATTGGAGATGAATATACGTAGCCTGTGAATTGGCGCGGCGAGTATGGAGAAGTAAAGAACCAAATTTGCGAACCGCTAGTTGCATTGAAAGCATAGTAACCGTTGCGCGCGCCAAAGTAGACAATGCCGCCAGCTACGGCGACTGAATCATCAGCATGGTCGCCTACACCAATGTTAGCTTGCCAAATCTTTGAACCATCACTTGTGTGCAAAGAATAAATAGTGCCATCGTCTGAGCCAACATAAGCCACATTATTAACTATTGCTGGCGACGAATATACTTGACTACTTGTATGGAATGCCCATATTATTGCACCGTTGGCTGCATTTAGGGCGTAGATATAGGTGCCGCCGCCAACATAGACAATGCCGTTAACAATAGCGGGAGAAGAAAATACCGGGCCACTTGTGAGTACAGACCATAGTAATGCACCATTTGTAGCATTCAAAGCATAAAGATAGCCATTCCATGAGCCAATATAGACAATTCCGTCTACAACCGCTGGAGACGACTCTACACCACTATCAGTAGCAAAACGCCAGATTAAGGCGCCATCGGAGGCATTAAGAGCGACCACATAACCGTTATGACCGTCCCACAAGTATCCAACGTAAACGACACCGTTAGCCACCGCAGGAGAAGACTCCACCGAACTAGTGCTGCCCTTATATTGCCAGACTAACGAACCAGTAGCTGCATTTAAAGCATAAACGAAACCATTATTTGAGCCCTCGTAAACAATTCCGTTGGCTACTGACGGAGATGACCGAATTTTGTCACCAGTATTGAATTGCCAGAGGGGACGGCCATCGGAGACGGCCGATGTGGATTTTCCTGATCGCTGGGGGTCATGCTGATACATTGGCCAATCATCTAGCGCAGGGAGATTTACTGGCTGATTACCTATATTGTAGTTTATGCCGTTTATCACAAGTGCGTCTGCGTATAATGGTTGGTCAAGGCCGTTTGAGTCTTTAACAGCCCAGTACTCTAATGCTACTCCAACAGAGAGAACTGTTTCATTTCCGTAAATGCCTTTCCAATAGCTGAGAATATTCGAAGTTTTTCCATAAGTGCTTAAATGAGTGCTTGCTTCAGTCCACCCCCATCTTTGACCCCCTTCAGTTATCTGCCAATTGCCATTACTGGTGAATTGATAGTCACTTAGCAAAACAATGTCTGTTAAGCGATCACTATTTGTATCAAGAAGGATTACGAATCTAGGTAAAGCATTAGTATACGAGGTGTAGATCTGAAATGATTGTAATGAGTTTAAAGTTTTATTGCAGGGATACAGTACCATGCAACCGGAACCTTGTGGAGCACTAGATGGAAGCACAAGTTTTGCTGCATAAGGGCTGGAATAAGTTGTCTCATTAGTCAGCGATGTTAAACCGCCACCTATATTTTCGAATTGCACTGTTGTCAAATTTTGGGTATCAGCCCTGGCACTTTGTAGAGAAATCCCTGAAGCCATAGCATTGAATAACAATAAGGCTAAAACAGCAGAAACAATAATGCCATTTTCATGTTTCATTCATTTTCACCACTAGCCACGAAATCTGTCTTGCAATAAAAGAATTCTCGTAAAGGTTTGTTGACTAATTTTAGTAAAGGTTTCTTGACTAAGCTCGCAATAAACTGCTATCATAGCAAAAAAGAAAATCTAATGTTAATTCTCTTCTCAGAACTTTGTCTTATAGACATGTATCAAGAAAGTTTTACATAGAAGCTAGTTAACAATTCCATTTCAGCGACGTTATTGTCGCCTAGACAGCCGTTTTTTGCGAACTGCTTAGGTGATGCTTACGTTCTGAATGTCGAAGTATCGTTTTGCTAAAAAGCGCAAACGTTCAGCATTTTTGCCGTTTTTGCCTATTGCGACGCCTTTGTCTTTCGGGTTCACGGTAATGACTGCCATCTTCTTGCCATCCGTACGCTCAGTGACACGTACTTCTCGGACTGCCGCTGGTTTGAGCGCGTTTTTCATGAATGTAACTGGATCTTCGCTGTACTCGATGATTTCATGTTTTTTGCCTGTCATGCGCTCTAAGGTGTGGATGTTTCTTCCGCCTTTGCCTATGGCAACGCCCACTTGGCCTTGGTTGACAATGAATATTGCCCGTTCTTGTTCCTCATCTATTATGCAGTCTTTCACGCTGGCGCCGCTTATGCTTTCAAACAAAGCTATGTATCGCATTTCGTCGCAAGTGATTTTTATGCCGGTTGTCAGTTTTTCTCCTCCATTATTTTATTCTTCAATTTCTGTTTGTTCGGTTATTTTGAGAATTTCTGAGTCCCCTGTTTCTCGAATGCTAAGGGCTGATATAATGAAAAGTTTCTTGCAGACTTCCGCTAAATCCATTGATCCACCTTTATAAGTTATCACGGGGACTTTAGAGATTTCACCATAATATTCTATCTGTTCTTTTATGTCTTTTGGACAGTTTGAGGCTAAAACTATCATTTTAGCTTTGCCCGTTTTGGCGTTCTGCAATGCAACGTTGGCACCGAATGATACTTTACCGGTTTTCACTGCTGACGCTAACGCTTTATCAATATCTATCATGCTTCTGTTTTTCCTCCCTGTTTTGCTTGTTTGTCGAATGTTGACATGTAGAGTTCAACTAAGCCTGTGCCGATTGGTATAGATTGCCCAACTATAACGTTTTCTGTTACTCCAGCTAAGGGGTCACTTTCACCTTTCACCGCTGCCTCAACAATGTTTGGAACAGTAATTTCGAATGCGGCGCGCGCTAAGACACTGGCTTTTTTGCCGCTGATTCCGTGCCTGCCAATCTGCTGAACATCACCTGTGGTTGTCATCATGTCTGCTACTAGCATAACATGTCTTACGTCTACGTCCAAGCCTTGGTCTTCCAAGACGCCTTTGGCTTCGTTAACGAGTGCATTTCTAGATGCTTCAACTCCAAGGGTTTTTGCGATTTCGTGGATGTTGTTCGTGCTTGTTCGTGAAGTGTCTACGCCTTGAACTTCTAAGACTTTGGAGAGATTTGAGCCATCAGTGCGGATTACCCATTCGCCGCTTTCTTCAGTGACTAGGACACGTTTGATGTCTGGTACGCCCTTGACTTGGTAGCCTGGAATCTTGCCTAACATACGCTTTAACTGTTCAGCTTTCTTGGGTTTAATCTGCACCATATTTTCCGTTATTGTAATTGTTGCATTTTGCAGTTCCAATCTATTCTTGAGCTCGTCCATGGTTATCGCTCTGTCATCCATCATCTGCTTATTGAGTTCAATCACTATTTCTTCGCGGACTGGGTCTTCGTAGATTGCTGAAGCCAAATTCTCAACTGAAGTGTAAATGATGTTGCGTGCAACTTCTACCGCGCCTTCTTTGCTTCTTGCATGTTCGTCTTTTAAGTAGATGGTCATAATTGGGGTTGAGGGTATTCTGCGTGCGTCTACGATTTCGATTAGTCGTGGCAAGCCTAATGTGACGTTTTGTTCTTTGACACCAGCATAGTGGAAGGTTCTAAGAGTCATCTGTGTGCCAGGTTCACCGATTGATTGCGCTGCAACAATGCCCACTGCCTCTCCTGGCTCCATAAGGGCACGTTTGTACTGTTCTGCTGTTGAGTTGGTTGCTTTATCTACACCTTTCTTGGTAAGCTTGTTTTTGGCAAAGTTCTGTTTAAGCTGGGTCAATAAAATCGGCGTGAGCTGGTCTTCAACATTCTTGAGTTGCTTTTTGATGTGATCTGAAGATGCAGGTTCGCCTTTTTCTTCACCGATTTTAATCTGATCGATGAGTCGGCTGACGTTAACGGCTTTACCATGATCGCTTTTTGCTGGGTCAACACCGTCTTCGCCATATCTGAACTGGATGATATCGCCTGCTGAGTCACGTACGGTGCTGTCATATTCTAGGCGGATGTGCTCAAGCGCATTAATCAATCGTCGCTGCATGTAACCGCTCTGCTGAGTGCGGACAGCTGTGTCGACTAGTCCTTCTCTGCCACCCATAGCGTGGAAGAAAAACTCAATTGCATCTAAACCTGTTTGGTATGAGTTGTAGACGAACCCTCTTGCTCTTGGAAGAGGATCATTGGGCTTGAAGTGTGGAAGTGCACGATCTGCATAGCCTCGCAGAATACGCTTGCCTCGAACTGACTGTTGTCCAACGCAAGCTGCCATTTGACCGATGTTAAGACTTGAGCCTCTTGCACCAGTTCTTGTCATTACGATACCTGCGTTATCCAGTGTGAAGTCATCGTCTGCTATTTTGCCTGATTCATCTCTGGCTGTTGCAAGCTCATGCATAACATAGATTTCGAACGATTCTTCCAGCGTTTGCCCTGGCAAGCGTGGCAGTGTGCCATTCCGATAGTTTTCGATGTGCTCGTCGATTTTCTTTTGGATACGATCCATGGTTTTTGCCATACGATTTCGCGCTTTTGGCGAGAGAACTAGTTGGTCGTAGGTGTAGCTAAAGCCTCTCATTGAAATATAGAGTTTGAGTAGGTGCGTGATTTTGTTTAGGAATTCTCTGCCCGCTTGAGTTCCGTAGTCTTTGATAATGCGATGAAGCAAACTTTCAGATTGCTCGGAGCCAATGGAACGTCTGTCAATAATGCCTGAAACAAGCTGGCCATTTTTGACTACGACATAAGCATCGTGTTTGCATTCTTCTTCTTCACATTTAGTACATCCTTGGCAAATGTTGGCTTTCAAAACGTAATTCAACGTTTTCGGTAAGAATAAACTGAAGATTTGTTTGCCTGACCACATGGGTTGGGGCTGCTTGATTTCAGGTTCGGGTGTTGGTCCAATGTATCCAGTTGTTGTTAAGAGTCTGCTAACTTCGCCCTTGGTTAGATAATTACCTTTTCGAGTGAAGTAATATGCGCTTGTAATAAAATCTCTGATGGCACCGATGATTGGTCCGCCAAATCTGGGTGAAAGGATTTGGTCTTGAACCTGCATTAGTAGTAAGCTTTCGGTTCGGGCTTCTTCGCTTTGTGGAACGTGAAGGTTCATTTCGTCACCGTCGAAGTCAGCGTTGTAAGGTGGACAAACACAAAGGTGCAATCGGAAAGTCTTGTATGGTAGCACGCGAACATAATGTGCCATGATGGACATGCGGTGAAGCGATGGCTGTCTGTTGAAGATAGCTATGTCACCATTCTTGAGGTGCCTTTCTACTACGAATCCCAACTCAACAGCTTCAGCAATTTTTGTTCGATCAACAACGAATTCAAGCCTAATACGTTTCCCGTCTGGTCGGATGATGTAGAGTGCACCTGGATAAGTCTCTGGACCGTTAACTACCAGCTTCTTCATCTCCTCAATGTTCCAAGCGGTAACCTTTTCTGGAACAGACAATCGCATAGCAACATCTTGTGGAACACCAACCTCGTTTATGTCAAGGTTCGGGTCAGGAGAGATGACGGTACGTGCTGAAAAGTCGACACGTTTACCTGAAAGATTACTGCGGAAACGTCCTTCTTTCCCTTTTAGTCGTTGTGAGAGAGTTTTAAGTGCTCTGCCGCTACGGTGTCTTGCTGGGGGTATGCCAGATGCTTCATTGTTAAAGTACGTTGTAACGTGGTACTGCAACAGCTCAGAGAGATCCTGGATGATAAGGGTTGGCGCGCCTGCTTCCATGTTTTCCTTTAGGCGCTGGTTAATTCTGATAATGTCTACGAGTTTGTGAGTTAAGTCATCCTCAGAGCGAATACCTGACTCCAAAGTGATTGAGGGGCGTACGTAAACTGGCGGAACTGGCAGAACCTGTAGAACCATCCATTCTGGACGTGCAACTTTGGGGTTAAAGCCCAAAATCTCTAGGTCTTCGTCGGAGACGCGTTCGAGCCGTTCACGTATCATACTGGGTGTCAGTGGCTCGGAGCCTAATTCAGTCTGTTCAATGAATTTTGTTGGTTTTTCAAAAGTTATCTTATACTGTACGGACGCGCAGTACGGGCATTGTTTTGCTTTGATTTCAGTCATAATTTCCTTGTAAACTTCATCTGGGATTGTTCCCAAAAGTTCGTTGTATCGCTCAATGCGTTGGCGGGCTTTCTTGGAAGCATCTTCAGTTAAAAGAATGCGTCCGCAGCTCCGGCAAGTTGCTTTTAAGAGATCAAAAATAATTTTGGTAAATTCAATGTGGACGATTGGTACTGCGAGTTCGATGTGTCCGAAGTGCCCTGGGCAGCGGATGGCGGTGTTGCCGCATGTTTTGCAGCGTTGACGTGGTTCGAGGGTGCCTAGTCTGCCGTCCATTAAGCCGGCGGTGATTGGTGCACCGTCTTCGTCATAGGTGTCTGGGGTTTGGATTTCGACCATTGATTGCTTTCTTAGATCTTTAGGTGAGATTAGTCCGAATGAGATTTCGTCTACTACTTTGTGGATTAATTCTTCCTGTGCCATGTTAAGCCTTCTCCTTTAGTCTTAATTTTGGTGTGATACACAAGCTCTGAAGTTCTTGCAACAGTAGCTTGAAAGCGTAAGACACAATTACAGGTGAAATCTTTGCTTTTTCGTCACATATCTTGCAGACATAGCGTCTTTGTTTCATGTCAAAGTAAGCGATTTGCCCACAGTTCTCGCAAATGTAGAGAGTATACTTGTCAGATTCCTCCAAAAGTCTGTCACGCAGAAGCATCGCAGCTCCATGTCCAATGAGGCAGTCTCTTTCCATTTCTCCGAACCTCAGACCACCACCTCGAGCGCGACCTTCAGTTGGCTGTCTCGTGAGCATTTGGACTTGACCTCGCGCTCTGGCGTGTATTTTGTCAGCAACCATATGGTGAAGCTTTTGATAGTAAACTATGCCTACGAATATGTCTGCAACAAATTTTTCGCCTGTTGTGCCGTTATAGAAGACTTCGCTTCCTGTTTGGCTAAATCCAAGTTTTACTAGGTTTTTGCGCACTTCATCTGGTCCTTCGTTTGAGAATGGAGTGCCGTCTGCTGGTTTGCCTCTTGCTGCGGCAGCTTTGCCGGCGAGTGATTCGATGAATTGCCCTATGGTCATTCTTGAGGGGATAGCATGTGGGTTAATGATTAAATCTGGAACCATGCCGTCGTCGGTAAAGGGCAAGTCCTCCTGTGGAACGATTAAGCCGATGACTCCTTTCTGTCCATGGCGTGAAGCGAATTTGTCGCCGAGCTCTGGGACTCGTTGGTCTCGAACTCTGACTTTGACTAGTTGGCTTCCTTCACCGGACTCGGTTATGAATATGCCGTCAACTATGCCTGTTTCTGAGGGACGCATGTCAACAGATGTGTCACGCATTGAGGGTCCTTTAACCTCAAATTCTTTGTATTCTTCAAGGAATCTTGGCGGGCTAATTCTGCCGATAAGAACATCTCCGCCGACTACTTGTGATTCCAAGCTGATAATGCCGTCAGGTTCTAAAAGTCTGTAATATTGTTCTCCTCGGTATCCTCGTGTGCCTGGTTCTGGAACGGTGAATTTGTCTTTTAAGCCACCGAGGTATTGTCGGCATTCTGCCTCGTAAATACGGTAAAATGTTGAACGTGCTAAGCCACGCTCGATTGAGGCTTTGTTGAAGATGATGGCGTCTTCCATGTTATAGCCTTCATAGCTGAGTACGGCGACAACGCAGTTTTGTCCTGTTGGGCGTTGTTTATAGCCCATGACATCCATGTTTTCTGTCTGAACCATAGGTACTTGTGGATAGTGAAGAATGTGTGAGCGTGAGTCAACACGGTGGTGGAAGTTTGTGCCGTAAACTCCGAGGGCTTGTTTTGCCATAGCTGCTTGGTATGAGTTGCGTGGTGACTGGTTGTGTTCTGGATAAGGAATTGTTGATGCACAGATGCCAAGAATCGTGTAAGTTGCGATTTCCACGTGGGTTGTTTCTGGTTCTATTTGGTCAAATGATAGGGCGATGTAAGCGTTCTCTTCTTCTTCAGCATCCAAATACTCAACCAAGCCGTTTTTAACTAGGTCTTCCCAAGTCCATTCACCCAAACCAATCTTTTCAAAATGTTTCGACTGCAACTTTGGCTCTCCATTTTCAACAATTATGAGTGGGCGTCTGACTCTGCCTTCGTCACAGTTAGCATGGAATTCCTCGGTTTCAGTTTGAGCCTTGGAGAAGTATGTTACATTGACTTCGGTTGAGATTTCACCTGATCTGCGTTTTTGGCGGAATGATTCTACCATGTCTTTGGGATTGTTGCAGTATCCAATGATGTTGCCGTCAACGAAAACTTTGGCTCCAGAAATGCGTAAATCAACGCTTGCTTCGTACGCTGGCACGGTTCCCATTTCAAAGAGCAGTTGCTTGATTCTGTCAGGGTTAACACCGACAGCGATTGATGCAGAAAGGGCTAAGTTTTTAACAAGACCACAGTTTGAGCCCTCAGGGGTTTCGTTGGGGCATAGTCTTCCCCAGTGGGTGGGGTGTAAGTCTCTGGCTTCGAAGTTCGGCTGGCTCCTACTGAGCGGAGACTGTAGCCTGCGAAGATGGCTCAGCGTTGAAATGTAGTTTGTTCGGTCAAGGAGTTGCGTGATTCCGACTCTTCCTCTGCCCCAGTTGCCAGTTGCAAGCGCATGTTGGAATCGTTCGGTGATGATTCCTGGACGGACAGCTGCTGAGACGGTTATGATTGGTCCTTTAACGCCGATACGTTCTAGCTGGTATTTGATGTCTCTTGTTAAGTTTCTAAATGATACACGAAACAGGTCTGCTAAGAGTGGTCCTCCAAGGCGTAGTCGTTTGTTTTTGAAATGGTCTTTGTCGTCTGGTTGTCTCCTTCCTGTTTTTAGTTGGATTACGCGGTATGCCATTTCGCCTAAGAATATGGCCTTGTCTCTGCGGTTCTTTTCGCTTCTTCCCAAGTGGGGTAGGAAGTTTTTGTCGAGGGCTGTTTCTGCTTTTTGCAGGCGGTATTCTTCGACTTGTCCGTGGGCAACGCGGTTGCCGATGAATAGGATTGCGTCGGCTGGTGTGTCAACACCGATGGCTTTCTCGAATGAAGCTGAAAGTTGGGTTTGCATTTCGCTATCAAGCGATACGGCTTCGGCGATGTCTTTGTCTTTCTCCAAGCTTAGTGCGCGCATGATGACGACAAAGGGGATTTCTGTTGGCACTCCTGGCATGGTGACGTAAATTGCGTCGTCTGATTTTAGTTTGAGTTCGATTCTGGCTCGGAAGCCAACCGTTGTTGAGAATATTTTTGCTTGGAAAACTGGGGCTGTACCTTTGTCATCTATGTCGACGATTACGCGGTTTGGCGCAAGGTCTTCCATGGCGACGATTACGCGTTCGGAGCCGTTTACGACAAAATATCCGCCTGGATCATCTGGGTCTTCTCCCGCTGCGATGAGTTCTTCTTTGGAGAGTTGTGATAGGAAGCAAAGTTTGGATTTTAGCATGACCGGTATATTGCCGATGTAGACTAGTTCGGTATCTTGTTCTCTGCCGTCGATGACTGGTGTCATTTCCAGTGCGATTGGTGCTGAGTAAGCGAGATTGCGGAGTCGTGCTTCCATTGGGTAGATTTCATGTTTTGTTCCGTCCACTTCGGTTGCGTATGGTCCTGTGATGCGTGATTGTGGGTCAATTACCCAGATTTGTCCTAGTTTGACTTTGTAGGGGCTTTCCGGGACTTCGATGGGAATTTCAGCTACTTCGTCAACTACCTCTTGCAAGCCGTGATCGATGAATTCGTTATAGCTGTCAAGATGTTGGCGAACTAGGCCTTTTTCATTGAAGAAAGTTTTCAAAAGATAATGGACATCTTCTTTTTGCATAACAGTCAAGTTTTCAGTTCTCCCATAAATTTGAGGTTAAAGATGGATTGTGATTTTTGGTTAAGCGTGTTTTCGTCAATTCTCCATTCCCTCCGATGCTGGGTTGGTCCAACTCGAAAAAGGATTCTCCTAACTTTTCTAAGAGCACAAACAGAAGCCGCATAGCTTACTAATAAACTTTTTTATGCATATTCAGGCTAAGATAAAGGTGTGCTAAACTTTCATAGAGCCAATGGTTGAAAAAATCTTCCCCGGGTTGCCGTTACATGGAGCAAACCCAAAAAAGAGAATAAAAAACTCCTGTAACGAGTAAATAGTGGAAAGCTTGGTTTGACTCAACGCCAAAAACATTAGAAAACGCCTATTCTGCAACCAAACGCTTTTTTGAAGACTTGAAAACACTAATTAAAACTTTTAGCTGTTAGCTATTGCTTATTGTTCCTATGGAACTGGTGCCATCAATTAACTACTGCCCTCATAATTATAGGCTTAATACCCGCTGTTTAAGATATTTTGCTCTTAGCGTTTGATTATCTGCAAATCTACAGCTTTGTTATTATTGTTACTTATTTTTTTGGTTATTAGAGGCAGCAGGTTTTGGTCCAATTCATACCCTACGCTGGCACGGTCATTTTGCATGGCAATCTTTGTTGTTGTGCCAGAACCTAGAAAAGGATCTAGGACCAGTTCGCTTTTGATGCTGAACATCCGAATTAAGCGTTCTGCGATTTCTTCTGGGTAAGCAGCTGTTCTTCTTTCCATTTCGTTTGTGGTTTGGCGTGTGCCTTTTAGAGCCCAGATTTGACTGAACCATTCGTCGCGCTGAGCCTTTGTGAAAGCGCTGTCATATCGCACTTTATCATGTGGTTGGAATTTACGCAGATTACCCTTTCTAAAAATCAAAATAAACTCGCAGTCCAGCGTAACATAAGCATTCGGCGGCAGAAACCCTGAACCCAGAAAGGCGCCTTTACCTTTGTACCTTGGCTTGGTTGTAGGCTTCTTCCATAAAATGTATGGTAGCGTGGTGAAGCCAATTTTTTCGCAGACTTCCGTTATTCTTGAGTGGTTGGGGAAGAGCTGGAATTTGCCGTTTATTGTTCTTGTTGCGTCGCCGATGTTTATGCAAGCGATTCCCCCGTCAGATAGGACACGGTAAGTCTCCAGCCAAACTCTTGCCAAATTCTCATGCATCACTTTGTAAATTTCTTTAACGATTTCTTCACCGCTGCCTGCATCTAGCTTCTGCCAAAGCTCTGATATTTTAGGGTCTGTTTCGGCGAAGATTTTGTCCCACATTTGTATCATTGGGTAAGGTGGCGAAGTCACCATTAACTGAACACTGCTGTCAGCTAGTTCTGGCATCTGCTGGCTATTGCCTATAATTATTCTATGCAGAGTTAACATGCTTGCCATAAGTATCAGCCATTCTACGTTTTACTTTTGCGGTGTCACTTATGCTGAACATGCTTTGGGTTTCTAAAAAGGAATAGCATCTATTCATCTTAGCGATTTAGCTATAAAAACTACCCTGTCTTTTTAGCAATCCCTATCCATTTTATAAAATCAAATCGCTGTTTTGTTATTAAAACAGCAGACTTCAAGAAACGGGAAATGATTAATAAGACAGTAACCAGACAATTTTGTATCCTGAGCTGCGGTAACCAAGCCAGGTCAAAGGTGAAGGACTCAAGATCGACGCTTTGACATTAGGCGCCCAGATGGGAAATCCTTTCCCGCAGGGGTTCGCAGGTTCGAATCCTGCCCGCAGCACCAAAGTATTCTAGCAAAATACAAAATAACCCAGCCACCACAAGCATATTAGAGGCACGCGTGCTTTGACCATCCAACAAGTCACATGGGACCTAACAGAGCTTTTTCCCAGCATAACCGACCCCAAAATCAACCAAGCTATCGCGCAAGCAATAGCTGTAGCAGACCAATTTGAGAAGACCTATCGTGGAAAAATAACCCAACTTACAGCCGATGACTTGCTGAGGTGCTTGCAAGATGTGGAATCGTTTGAATCAAAAATCAGCGACATAACGTTGTATTCTAGCCTCTCGTTCTCGGCCAACATGACACTGCCCGAAACGCAGGCGTTAAATGACAGAATCGACAAGCTTGGAGCAAGAATAAGCAAACAGTTGGCATTTTACTCGCTAGAGCTTGGCAAGCTAGTGAAAAGCAAGCCTAAACTAATCGAGGAGCCCGCCCTAGCCAATTACAGGCACTTGCTCCAGCGCGTTCATCGCCGAGTAGAGCACCAACTCTCCGAAATAGAAGAGCAGCTTATTATCGAAAAGGACCAGTTCGGCGTTAACGCGTGGGAGGAACTGCAGAGCAAATGGCTCAACACTCGACTCTTCGACGTAACGGTTTTGGGAGAAAAAAAGACTCTTAGCTATGGGGAAGCGAATGGTTTGCTGCCTAGCCCTGACCGAGCCACAAGAGAATCCGCCAACCGTTCGATTTACGGGCTGCTTGGCAAAGACGGCGAAGTCTTTTCAGCAGCACTTCGAAGCATCTGCAATGACTGGGTTAGTACTTCTAAACGCAGGAAATACTCTTCGCCCATGGAATCCAGCCTAATCAGCAATGACACCGAACAAGGCATAATCACCATTTTGCTTGAGGCCATTAAAGAAAACGCTCCCATTTATCGGCGATACCTCAAATTGAAAGCCAAACTCATGGGTCTACCTGTATTCGGGAATCATGACATTGTGGCTCCATTGCCTGAGTCTCCAGAACTCAAGTTTAATTTTAAAGAAGCACAGGAGCTAGTTACAAAAGCGTACAGCCGCTTTGACCCAAAATATGCAACTGCCGTCAAAGAAATGATTGTCAAACGCCACATCGACGCCACCCCAAGATTTGGCAAACGCAACGGTGCCTTCTGCGCAAGCTACTATAACGGCAAATCAGCCTACATCCTCCAAAGCTTCAACGGTTCACTAACCGACGTTTACACGTTGGCGCATGAACTCGGGCACGCTACCCACGACTGGTTTGCCTCAAGAAGCCAAACCCTGCTAAACATGAATGTTCCCTCCGTCGTGGCTGAGACAGCGTCCATTTTCGGCGAGCTTTTGCTTACTGAACAGTTGTTGGACAAAGCAAAATCAGAGGCGGAACGCAAGGCAGTGTTGTGCCTAGTTTTAGATGAGGCAGGGATGACAACTTTCCAAGTAACTGCACGTGTGTGGTTCGAGCAGTCACTTTACGAATCAATACAACGAGATGAATTCTTGGATTACAGGACCATCTGTAGCCATTGGATCAAGGCTCGTGACCGCATATACGGCGATGCAGTCACATGGTTACCTGAAATGGAAGCAGAATGGACCATGAAACCGCACTATTACATGGCGAACTATCGATTCTACAACTACCCCTATGTCTACGCTCAAATGTTCGTTTACTCATTGTATGAGCGGTATCTGGAAGAAGGCAAGGCATTCGTGCCTAAGCTGGTTAAGATGTTGTCGTTGGGTGGCAGCGTTTCCCCAATAGAAATCGGCAAAATTGTGAATTTAAATGTGGCGTCGCCTGCCTTTTGGAAGAGCGCCCTGAAGGTGTTTGAGCGCTTAATCGGTGACTTAGAAGAAATAGTCTAAAGATCAAGCAAGCCATAACGAAAACAGAAACCCAAAAATGATTTGCAGCTTGCCGTTTGAGAGAATTGTTTTATGGGTGGTTTGTTGCAGTCAAATACCTTTATTGAATTCTGCGGAGCATTGGAAAACTGCATTTTGTTTTGCGTTTTTGGAGTTGAATGTTTTGGAGTCTAAAAAGTCCAATGTTCCTGAACCAGAAATGACCGCTGAAGGCAAATTCAAGTGCAAGCAGACAATCAAAGTATGATAATCGTGAGGATTATGAGGCGCACTGTATAGAGGAGCATCCAGGTGGAATGTAACTGAAAAATCGTTCAATAAAAGTTCAGGCGTTAAAAATTTCGGAGTGGGCAGATGAAAAGTTTGCCCTTTTAGTTTACTTTTTTTCCTTCGACTCTTGGAACAGCTTCTTTATGGCGCCGAGTCTTGCCTTCTGCGCAAGCACATCGCTTGTAACCACTGTCAGAGCTTCTTCTGGGCACCATTTGACGCACTGCGGGCCTTCAGGCTTTTCTTTGCACATGTCGCAAACATAGACGACTTTGGTTTCTGGATGAAGCATTATAGCGCCGTAGTCGCAAGCTTCAATGCACCAACCGCAGCCATTGCACTTGTCTTTGTCTAGAACAATGTTGCCTGTGTCAGTGGATTGTGAAAGCGCGTCTCGTGGGCAGGCTGCAACACACGCTGGGTCTTCGCATAGTCTGCACGTAACAGCCATGTTGGCTAGCTGGTTAACGCGAACAACTCGGATGCGTGATTTAAGCGGGTTGAAGGCTTTTTCTTTGGTAAATGAGCAAGCATACTCGCAGACTTGGCATCCGACACATTTTTCTGGGTCAGCGGAAACAAATTTTCGCTCATGAATTTTAACCATTTTTTATGCCTCTTTAATTATTTTTGAGAATTCTTCTAGACCTAACTCTTGAAGTTTGGCTTTGCTGGGTACACCTTCGACGCTCCAGCCTCGAGCTTGATAGTAATCGTCAAGCAACAGGTCGAGTTCGTCTTCGGTTACGACAGCTCCTTTTGCCGGACCATCGTCTGGGATAGGCTGGTTCATGACTTTCCATGGGAGAGTATCGTCTTCTCGGGTTAGGCCTTCTCGGAGGTTAATGAGTTTGGCAAGGTTGATTATTCGTTCGCCGGCAAGGCTGAGCTCTTCGGCGGTCATGTCTGCACCTGTGACGAGACTGTAGAGTTTTGCCATGTCGGCGGCTTCCTTGTATAGCGTGCCTTTTGCGTTCTTGCAGATGATAAGTGAATCGATTAGTGCGTAAAGATCTTCGGAGTCTTTGACGAGTTTGCCTCTACCCTTCTCAGCTTTTAAGCGATCAACCTTTCCCTTTAGGTCTATAGCGTATGCGCCGCTGCGGTTGTGGTCTGCTCCACGGAATGAAACCGCAAAGCCCAACGCAGCGGTTTTTAGGCATCTTAAGTCATATCCTGTGACTTCTAAGCCTTTGATTTGCTGGGCAAGCACCGCCGAGTTTTTGCCAATTTTTTCGGCCGCTGCCTTCACGCCGTCAGCAAGCATGTTACCGATACCTTCGCGGTTGCCTATTTTTTCTATAAGTTGGATAAGTGCATCTGCGTTACCAAAGTGGGCGTCGATTCCGCCGAGGTCTTCGTGGGTTAAGATGCCTTTTTCATGGCAGTCCATGACGAAACTGACAGTTACACCTGCACTCTGTGCATCTAAACCGTAGTAGTTGCAGAGTTCAGCGGCTTTGATTATCGCGTCAAGCTTGTCGACGCCGCAGTTTGGTCCCAAAGCCCACAGGTTGTCATATTCCATGCGGGCCATTGTGCCTTTGTATGGTCCATCGCGAATAACGGCTTCATGTTCACAGCGCATGGCGCATGAGTTGCAAGCGATGATTTTTGCGATGTAACGTTCGTTTAATGCTTCGCCGCTGACTTTTTCAGCATTGTCAAAGTGGGCGTTGTTGTAGTTGCGGGTGGGCATGCAGTAGAGAGCGTTTTGTATCATTAGGTTTTCCGGGGTGCCGAGAGTGCGATATTTCTGTGCGGCAGGTCCTTTCATGCGTTCATGGAATTCTTTGACCATTTCCATAAATTCTTCGGGTTTGGCTACTATGATGTCGTGGGTTCCTCTTACTGCGATGGCTTTGAGGTTTTTGCTGCCCATGACTGCGCCAAGGCCTGTTCTGCCTGCGGCTCTTGTTTTATCGTTTATTATGCATGCAATTTTTGATTGTTTTTCACCAGCTAGACCGATTGAGGCTACTCGAACGTAGTAGTCTCCGAGTTCTGTTTTGATGGCGTCTTCGGTTTCTGAGGGTGATTTGCCCCAAACCTGTGAGGCGTCAAGCAGCTGGACTGAGTCATCGTCAATCCAGAGGTAAACTGGTTTTTCTGCTTTGCCAGTTAAAATAACTGCGTCGTATCCCGCTCTTTTGAGTTCTGCTCCAAAGGTGCCGTGACTGACTGCTTCGCCGACACCGTTGGTTGCTGGTGATTTTGATATGAAGGCGTGCCCGTTGCCGCCTGTGGGAAACATAGTTCCTGAGACTGGTCCAAGTGCTAGGACAAGCGGGTTTTCTGGGCTGAGCGGGTCTACGCCTGCTTTTGAGTTGGATAAGTAGAGTTTCATGCCTAAGCCGATTCCGCCAATGTATTTTTTGGCAGTTTCTTCGGTGAGTTTTTCCACATGGACTTTGCCTGTGGTTAAATCAACGTTTAGGATTTTTCCTGCGTAACCGAGCAAACCTTGCTCCTCCGTATTTTTAAAGTTATAAGTCAAGTGAAAAGTATATTAAGTTAATGGGTTTTTAATCTGGAAACTCACGGCTTTCAGCGGAGTTCAAGCCATCGTCATGCATAATAACGCATAACGCTTTGGTCAGGCAAAAACTGCAGTAGAAGAAGAAAAGAAATATCAGAACCAACGAACAATCACATAAGCGAACATCAATGCAAGTCAAAGTCCACTACATTAGCCTCGTAAAATCCTACACGAACAAAAGTCAAGAAGAAATCACCCTAAATGAGGGTGCGACCTTATCGGAGCTCCTGGACCAAATCGCTCAAATCTATGGCAAACAATTCTCCACAGAAGTCTATGACCCAAACAAGAAAGAAATAAAACAGACATTTGTCGCCATGGTAAACGGAATAATGATGGACCAGCTAAAAGGCCTAAATACACCGCTTAAAAACGGCGACAACATCATTCTCATGTCGCTTATGACAGGCGGCTAAAAGAAAGGTCACATGCATACATTTTTCTTAACGCCTATCCTCTATAAAGTATAATGTTGTCTGCGATAGAATGCAACAACTGTTGGTTAATTTTAAAATTAAAAGAGAGAGCGCTAAAAAAGCGCTAAAGAAATTTGCGGTTTATTTTTCTTTCTTGGCTTCTTCTGCTGTTTGGAACAGGTTCCTGACAGCTTTCTGTCGGTACTTCTGTGCCAACGTTTCCGCTGTAACATAGGTTAATGCTTCTTCTGGGCACCATTTGACGCATTGTGGCTCTTTCGTTTCGTTGTCTGTGCAGCTATTGCATGTGAAGACAATTTTCTTGTCTGGATGCATGTTCATGGCGCCGAATTGGCAAGCGCTGATACACCATCCGCATCCATTGCAGGCGTTCTCGTCAACACGGATTATGCCTGTGTTTTCTTCTTGTTTGAGCGCGTCTCTTGGGCAGGCGGCTACGCATGCCGGGTCTTCGCAGTGTCTGCAGGTAATTGCTAAGTTTACTAGTGGTCCCATGCGCATGGCGCGTATGCGTGATTTGTTTGGGTTGAAGGTTTTTTCGTTAACCATACTGCAGGCATATTCGCAGACTACGCAGCCGATGCATTTGTCAGGGTCTGCTGTTACGAATTTTCTGTCTTGTGGGCGGACCATTTTTAGTTTCCTCCTTGAGCTTTGGCTTCTTGAGCAACTTTCATTGCGCCTTCGGCAATGTAGGCTAAGTCGCCTAAACCGACCGCTTGTAAGCGGTCAACCGTTGGGATGCCGTCCGCTGTCCATCCTCGTGAAGCGTAGTAGTCGTCTAATCCTATTTGGAGCTCTTCGTCGCTGACGCAGAGACCTTTAGCTGGTCCCTCGTCGGGTACTGGGAAATTTTTTATCTTGTATGGAACAGTGTCAAAAGCTCTTGTGCCTTTGCCTTCTCGGATGTTAAAGAGTCTCGCGAGGTTTTCGATTCTATCACCATCTTTGGTCATTTCTTCAGGAGTCATCGGTATGCCAGTTGCCAGTGTGTAATAGTTTGCTAGGTCTTTCCAGCCGTCGTAGTATGTGCCTCTGCTGAACTTGCAAACGATAAGTGAGTCAATGATGTTGTACATGTGGCTCTCGTCAGTGATCATTTTGCCTCTGCCTTTCTCAATCTTGAAGCGGTTAACTTTACCTTTAACGTCAGGTGAGTAAGCACCGTTTCTTAGGTGGCAGGCGCCTCTAAACGAGACACTAAAGCCCAAAGCGGCAGTCTTCAGCGTTCGCAGGTCATAGCCTGGAAGTTCTAAGCCTTTAATGTGGCAAGCGTACTTGTACGCGTCTCCACCGATTAACTCAGCAGCTCTCGCGGTTCCTTCAGCTAGAATGTTGCCAAGCCAGCCTTCGCGCTTACCAATCTTATGAATTATAGCAATTAATGCTTCTGCATTTCCGAATTTGAGGTCTATGCCATCGGTTTGTTCTTTGGTGATTATGCCATGCTCATAGAGATCCATTGCGAATGCGACGACGACTCCGATGGATATGCCGTCCATGCCGTACTCGTTAGTTATGCGCATGGCTTCAATAACTGCGTCAAGTCGGTCAACGCCGCAGAGCGGTCCCATGCTCCAAAGGCACTCGAACTCTAATCTTGAGGTTGAGCCTTTGTATGGTCCTTCTGGAACGACTGCAATGTGGTCGCAACGCATTCCGCATGTTGCGCAGCCAACAATTTTCTTAACATAATGCTCGTTTAGGTATTCGCCGCTGACTTTCTGTGCGCCTTCAAAGGTGGCGTTTGTCCAGTTCCTTGTTGCCAAGGCTGAAAGTGAGTTAAGAACCAATACGTTTTCGGGTGTGCCCAAAGTCTTGTATTTCTTGGTTGCTGGACCCTTCATGCGTTCATGAATCATTTTTATGTATTCTTTGAAGCCTTCAAGATTTGCAACGTTAACGTCATGTGTTCCTCGCACTGCAACTGCTTTGAGGTTTTTGCTGCCCATGACTCCGCCCATGCCGGTACGTCCGATGGCGCGGAACTCGTCGTTTATGATTGCTGCAAACCTGCAAAGTTTCTCTCCAGCTTCGCCGATTGCTGAAACGCGAATGTAAAAGTCACCGAGTTCATCTCTGATTTTGATGTCTGTGTCATTTACTGTTGCGTTTTTGAGATATTCAGCGTTTCGTATTTCAACTTTGTCATCGTCAATCCAAAGGTAAGATAATTTTGGTGCTTTGCCAGTGATTACTACGGCGTCGTATCCTGCCCGTTTTAGGTCAGGACCGAAAAATCCGTGTGCTTTAGCTTCACCGACGCCTCCAGTGGCAGGTGACTTGGAAACAACAGCGTAACCGTTTCCGGCTGTTGGACCCATGGTGCCGCTGAGTGGACCCGTGCAGTAGATTATTGGGTTGTCGGGGTCAAAGGCATCTGTGCCTGGCTTTGAGTTATCCATAAGTAAGCGGATGCCTAAGCCTATTCCGCCAATGTAGCTTTTAGCCATCTCTTCACTTAATGGCTCAGTTTTTGTCTCTCCCGTTGTGAGGTTAACATGTAAAATTTTTCCCGCGTAAGCAAACATGCTTTTTTACCCCTCAAATTCTTGTTATTGATAGCTTAGTCAATTGAAAACTATATTAACTTAATGGGTGATTCATTTAAAAAAACACGGTTAAATACGACCTGTTTTCCCATACACAACGCGATAAAACCTCCGTTAACTCGGTTGCCTTTATGGATGAAGAAGCGAAAACTTAAACCAAACCACGCTAATTCCTCTCAGACAGGCGAAAAATCTTGAACCGAACGGATAGGCTAAAACAATCAGCAGAAAAGCAGGGCAAAGAATGTGACTTTTTAATCTTCAACCAAACAAACATAACCTACTTTTCAGAATTCTCAGGAGCCAGTGCACTGCTCATCCCAGCCCAAGGCGAAAACACTCTCTACGTCTCAGGCGTCAATTATGAACAGGCAAAAACAGAAGCCAAAGGCGCGACTGTCG
>Ga0316624_10000074_pt1 | contig 26613 bp, 26 predicted proteins | sample OWC_Aug_N3_C1_D5_FD_207657 | JGI IMG/M metagenome (GOLD analysis project Ga0316624, IMG submission 207657) | Wetland soil microbial communities from Old Woman Creek delta, Ohio, United States - OWC_Aug_N3_C1_D5_A | ecosystem: Environmental > Terrestrial > Soil > Wetlands | place: USA: Ohio... | reverse complement strand
CCGATAGGCTGGCGGACCACGCCGAAGACCTGAGCCACCACGCGCTGCGCGGCGAGGTCTGGGACAAGGCGCTCGCCTACAGCCGGACCGCCGGCCTGCGCGCGCTCGAGCGCTCGGCAGCGCGCTCGGCGGTCGCCGCGTTCGAGCAGGCGCTTGACGCGCTGGGCCGCTACCCTGCCGACCAGAGCATCGAGCAGGCGATCGACCTGCGCCTGGACCTGCGCGCCGCACTTAGTCCGCTTGGGGAATTCGCGACCATGATCCGTTACCTGCAGGAGGCCGAGGCGCTCGCCTGCAAGCTGCCCGAGCGTACGCGCCTCGGCCTGGTGTCGTCTTTTCTTGCGAACTATTACACCCTGCAAGGCCAGACCGATCGGGCGCTGGAATGCGGTCAGCGTGCGCTCGAGATCGGTGCGGCGACTCCGGATCGGGCGCTGCAGGTGCTCGCCAATGCGTCGATCGCGACCATTCAGCTTTCGCTTGGCGATTACTCCGGCGCCATCGGTATCGCGGGGCGCAATCTCGAGCTCCTGACAGGCGGCGCGGAGTACGACCGCTTCGGCATGGGACCTTTGCCGTCGGTCTACTCGCGCGTCATCACTGCGCTGTCGCACGCGGAGCTGGGCCAGTTCGCGCAGGCAATTGGCAGCGCCGACGGCGCCATGCGCATCGCCGAGGCGATCGATCATCCTCACAGCTTGATACTCGCCTGCCAGGCGTCCGGCACGGTGCAGCTGCGGCGCGGCGACACGCGCGCAGCCATCGCGCTGCTCGAGCGCGGCCTTGCGCTGAGCGAGGCGGCGGACATTCCCGCGCCGCTGCCGCAGCTCGCCGCGCAGCTGAGCTTGGCGTACGCATTCGATGGGCGGGGGGCGCAGGCGCTCGAGATACTCGATCGGGGCGTGCGTGTGGCGGTCGCGGCCAACAACGCTTTCGGCCACCTGCTGCGCTCGGGATACCGCAGCGAGGTGCTGCTCGCGCTCGGGCGCGCTGACGAAGCGCTGCCGCTCGCCCAGCGCTACCTGGAGATGACGCGCTTCATACGGGCGCGCGGGCTGGAGGGCTGGGGAAACCGGCTTTACGGTGCGGTCGCGGCCTCGCTCGGGGCGCCGGCGAACGAGCAGGCAGGCCCGGCTTACGAGCGCGCGCTCGCCATCGCCGAGGAGCTCGGTATGCGCCCGCTCGCGGCCCATTGCCATTTCGGCCTGGGTCTGCTCGCCGGGCGCAGCGGCCGGGCGGAGGAGCACCGCGGGCGCCTGCAGGCGGCGCGCAGTGCATTTTCTGAGCTGGGCATGACGCGCTGGGCGGAGCGCGTCGACGACGAGGCCTCGCAGCGCATTCCGCTCGCGCTATAGGGGCGCAAGCCCCATCTCACCGAAGGAGGAGTAGCCGTGATCGTATTTCGCAAATTGCAGGAGACCTTGACGATCCTGAAAGTGGCGGTGCCTGTATTGAGGGGCGGCGTCCTCACGACGCGAACCATGATCCTCCCCGACGCCGGTAGGCCGGGTGCGCGCCGGCGGACGGCATCCGTGCCGCGCAGCTTCCAGCAGGCGTTCGAGAAGTACGGCATGAAGATCGGATTGCGCATCGGGGACAGACAGAGCGCCACCCTGTCGATTCCGGGCGCGCGGGTCGGCGAGAGCCGCGAGGTCACGCGCGAGCTCGAGCGCACGTTCTCCTCGGGGGCCGGCGAGCACTGGGTGGGATTCGACGTCAGGCCCGGCGGTGGCAAGCGCCGTTCTTCCGCGAGGCAAGTGACGACGTTCAGGCTGCGCGGCTTCCGCGACCGCAGCGCACAGGCGTTCCAGCTGATGCCGGTGGTGCTCGCGCTCGGCGGCCAGAAGTTCGAAGAGCACCATCTCCTCGGCGTGAGCGTGCTGTACGCGCAGCCGAGGCTTGTGCACACGCGCGTCGACTCGCGCTTCGTTAGCAAGCGTCGCTAGGCGATCATGGCGACTGCGGAGCGCGTCAGGGTCTTCTGGCAGCCGGGCTGCACGAGCTGCCTGAGGACCAAGGAGTTCCTCACCCGGCAGGGCGTGGATTACGAGTCGATCAACGTGCACGGCAACACCGCGGGCATGGAGGCGCTGCGCGCGCTCGGCGCGCGCAGCGTGCCGATCGTCGCGCGCGGCGCCGACTTCGTCTACGCGCAGTCGCTCGCCGACGTGGTGCGCTTCCTCAAGCTCGACATCCGCCTGCACGACAAGCTCTCGCCGCAGCAGCTCGTCGACAAGCTCGATCTGGTGCTCGCGGCCGCGGTGCGCTACGTGCGGCAGATCCCCGCAGACAAGCTCGACAAGCCGTTCCGCAATCGTAACCGCCCGATCCGGATGCTCGCGCACCACGTGTTCCGCATTCCCGAGGCCTTCGTCGAGGCGATGCGCGACGGGCGCGAGCTCAGCTACGAGTTGATCATGCAGCCGCCGGAGGACGCGCTGCGCTCGACGCAAGACCTCGCGCGCTACGGCGAGGGCGTGCGCGCAGGGGTGCGCGCGTGGTGGCAGGGCTATCCGGACAAGCGCTGCGAGCAGATGATGGACACCTACTTCGGCCGCCACCGGGTGCACGAGGTGCTCGAGCGCAGCGCCTGGCACCCGGCGCAGCATGCGCGCCAGCTGATGCTGCTGCTCGAGGACCTCGGCATCGAGCCGCAGGGCAGGCTCAGCGCACAGGATCTCGCGGGGCTGCCGCTGCCGGAGAAGGCCTGGGACGACTGAGCGCGTATTGCCCGCTCACCGCCGCGCGCGCGCGGATCAATCCCATCAGGCTTTCGGTGAACGGCGCGGCGACGCCGGCGTAGCGCGCGATCTCGAGCGTGCCGGCGAGCAGGCCGTCCACCTCGAGCGGCTTGCCGGCTTCCATGTCCTGCAGCATGGAGGTCTTGAAGGGCCCGAGCACGCGCGCCATGTCGATGCGCGCCTCCGGGTCGATGTCGGCGTCGACGCCGATCTTGCGGCCGATCTCGAGCACTTCGCGCATGATCGCCACCATGTAGCCCTTCACGTAGGCGTCCTCGATCAGGCAGTCGGCCGTCGCGAGCGTGAGCGCCGAGACGGGATTGAAGCTCACGTTGCCGAGCAGCTTGACCCAGAAATCCTTCTCGATGAATCCGCTGCGCACGATCTCGAAACCAGCGTCCTCGAGCGCGTCGGCGATGCGCTGGGTGAGCGGGCCGTTCGCGCCGCCCGGCTCGCCGAGGATCAGCTTCGCGCCCATGTTGTGGCTCACCAGCCCCGGCTCCGGAGTGGAGGCGGCGAGGTGCACCACGCAGCCGACGATGCGCTCGGTCGGCATCGCCCGCGCGAGCGTCCCGCCCGGGTCGAGGCTCTCGAGGCGCAGCCTGCCGCCGCCGAACTTCAGGCGGTCGAAGAACCACCACGGCACGCCGTTCATCGCGGTGACGATGCCGGTGCCCGGACCGCGCAGCGGCGCGATGCCGGCGGCCACGTCGGGCAGGCTGTGGCCTTTGACTGCGACGATCACGTAGTCCTGGGCGCCGAGCGACGCCGGGTCGCTTGCCGCGTTCGGCCGCGCGACATGGAGTGCGCCCGTCGCGCGCGTTCGCACGCGCAGCCCGTCGCGCCGGATCGCCTCGAGGGCGGCGCCGCGCGCGACGACCGAAACCTCGTGCCCGGCGCGGGAAAGCCATGCCGCCAGCAGGCCGCCGACCGCGCCGGCCCCGTAGACGCAGATCTTCATTCGGGAATTCGACGTGGAAAGGAGCGGTCGAACGTACAATAAACACCCGCCGCACGCAATGGAGATGCCCATGTTCTCGTTCACGAAGAAGATGAAGACGCTGCTGCCCACGGGCGGCACGCTGCCCGGACGCGCGAGCGCGCTGCCCGTGCCCGAGCGCCATTTCGTCAACGGCCATGCGCTCAAGCCGCCGTTCCCCGCCGGCATGCAGCAGGCGGTGTTCGGCATGGGCTGCTTCTGGGGCGCCGAGCGCCTGTTCTGGCAGACGCCCGGGGTGTACACGACCGTGGTGGGCTACGCCGGCGGCGACACGCCGAATCCGACCTATGAGGAGGTGTGCAGCGGCTACACCAACCACGCCGAGGTGGTGTTGGTCGTGTTCGATCCCAAGGTCGTTTCCTACGACGCGTTGCTCAAGGTTTTCTGGGAAGGGCACGATCCCACGCAGGGCATGCGCCAGGGCAACGACGCCGGTACGCAGTACCGCTCGGCGATCTACACTTACGGTGACGAGCAGGCGCGCCTTGCTGCGCAGACAAAATCGACCTTTGAAAAAGCGCTGCAGGCGCGTGGCTTCGGCCTCGTCACGACCGAGATCCGCCCGGCGCCGACCTTCTATTACGCCGAGGACTACCACCAGCAGTATCTCGGCAAGAACCCGAACGGTTACTGCGGCCTCGGCGGCACGGGCGTGTCGTGCCCGGCGGGAGCGCTCGCCGGCGCCTGATGCGGCTGGACAAGTGGCTGTGGGCGGCGCGCTTTTACAGGACGCGCTCGCTCGCGCAGCAGGCGATCGAGGCCGGCCGGGTGCGCCTCGAGGGCGAGCGCATCAAGCCTTCCAGGGAGGTGAAGCCGGGCGACCGGCTCGCGATCCGCGTCCAGGACGAGGACTGGGAGATCGCGGTGCGAGCGCTGTCGGAGCGCCGCGGGCCTGCCGCGGCCGCGCGCCTGCTGTACGAAGAGGAGGAGCAGAGCCGGCTCGCGCGCGAGAGGCGGCGCGCGCAGCGCTCGCTCGCGCGCGAACCGGCGCTCGAGCGGCACGGCCGGCCCACGAAGACCGACCGCCGCGCGCTGCGCCGGCTGCGCGGCTACTGAGCGCGCCGTCCGGACCGCTACAGCTTCGGTGCCGGGATCGGCGGGAGCGTCTTCTCGAACGCAAGGCCGATCGCGAGCAGCCTGCGGTCGCTTTTCGCCGGGCCGTCGAGTTCAAGGCCGACCGGCAGGCCCGCTTGCGTCAAGCCGGCCGGCATCGATAGCCCCGGAATGCCGGCGTTGCTGCCGGGATCGGTGTTACGAATGAACGTCGGGAAGGTCGGCACGCGCTTGCCATTCAGCTCCGTGTCCTTGTCGTCGCCGATCGGCGCGGCAGGAAGCGGCGTGGTCGGGAACAGGATCGCGTCGACCTTGTGCCGCTTGAAGTAAGCGGCGTAGGCCGCCTTGAGCTGCGGGCGGAACTTCCTTATCGCTTCGAGATAGACCTTCTTCGGCACGCTCGGCGGCTCGCCTTTGAGCAGAGCTGCGAACAGTCCATGCACGTCCGGGCTGGCGGTCTTTTCCGCCAGCGTCGGGAAATCCACGCCGGTATGGTAGCGCTTGAGGTATGCGGGCAGGTCCTGCGTCACTTCGTAGAGCGCAATCGGGAAGCTGATCTTGTTGTTCAAATCGACGAGATTCGGCACGTCCGCTTCGATGAGAACGACGCCCTCGGCCTTCAGACGCGCCAGCACTCCCTCCATGACTCGGGCGGTCTCCGGATCGATGTCGGCGTACATCGCGCGCGGTACTCCGACCCGCAGCCCTTGCAGCCGCGCGGGTGTCAGCCCAGCCTTGGTTCCCGTCAGCACCGCGTCGAGCAGCGCGAGGTCCTCGACCGAGCGCGCCATCGGGCCGGCCGTGTCGCGCGTATGCGAGATCGGCGTGATACCGGCCTGCGAATAGCGGCCGACCGTCGGGCGCAGGGCCATGATTCCGTCGACCGACGCCGGGATGCGCACCGATCCGCCGGTGTCGGTGCCCAGGCCGGCCGGCGCCAGACGGGCCGCGATGGCGCTGCCGTTGCCGCCCGAGGAGCCCCCCGCGATGCGCGTCGTGTCATAGGGGTTCTCCACCGCCCCAAAGGCCGCATTGTTGCTCGTGATGCCGAAGGCGAGCTCGTGCATGTTGGTCTTGCCTAGCACGATCGCTCCCGCCCGCCGCAGCCTGCGTGCCACGGGTGCGTCCTGCGTGGGGACGAAGTCTTTGAGCGCGGGCGTACCGGCGCTGTTCGGCAGGCCGGCGACGTGAATGTTGTCCTTAAGCACGATCGGAACGCCGTGCAGGGGCCCCATCCACTTCTTGCGCTTGGCCGCCGCGTCGGCCACCTTGGCCGCCTTGAGCGCGCCGTTCTCATCGAGTGTGATGAAGGTGTGCAGGCTCTGGTGCGCCTTGGCGCGCTCGATGAGCGCGCGCGTCAGCGCCTCGCTCGTGATCTCGCCGGCGCGGATCTTGGCTGCGGCCTCGGACGCGGTGAGCGACGTGAGGTCGACCTGAGAACGGGCGGGCGCGGCGAGCAGCATGCCCACGAGCGCGAGACAACAGCTGATAATCTTCATTATGGCTCCCCTGGTTATTTGCCGCGCTTGAGGATCAAGTTCGCGTCGTCGATCACCTTGAAGGGGCTCTTGCCCCACAGGATCGCGCCGTAGAAGAACGGCTCCAGCTTCGCCGCGGCGAGTGCGCGCCACTGCTCTTCGTTCAGCACGACGACCTGGCCGGTCATGCCCATGTCGCCGATCACCGAGAAGGCACCGTACACCACCGGTCCTTGCGGCGGCTTGTCCCAGTTGACGGGCTCGATCTTCGCGACCGCGCCGGGCTGCTGTCCGGGATAGACGTCGAACGCGCCCTGGCAGCCGTCGCCCGAGCGCAGCGAGCAGGCGAGCCGCGAGCCGCGCGCGGGCATGTCCGGTCCCGGACCCTCAGGCAGCGCGCGCGCTGGCCGTGGCCGGCGCGGACATCAGCTCGCGCAGCACGTACGGCAGGATGCCGCCGTGCTTGTAGTAGTCGACCTCGATCGCAGTGTCGATGCGTGACTTGACGGTCACGCGCTTCTCCGCGCCGGACGGGCTCCGGATCACCAGCGTCAGCTCCTGCTGCGGCCGGATGTCGTCCAGCCCAAGCACGTCGACCGTCTCGTCGCCCTTCAGGCCGAGCGACTGCGCGCTGTCCGAGCCCATGAACTGCAGCGGCAGCACGCCCATGCCGACCAGATTCGAGCGGTGGATGCGCTCGAAGCTGCGCACGATCACCGCCTTCACGCCGAGCAGCTGCGTGCCCTTGGCCGCCCAGTCGCGCGAGGAGCCGGTGCCGTATTCCTCCCCGCCGAACACCACGGTCGGCGTGCCTTCCGCGAGGTAGCGCATCGCCGCATCGTAGATCGGCATCGTCTCGTTCTTGTAGCGCGTGACGCCCCCCTCGGTGCCGGGCAGCATCAGGTTCTTGATGCGCACGTTGGCGAAGGTGCCGCGCATCATCACCTCGTGGTTGCCGCGGCGCGCGCCGTAGGAATTGAAGTCGACCACCGCAACGTCGTTCTCCTGCAGGAAAATGCCCGCGGGCGAGGTGGGCTTGATCGATCCCGCCGGCGAGATGTGGTCCGTTGTGACCGAATCGCCGAACACGCCGAGGATCCTGGCGCCGCGGACGGCGGGCACCGCGCCCGGCTGCATCGCGAAGTCCTTGAAGAACGGGGGCTCGGCGATATAGGTGGAGGGCGGCCAGCTGTAGACCTGGCCGGTCGGCGCCGCGATCTTCTTCCACAGCGGATTCGCATCGGCCAGACCGGAATACAGGCGGCGGAACGTCTTGGCGTCCATCGCCAGCTTCATCAGCGCCGCGACCTCGTCGTGCGTCGGCCAGATATGGCCGATGTACACGTCCTGGCCGTCCTTGGATTTCCCAAGCGGCTCGGTGCGGAAGTCCCTGAGCATGGTGCCGGCGATCGCGTAGGCCACCACCAGCGGCGGGCTGGCGAGAAAGTTGGCGCGGATGTTCGGATGGATCCTCGCCTCGAAATTGCGGTTGCCCGAGAGCACCGCGGCGCACACCAGGTCGTTCTTCACCACCGCCTCCTCGATGGACTGCGCAAGGGGCCCCGCGTTGCCAATGCAGGTCGTGCAGCCGTAGGCGGCGACATTGAAACCGAGCTTCTCCAGGTAGGGCAGCAGCCCTGCCCGGGTCAGGTACTCGGTGACCACGCGCGACCCCGGCGCGAGCGAAGTCTTGATGTGCGGCTTGACCTTCAGCCCCAGCTCCACCGCCTTCTTGGCAAGCAGGCCGGCGGCGAGTAGCACCCCGGGGTTGGAGGTGTTGGTGCAGGAGGTGATCGCGGCGATCAGCACGTCGCCCGAGCCGATGTCGGTCCCGTCGAAGGTCTTGAAGCGCTTGCCGAGGTCCTCGGGCTTTTTGGCGAAGCCGTTCTCGGCGACCGGCTTGGAGTAGAGGCTTGCGAACGTGCTCTTCACGCGCTCGAGATCGATGCGGTCCTGCGGGCGCTTCGGCCCGGCGAGCGACGGCATGATGCTGGAGAGGTCGAGCTCGAGCATCTGGCTGTAGTCGATGTCGCCCCTCTTCGGGATGCCGTACAGGCCCTGCGTCTTGAAGTAGGCGGCAAAGGCCTCGATCTCGGCATCCGTGCGGCCCGTGCCGCGGAAGTAGTCGATCGTCTTGTCGTCGACCGGGAAGAAGCCCATCGTGGCGCCGTACTCGGGCGCCATGTTGGCGATCGTCGCGCGGTCTGGCACGGCGAGCGAGGCCGTGCCTTCGCCGAAGAACTCGACGAACTTACCCACCACCTTCGCCTTCCTCAGCATCTCGGTGACGGTGAGCACCAGGTCGGTCGCCGTGCAGGCCGGGTGCAGGCGGCCCTTGAGGTTGACCCCGACCACGTCTGGGGTCAGGAAGTACACCGGCTGGCCGAGCATGCCGGCCTCGGCCTCGATGCCGCCCACGCCCCAGCCGACCACGCCGATGCCGTTGATCATGGTGGTGTGGCTGTCGGTGCCGACCAGGGTGTCCGGGTAGTACACGCCGTCCTTCGACTTGTGCACGCCGCGCGCCAGGTACTCGAGGTTCACCTGGTGCACGATGCCGATGCCGGGGGGCACCACCTTGAACGTGTCGAACGCCTGCATGCCCCATTTCATGAACTGGTAGCGCTCCTCGTTCCTTTTGAACTCCAGGCGCATGTTCAGGTCGAGCGCGTCCTTCGAGCCGTAGTGATCGATCTGCACCGAGTGGTCGACCACCAGGTCGACCGGCACGAGCGGCTCGATCAGCTTCGGGTTCTTGCCCATCTTCTGGGCGACGTTGCGCATCGCGGCGAGGTCGGCGAGCAGCGGCACACCCGTGAAGTCCTGCAGCACGATGCGCGCCAGGACGAAGGGGATCTCCTCGGTGCGTGCCGCGTTGGGCTTCCAGCCGGCGAGCTGGCGCACGTGCTCCTCGGTGACCTTCTTGCCGTCGCAGTTTCTCAGCACGGACTCGAGCACGATGCGAATCGACACGGGAAGCCGCTCGATCTTCAGTCCGAGCGCCTTGCCGAGTTGCTTGATCGAGTAGAACTTGCCGTCCTTGAGCGCTTGCAGAGTGTCGTGCAGGTTGTGCGGCATGGTCAGGTGCCCTTTCTTGATTTCTGGAATTGCGTGAAGCTTTGCGTGCGGTAGGCGCCGCTCGCGACGTACCTGCCGAGCAGGAGGAATTCCCGCGGATCGTAGATGCCGCCTACGCGAGTGACGAGCGGCTTGCCGTCGAAGCCGTAGAACACGAAGGTGGGCGTCGCCCGGACCCCCGCGGCGCGCGCGAAATCCCGCTCCATGGCGTTCTTGCCGTCGAATCCGGTGATCTCCTGCGCGCCCCGGGTGTCGATCTGGAACACCTGGAAGTGCTTGCGGTAGTACTCCTGCACGTCGGGCCGCGACAGCACCTCGCGCTTCATGCGCGCGCAATACGGGCAATCGTCGAACTCGTACATCACGACGATCGCGTGCTTACCGGTTTTCTTCGCGTCCGCGGCCTCGGCCCTCAGGTCGCCGAGGAATGGATGGAAGAAAAAGTCAATCGGGTCGCGGTACGCCGTTGCCGGCGCGGCATGCGCCGCCGGCAGCAGCAGGCACACGAGCAGCAGCGCCAGCGCGCGCAGCTCAGCCCGCATGCGCGCCTCCTTCGCCAATCCACTTGCACTGGGCGTGCAGCTCGCGCTCCAGCACTTCGCGCACTTGCGCGCGCTCCTCGAGCAGCGCGGGCAGCTGCTCGTCGCAGCGCGCGATCGGCGTGGGGTAATTGCGCACCTCGTCGGACAATTCTGCGAGCCTGCGCTCGAGCAGCTCTATCGACATGGCGTCTCCTAGATGACGAACAGGTCCACGAAGTCGTTCACCCGCATGGCGTGCAGGCGCGCCGGGTTCATGCAGGCGTCAAGTATCGCCTGCTGCTGCTTGGACGGAAAGCGGCGCGCGAGGTTCAGCTTGAACTTCTCGACCAGCACCGGCATGCCTTCCTTGCGGCGCCGCTTGTGGCCGATCGGGTACTCGCACACGAACTCGCCGAGCTTCCTGCCGTCCTTGAACTCGACCGTCAGCGCGTTGGCGATCGAGCGCTTGTCCGGGTCGTGGTAGTCACGCGTGAAGCCCTTGTCCTCGACGCAGCTGATCTTGGCGCGCAGCACGTCGATGCGCGGGTCCGCCGCGACCTTGTCCTCGTAGTCGGCCGCGGTCAGCCGGCCGAACAGGATCGGCACGGCGACCATGTACTGGATGCAGTGGTCCCGGTCGGCCGGGTTGTTCAGTGGCCCTTTCTTGTCGATGATGCGGATGCAGGCTTCGTGCGTGCGGATGGTGATCCGCTTGATGTCCTCGGGACTTCGCCCGAGCCGCCGCAGCTCGGCATGGATATCCATCGCGCTCTCCACCGCCGTCTGCGAGTGGAACTCTGCCGGGTAGGAGATCTTGAACAGGACGTTCTCCATGACGTAGGAGCCGAAGGGGCGCTGGAACTTGAATCGCTTGCCCTTGAAGGACACGTCGTAGAAGCCCCAGGTCTTCGCGCTGAGCACCGAGGGATAGCCCATTTCGCCGGTCTTCGAGATGAGCGCGAGGCGCACGCCGCGGCTGGAGGCGTCACCCGCCGCCCAGCTCTTGCGCGAGCCGGTGTTCGGCGCGTGGCGGTAGGTGCGCAGCGACTGGCCGTCGACCCAAGCCTGCGACACCGCGTTCACCACCTCGTCGTAGCTGCAGCCGATCATGTGCGCGACCACGGCGGAGGTCGCGACCTTGACCAGCACGACGTGGTCGAGGCCCACCTTGTTGAAGCTGTTCTCGAGCGCGAGCACCCCCTGGATCTCGTGCGCCTTGATCATGGCCGTCAGCACGTCCTTGACGACCAGCGGCTCCTTTCTCGTGCGCGACAGCCAGTCGGCCGCGGCCAGGATGCCGCCGAGGTTGTCGGACGGGTGGCCCCACTCGGCGGCGAGCCAGGTGTCGTTGAAATCGAGCCAGCGGATCATCGCGCCGATGTTGAACGCCGCCTGCACCGGGTCGAGCTGGAACTGCGTGCCCGGCACCCTGGCGCCGTTCGGCACCACGGTTCCCGGCACGATCGGGCCCATCAGCTTGGTGCACGCGGGATAGCCGAGCGCCTCGAAGCCGCAGCCGAGCGTGTCCATCAGGCAATAGCGCGCGGTGTCGTAGGCCTCCTTGCTGGTCAGCTTGGTCCGGGTGACGTAGTCGGCGATCCGGGTGAGGACCTCGTCCGGCTCGGGGCGGACGTTGGAAACGTGGCTCGACATCGCTGTTCAGTCGTCGGTGGTTAGCTTGAAGGTGTACTCCGCGCCGCCCGAGCGCAGCGTAGGCTTCGCCGGGGGAGGGGGCGTGCGTTCGTCCGCGCTCTTGTCCCACCACACGGCGCGGCCCTTTTTCTGCGACGCGAGCTCCTCGGGGTGCTGCTCGAGGTACTGACGCATGAACCGGGTGAGATCGGATTCGTACTGGGACATGGGCTACTTCCTCGCTTTCAACGGGACCCACTTCTGGTTCTCCGGCCCGGTGTAGTTCGCGCCTGGGCGGATGATCTTGCCGTCTATTCTCTGCTCGATGACGTGCGCCGACCAGCCGCTGGTGCGCGAGATCACGAACAGCGGCGTGAACATCGCCGTCGGCACGCCCATCATGTGATAGCTGGTGGCGCTGTACCAGTCGAGGTTGGCGAACATCTTCTTCTCGCGCAGCATGACCTGCTCGATGCGCTCCGAGATCTCGAACAGCTTCATGTCGCCGGCGTCCCTGGACAGGCGCCGCGCGACTTCCTTGATGACCTGGTTGCGCGGGTCGGCGATCGTGTACACGGGATGGCCGAAGCCGATGATCACCTGCTTCTCGGCGATGCGGCGCACGACGTCGGCCTCGGCGTCGTCCGGCGTGTCGTAACGGCCGATCACGTCGAAGGCGAACTCGTTGGCGCCGCCGTGCTTGGGTCCTTTCAGCGCGCCGATGCCGCCGGTAATCGCGGAATACATGTCCGATCCCGTCCCCGCGATCACGCGGCAGGTGAAGGTCGAGGCGTTGAATTCGTGCTCGGCGTACAGGATGAGAGAGGTGTGCATCGCGCGCACCCACAGCTCGCTCGGCTTGCGCCCGTGTAGCAGGTGCAGGAAGTGACCGCCGATCGAGTCGTCGTCGGTCTCGACCTCGATCCGGCGCCCGGAGTGCGAGTAGTGGTACCAGTACAGCAGCATCGAACCAAGGCTCGCCATCAGCCGGTCGGCGATGTTGCGTGCCTCGGACAGCTTGTGGTCCTGCGCCTCGGGCAGCAGCGCGCCGAGCGCCGAGCAGGCGGTGCGCATCACGTCCATCGGATGCGTGTTCGTCGGCACCGCCTCGAGGATGCGCTGCACCGCCGCCGGTATGCCGCGCAGGCCGCGCAGCTTGGTCTTGTAGGCGGCGAGCTCCGCGGCGTTCGGCAGCTTGCCGTGCACCAGCAGATAGGCGATCTCCTCGAACTCCGCCTGGTCCGCGAACTCGAGGATGTCGTAGCCTCGATAGTGCAAGTCGTTGCCGGTGCGCCCGACCGTGCACAGGGCGGTGTTGCCGGCCGGTACGCCCGACAGCGCGACGGACTTCTTCGGCTTCGGGGCCGCTTGGACGTTTTCTGCGCTCATGACGATTTCTCCCTGGCAAAAAGTTCGTCGAGCTTGCGCTCGTAGGCGTGGTAGCCGAGGTAGTCGTACAGCTCGTCGCGCGTCTGCATCGCGGCGACGACGCTCTCCTGCGTGCCCTCGCGGCGCAGTGTCTGGTAGACATTCAGCGCCGCCCGGTTCATTGCGCGGAACGCGGACAGCGGATAGAGCGCCAGCGCGACGCCCGCCGTGCGCAGCTCGTCCAGCGTAAAGAGCGGCGTCTTGCCGAACTCGGTGATGTTGGCGAGCACCGGCACCTTGAGCGCATCGGCGAACTTGCGGTACATGGGGAGATCGGTGATGGCCTCGGGGAAGATCATGTCTGCGCCGGCGGCGACGTAGGCGCGCGCGCGCTCGAGCGCCCGCTCGAGGCCTTCGCTCGCCAGCGCGTCGGTGCGCGCCATGATGACGAAGTCGCGGTCGGTGCGCGCGTCGACCGCCGCCCTGATCCGGTCGCACATTTCGTCTTTGGACACCAGCTCCTTGCCAGGGCGGTGGCCGCAGCGCTTGGCGCCCACCTGGTCCTCGATGTGCATCGCGGCCGCCCCAAATTTGACGAGCGAGCGGGTGGTGCGCGCGACGTTGAAAGCGCTCGCCCCGAAGCCGGTGTCGACGTCCACCAGCAGCGGCAGGTCGCACACGTCGGTGATGCGCCGGATGTCGGTCAGCACGTCGTCAAGGTTGGAGATGCCGAGGTCGGGCAGCCCGAGCGATCCTGCGGCGACGCCGCCGCCGGACAGATAGATCGCGCGGTAGCCCGAGCGCTTGGCGAGCAGCGCGTGGTAGGCGCAGATCGCGCCGACCACCTGCAGCGGCGATTCTTCCTTCAGCGCCAGGCGGAATCTGGCGCCGGACGAGGCCTGTGTCATCGCGTTCCTCCTAGCCGAGCAGTTGCCGGACGCCGTCGCGCTCCTCGTGCAGCTCCTTGAGCGTCGCGTCCATGCGCTTGCGGCTGAACTCGCTGATCTGGAGGCCTTTCACGACCTCGTATCTTCCGTTGCGGCAGGACACCGGCATGCCGTACAGCACGCCCTCGGGAACGCCGTAGCTGCCGTCGGCGGGGATGCCCATCGACACCCAGTCGCCCGGGGCGGTGCCGAGCACCCAGTCGCGCACGTGGTCGATCGCCGCGCTCGCGGCGCTCGCGGCCGAGGACAGCCCGCGTGCCTCGATGATCGCGGCGCCGCGCTTCTGCACGGTGGGGATAAAGCTCTTCTCGAGCCATTCCTGGTCGTTGATCATCGGCCACACCTTCTTGCCGTCGCATTCCGCCTGGAATACGTCCGGGTATTGCGTGGCGGAGTGGTTGCCCCAGACCGTCATCTTGCGCACCGCGGACACGGGCTTGCCGAGCTTGCCCGCGACCTGCGTGAGCGAGCGGTTGTGGTCCAGGCGCATCATCGCCGTGAATTGCGTCGGCTTGAGCGAGGGCGCGTTCTTCATCGCGATCAGGCAGTTGGTGTTCGCCGGGTTGCCTACCACCAGCACTCTCACGTCGCGCTTGGCCACCGCGTCGAGCGCCTTTCCCTGCGGCGCGAAGATCTTGCCGTTGGCCTCGAGCAGGTCCTTTCTTTCCATGCCGGGCCCGCGCGGTCGCGCGCCGATCAGCAGCGCGACGTCTGCGTCGCGGAAGGCGACCATCGGATCGGAGGCGGGCAGCATGCGGTGCAGCAGCGGAAAGGCGCAGTCGTCCAGCTCCATCATGACGCCGCGAAGCGCCTTCTGCGCCTTCTCGTCGGGGATCTCGAGCAGCTGCAGGATCACGGGCTGGTCCCTGCCGAGCATCTCGCCGGCTGCGATGCGAAACAGGATGCTGTAGCCGATCTGGCCGGCGGCGCCAGTCACGGCGACGCGTACGGGGGCTTTGGACATGGGAACTCCGGGTGAATGCTGCGCGGGTATGAAAAGTCCTGCGGTGTGGGCCGCTGCGCGGCCGCCCGCCATGGTATGCGGGGCCTGTATCGAAGTCAACGCTTCTTATATCATTTATAAGATATAAGACAGAAGATAGACGATACCGGCCGACTGTGCTCCAATAGTGCGCCATGAGCTCGCCCAAGTTCAGCCCGCTTTACAGGCAAATCAAGGAGTTGCTTCTCGATGGGCTGCGCGGCGGCGAGTGGCGCCCCGGCGACGCCATTCCGAGCGAGATCGAGCTTGCGGCGCGCTTTCGCGTCAGCCAGGGCACCGTGCGCAAAGCGATCGACGAGCTCGCCGCGGAGAATCTGCTGGTGCGGCGCCAGGGCAAGGGAACCTTCGTCGCCACGCACGGCGAGCGCCAGGTGCGCTTCCGTTTCCTGCGTCTGGCTCCCGACGGCGGCGAACCGGTGGCGCCGGAGCGACGGCTGCTCGATTTCCGGCGCGCGCGCGCCGGCGCCGAGCTGGCGCGCGCGCTGCAGCTCAAGACGGGCGACGGCGTGATCGTGCTCAAGCGCCTGTTGGTCTTCGGCGATGACCCGGTGGTGCTCGAGGAAGTGTGGCTGCCCGGCGGCCTGTTCAAGGGACTCAGCGCGGCCGCGATCACCGAGCACAAGGGCGCGCTCTACAACCTGTTCGAGACGCAGTTCGGCACGCGTATGGTGCGCGCGGAGGAGAAGCTCAAGGCGCGCAACGCGGATGCGGCGAGCGCCGAGCTGCTCGGCGTCGAGCCGGGGCACGCGTTGCTCGAAGTCGAGCGCCTGAGCTACACCTACGGCGACCGGCCGGTGGAATGGCGCCGCGGGCTGTACAAGACGGATCGCTATTTCTACCGCAGCGAGCTGGGATGAAGCGCGGCGATATAATCGCCGAATAGCTTCATTCAGGATCGAACGGCCCATGGCCTACAGCGCCGCGAAGAAACCCCGTCCGAAGTACCTCAGCCTGCCGGCGATCCTGTTCGAGATCCGCTTGCCACTCGCGGGGTGGGTATCGATCCTGCATCGCGCGAGCGGCGTGCTGCTGTTCGTCTCGACACTGTGGCTGCTGTTCATGCTCGACCGCAGCCTCGCCTCGCCGCGCGGCTTCGATTTCGTGCGCCATTACCTGGGCCTCGCGCCGGTCAAGCTCGCGTTGCTCGTCCTGGTGTGGGCCTACTGCCACCACTTCTGCGCCGGCATCCGCTTCCTACTGCTCGACCTGCACAAGGGCATAGACAAGGCGCGCGCGCGGGCCTCGAGCATCGCCGTTCTCGTCGCGAGCCTCGCGCTCACCGTCTTCTTCGGAGCGCGGCTGTGGTGAAGCGCATCGTGGTCGGGGCGCACTACGGGCTGCGCGACTGGCTGGCGCAGCGCATCACCGCGGTCGTCATGGCGGTGTACAGCGCCATCGTCGTCGTCGTACTGATGATCGGGCAGCCGATCAACTACGCCGTGTGGCGCGATTTTTTCGCGCAGGGCTGGATGCGCGTGGCGACGCTGCTGTTCGCGGCGAGCGTCGCCTGGCACATGTGGGTCGGGGTGCGCGACATCCTGATGGACTACGTTAAGCCGACCGGCGTGCGCCTGAGCGCTCAGGTGTTGGTGCTGCTAGTGATCGCCGGCTACCTCGGCTGGACCGTGCAGATTCTCTGGAGATGAGCGTGTCGCTTGCGGTGCGCAAATTCGACGCGATCGTGGTCGGGGCGGGCGGCTCGGGCATGCGCGCGGCGCTCGAGCTCGCGCGCGCCGGGCTCAGGGTGGCGGTGCTCTCGAAGGTGTTCCCGACGCGCTCGCACACTGTCGCGGCGCAGGGCGGCATCGCGGCGCCGCTCGCCAACTCGACCGAGGATCACTGGCACTGGCACATGTACGACACGGTGAAGGGTTCGGACTATCTCGGCGACCAGGACGCGATCGAGTACATGTGCCGGCGCGCCACCGAGGTGGTGGTCGAGCTCGAGCACATGGGGATGCCATTCGACCGGCTGGAGAACGGCAAGATCTACCAGCGGCCCTTCGGCGGGCACACCCAGGATTACGGCAGCGCCAAGATGGCGATGCGCGCCTGCGCGGCGGCGGACCGCACCGGCCACGCGATGCTGCACACGCTGTATCAGCAGAACGTCAAGGCGAGCACCCAGTTCCTGGTCGAATGGATGGCGCTCGATCTGGTGCGCGACGCGGAGGGCGCGGTGCTCGGCGTGACCGCGCTCGAGATGGAAACCGGCGAGGCGATGATCCTGCAGGCCAAGGCGACCATCCTCGCCACGGGAGGCGCCGGGCGCATCTACGCCGCGAGCACCAACGCCTTCATCAACACCGGCGACGGGCTCGGCATGGCAGCGCGCGCCGGTATTCCGCTCGAGGACATGGAGTTCTGGCAGTTCCATCCCACCGGCGTCGCCGGCGCGGGCGTGTTGATCACCGAGGGCGTGCGCGGCGAGGGCGGCTACCTGCTGAACAAGGACGGCGAGCGCTTCATGGAGCGCTATGCGCCGAACGCCAAGGACCTCGCGAGCCGCGACGTGGTGTCGCGGGCGATGACTACCGAGATCAAGGAAGGTCGCGGCTGCGGCCCGGCGGGCGACTACGTGCTGCTCAAGCTCGATCACCTCGGCCCTGAGGTGATCAACCTGCGCCTGCCCGGCATCCGCGAGATCGCGATCAAGTTTGCCAACGCCGACCCGGTGCGCGAGCCGATCCCGGTGGTGCCGACCGTGCACTACCAGATGGGCGGCATCCCGGCGAATTACCTCGGCCAGGTGGTGGCACCGCGCGGCGGAAATTCGGAAGCGGTGGTGCCCGGCCTGTACGCGGTCGGCGAGTGCTCCTGCGTCTCGGTGCACGGCGCCAACCGGCTGGGGACGAACTCGCTGCTCGACCTGGTGGTGTTCGGAAAATCGGCCGGCGAGCAGGCGATCGCCGACATCCGGGCCATGCCCACGGCGCACAGGGATCTGCCCAGGGACGCTGCGGAGCGCCCGCTGGCGCGGCTGGCGCGGCTTGACAGGACCGCGAGCGGCGAGCGCGTGGCGGACGTGGCCAACGATTTGCGCAGGACGATGCAGGCGCATTGCAGCGTGTTCCGCTTCCCCGACCTGCTCGTCGAGGGTATCAAGATGATGAAGGAAATCGCCGCGCGCGCCGAGCGCGTCGCCATCCAGGATAAGTCCAAGGTGTTCAACACGGCGCGCGTCGAGGCGCTCGAGCTGGACAACCTGGTCGAGACCGCGATGGCGACGGTGGTGTCGGCCGAGGCGCGCAAGGAAAGCCGCGGCGCGCAGGCGCGCGAGGACTATCCCGAGCGCGACGACAAGAACTGGCTCAAGCACACGCTGTGGTTCAAGGACGGCAACCGCCTCGAATACAAGCCTGTACATCTGAAGCCGCTTTCCGTCGATACATTCCAGCCCAAGGTACGGACCTACTGATGCGTTTCTCGATCTACCGCTACGACCCGGACAAGGATGCGCGCCCGCGCATGCAGGACTACGAAGTGAGCCTCGAGCCCACCGACCGCATGCTGCTCGACGCGCTGGTGCGCATCAAGGCGCAAGACGACTCGCTTTCGTTCCGCCGCTCGTGCCGCGAGGGCGTATGCGGCTCGGACGCGATGAACATCAACGGCAAGAACGGCCTGGCGTGCATCACGCGGTTGGCCGACCTTCCGGAGCGGGTCGTGCTGCGCCCGCTGCCGGGCCTGCCCGTGGTGCGCGACCTGATAGTCGACATGACGCAGTTCTTCGACCAGTACCATTCGATCAAGCCTTACCTGGTCAACCACGACGCGCCGCCGGAGCGCGAGCGGCTGCAGTCGCCCGAAGAGCGCGAAGAGCTGAACGGTCTGTACGAGTGCATCCTGTGCGCATGCTGCTCGACCTCGTGCCCCTCGTTCTGGTGGAATCCGGACAAGTTCGTCGGGCCGGCCGGGCTGCTGCAGGCCTACCGCTTCATCGCGGACACGCGCGACCAGGCGACCGGCGAGCGGCTGGACGACCTCGAGGATCCGTACCGGCTGTTCCGCTGCCACACCATCATGAATTGCGTCGACGCTTGCCCGAAGAACCTCAACCCGACCCTGGCGATCGGGAAAATCAAGGAGCTCATGGTTCGGCGCGCGGTGTGATGGATCGACTGACGCACGATCGTCTGAAGTGGAAATGCCGCCGCGGGCTGCTCGAGCTCGATCTGGTGCTCGAGCGCTTCATGCAGCGCCAGGCGGGCGGATTGGATGCCGAGGAGCTGGCGCGCCTGGGCGAGCTGCTCGAGCTCGCGGACAACGAGCTGTGGGACATCGTGAACGGCCGCAGCGACGAGTACGAAGCGCGCCTGGGCGACGTCGTCCAGCGCCTCAGGGCGAGTTGACAAGGAGATGACCGTGGACAAGCAAGCAAACCTCAAGCTACCCGACGGGCGCAGCATCGAATTTCCGATCCTGTCCGGGTCGGTCGGACCTGACGTCGTCGACATCCGCGCGCTGTACGGCAAGCTGGGGGTATTCACCTACGACCCGGGCTTCCTGTCCACCGCGAGCTGCGCTTCGACCATCACCTACATCGACGGCGACGCCGGCGTGCTGCTGTACCGCGGCTACCCGATCGAGCAGCTCGCGCAGCACTGCGATTTCCTAGAGGTGTGCTACCTGCTGTTGAACGGAGAGTTGCCGGACAGCCAGCAGAAGAAGGAATTCGACGGCGTCGTCACTCACCACACGATGGTGCACGACCAGCTAAACCGCTTCTTCACCGGCTTCCGGCGCGACGCGCACCCGATGGCGGTGCTGGTCGGGGTGGTGGGCGCGCTGTCGGCCTTCTACCACGACTCGCTCGACATCGCGAACCCCGAGCATCGCAAGATCTCGGCATTCCGGTTGATCGCCAAGCTGCCGACGATCGCGGCGATGGCCTACAAGTACAACATGGGCCAGCCGTTCATCTACCCGCGCAACAATCTCTCGTACACCGCGAACTTCATGCGCATGATGTTCGCCGTGCCCTCCGAAGACTACGTGGTGAATGATGTCCTGGTGCGCGCGCTCGACCGCATCCTGATCCTGCACGCCGACCACGAGCAGAACGCCTCGACCTCGACCGTGCGGCTCGCGGGCTCCTCCGGCGCCAACCCCTTCGCCTGCATCGCCGCGGGCATCGCCTGCCTGTGGGGGCCGGCGCACGGCGGGGCGAACGAGGCGGCGCTGCAGATGCTCGACCACATCGGCGACGTGTCCAAGATCGGCGAATTCATCAAGCAGGTGAAGGACAAGAACTCGCACGTCAAGCTGATGGGCTTCGGGCACCGCGTGTACAAGAACTACGATCCGCGCGCCAAGCTGATGCGCGAGACCTGCCACGAGGTGCTCGCGGAGCTCGGGCTGCAGAACGACCGGTTGTTCAAGCTCGCCATGGCGCTGGAGAAGATCGCGCTCGAGGACGAGTACTTCGTGTCGCGCAAGCTCTATCCGAACGTCGATTTCTACTCCGGCATCGTGCAGCGCGCGCTCGGCATCCCGGTGAGCATGTTCACCTGCATCTTCGCGTTGGCGCGCACCGTGGGCTGGATCGCGCAATGGAACGAGATGGTCGGCGACCCGGATCAGAAAATCGGCAGGCCGCGCCAGCTGTACAAGGGCGCGACGCGGCGCGACGTGCAGCCGCTCGACAAGAGGTGAGCGACATGATGAAGGAACTGCTCGGCAACTCGTACCTGTTCGGCGGCAACGCGCCATTCATCGAGGAGCTCTACGAGCAGTACCTGTCAAACCCCGGCTCGGTGCCAGGGGAGTGGCGCGAATATTTCGACCAGATGCAGCAGCTGCCGGGGGCGGCGGGTGCGGCGCGCGACGTGGCGCATGCGCCGGTGGTCGAATCCTTCGTGCAGCGCGCCCGGACGGGCGAACTGGCCGGTCGCGGCGCGCCGCAGATCGACGTCGCGCACGAGCGGCTGCAGGTCTCGGCGCTGCTGCTCATCACCGCGTACCGCATCTCTGGCGCGCGCTGGGCGACGCTCGATCCGCTCAAGCGCATGGCGCGCCCGGCGGCGCCCGAGCTCGAGGCAGCCTATTACGACCTGAAGGAGGCGGACCTGGACCGGGAGGTGAACGCCGGTTCCTTCGTCGGTCTGGACCGCACCACGCTCAGGAACCTCATTCAAGCGCTGCGCGACACCTACTGCGGCAACGTGGGCTACGAGTACATGTTCATCAGCGACCGCGGCCAGCGCGACTGGATCCAACAGCGCATCGAGCCGCTGCGCGGCGCGCCGCGCTACGCCCCCGAAGTGCAGAAACGTCTGCTGCAGAAGCTTACCGAGGCCGAGCAGCTCGAGCGCTACCTGCACACGCGCTATGTCGGGCAGAAGCGTTTTTCGCTCGAGGGCGGCGAAAGCCTGATCCCGTCGATAGACGAGCTGATCCAGCGCGCCGGGGCGGCCGGGGTGCAGGAGTTCGTGATCGGCATGGCGCACCGCGGGCGATTGAACGTGCTGGTGAATGTCCTCGGCAAGACGCCGCAGGAGCTGTTCCTCGAGTTCGAAGGGAAGGCGGCGCACGAGCTCATGGCGGGGGACGTCAAATACCACAACGGCTTCTCCTCGGACATCTCGACGCAGGGCGGGCCGGTGCACATCTCGCTCGCCTTCAATCCTTCGCACCTCGAAATCGTGAATCCCGTGGTCGAAGGCTCGGTGCGTGCACGCCAGCGGCGGCGCGACGACAAGACCGGTGCGGAGGTGCTGCCGATCCTGATCCACGGCGACGCCGCGTTCGCGGGCCAAGGCGTGGTGATGGAGACGCTGAACCTCTCTGGCACGCGCGGCTACGGCACCGGCGGCACGGTGCACATCGTGGTCAACAACCAGATCGGCTTCACCACCTCGGATCCGCGCGACACGCGCTCCACCATCTACTGCACCGACGTGGCGAAAATGGTCGAGGCGCCGATCTTCCACGTGAACGGCGACGACGCCGACGCGGTGCTGTTCGTGACGCAGCTCGCGCTCGACTTCCGCCAGCAGTTCAAGAAGGACGTGGTGATCGACCTGGTGTGCTTCCGCAAGCTCGGCCACAACGAGCAGGACGAGCCGTTCGTCACGCAGCCGCTCATGTACAAGAAGATCAGCCAGCACCCCGGCACGCGCAAGCTGTACGCCGACAGGCTGGCGGCGCAGGGCGTGATCCAGGCCGGCGAAGCCGAAGAGATGATCAAGCAGTACCGCGCCGACCTGGACGCGGGCAGGCTGAGCGCCAACCCGGTGATCTCGAACTTCAAGAGCAAGTTCGCGGTCGACTGGGCGCCTTTCCTGAACACCAAGTGGACCGACGCCGCGGACACGCACGTGCCGCTCGCCGAGCTGCAGCGCCTGGCCGAGCGCGTCACCTCGGTGCCCGAGGACTTCAAGCTGCACCCGAGCGTCGAGCGGGTGGTGCAGGCGCGCAAGCAGATGGCCGAAGGCAAGCTACCGGTGGACTGGGGCATGGCCGAAACGCTCGCGTACGCGAGCCTGCTCTCCAACGGCTACGACGTACGCCTGTCGGGGCAGGACAGCGGCCGCGGCACCTTCGCGCACCGCCATGCGGTGCTGCACGACCAGGACCGCGAGCGCTGGGACCAGGGCACTTACACGCCGCTGTCCAACATCTCCAAGGATCAAGGGTCGTTCGTGGTGATCGACTCGGTGCTCTCGGAGGAGGCGGTGCTCGGCTTCGAGTACGGCTACGCGACCGCCGAGCCTAACGCGCTGGTCGTCTGGGAGGCCCAGTTCGGCGACTTCGCCAACGGCGCACAGGTGGTGGTGGACCAGTTCATCAGCTCGGGCGAGGCGAAGTGGGGCCGCGTCTGCGGCCTGACGATGTTCCTGCCGCACGGCTACGAAGGTCAGGGCCCCGAGCACTCCTCGGCACGGCTGGAGCGCTATCTGCAGCTGTGCGCCGAGCACAACATGCAGGTCTGCGTGCCGTCGAACGCTTCGCAGATCTTCCACCTGCTGCGGCGCCAGATGCTGCGCCCGTTCAGAAAGCCGCTGGTGGTGCTCACGCCCAAGTCCCTGCTGCGCAAGAAGGAAGCGTCGGTACCGATCAGGGAGCTCGCGAGCGGGTCGTTCCTCACCGTGGTGCCCGAAATCGACGCGCTCGAGCCGAAGGAGGTGACGCGCGTCATCGCCTGCTGCGGCAAGGTGTACTACGACCTGCTGGGCGCGCGGCGCGAGCGGCGCCACGACAACGCGGCGATCGTTCGCGTCGAGCAGCTCTATCCGTTCCCGCACAAGCAGTTCGCGGCCGAGCTGAAGCGCTATCCGAACGCGCGCGAGGTCGTCTGGTGCCAGGAGGAGCCGCAGAACCAGGGGGCCTGGTACCAGACCGCGCATTACTTCAACGAGAACAAGCGCCCGGAGCAGAAGCTGTACTACGCGGGGCGGTCGCCGTCCGCCGCGCCGGCCGGGGGGTACCTGAGCAAGCACCAGGCGCGCCAGGCGGCGCTCATCGACATGGCATTCGGGAAGTTCAAATAGCAGGCAGAATCTGACGCATTGCCCGGCGCGTTACGCGCTGGTTTTTCGCCAACCCGGGCGAGGCTTGGCCGGACCCGGGGAAAAATCGAACGGGAGAGTGAAGTGATCGTCGAGGTGAAGGTGCCGCAGCTCTCGGAGTCGGTCTCCGAGGCGACGCTGCTCGAGTGGCACAAGAAGGAAGGCGAGCCGGTGTCGCGGGATGAGAACCTGATCGACATCGAGACCGACAAGGTGGTCATGGAGCTGCCGGCGCCCGCCGACGGCGTGCTGACGAAGATCATGAAGCAGACCGGCGGCGCGGTGAGCGCCGGCGAGGTGATCGCAACCATCGATACGGACGCGCGCGCGAGCGCAGCGCCGCACGCACCCGCGCCGAGCGCCAGGCAGGCGCCGCCGGTGATGCCCGCGGCGCAGAAGCTCGCGGCCGAGCAGGGCATCGACACGGCGCGCATCCAGGGCAGCGGCCGCGACGGGCGCGTCACCAAGGCAGATGTGCTGGCGCACGTCGGCAAGCCGGCCTCCTACGCGGCGGAGGCGCCGCCGGCGGCCGCTCCTGCCGCAGCGGCGCCAAGGGCAGCGCTCGCCCAGCCGGCGACGCCGGTCGACGTCGAGCGTCTGCTCGGCAACCGGCCCGAGCAGCGCGTGCCGATGTCGCGCCTGCGCGCGCGCATCGCCGAGCGGCTGGTTCAGTCGCAGTCGACCGCGGCGATCCTGACGACCTTCAACGAGGTCAACATGCAACCGGTGATGGACCTGCGGCGCAGGTACCAGGAGCGCTTCGAGAAGGAGCACGGGGTCAAGCTCGGGTTCATGTCGTTCTTCGTCAAGGCCGCGGTCGCCGCGCTGAAGAAGTTCCCGGTGGTGAACGCCTCGGTCGACGGCAACGACATCGTCTACCACGGCTATTTCGACATCGGCATCGCGGTGGGCAGCCCGCGCGGACTGGTGGTCCCGATCGTGCGCGACTGCGACCAGCTGTCCTTCGCCGCGATCGAGACGAAGATCGCCGATTACGGCAGGCGCGCGCAGGACGGCAAGCTGGGCATCGAGGAGCTGGCCGGAGGCACGTTCTCGATCTCGAACGGCGGCGTGTTCGGCTCGCTGCTCTCTACCCCGATCATCAATCCGCCGCAGTCGGCGATCCTCGGCGTGCACGTCACGAAGGAGCGCCCGGTGGTGGAGAACGGGCAGATCGTCATCCGCCCGATGAACTACCTGGCGCTGTCCTACGACCACCGCATCATCGACGGCCGCGAGGCGGTGCTGTTCCTGGTCGCTCTGAAGGACGCGCTGGAGGACCCAGCGCGGCTGGTTCTGGAAATTTGATTCCGTGCCGCTCGCCGACGAGATCGCCAAGCTTCACGAGTTGCTCAAAAAGGGCGCCCTCACGAGTGCCGAATTCGAACGCGCCAAGGCCCGCTTGATCGACGGCGCCGCGTGGGAAACGGGCGCTGGACCCGCGATCAACCGCTTGCGGCTCTCGCAGACGGACCGGTGGATCGCGGGCGTGTGCGGCGGACTTGGGCGCCTTAGCGGCGTCGAGAGCTGGGTGTGGCGCATTCTGTTCGTGCTCGGGATGGTGCTGGGGGGCTTCACCTTGTTTGCGTACGTCGTCCTCTGGATCTTCGTGCCGCGCGAGGGGCAATAGGGAAAAGTCATGGCGCAAAGTTTCGACGTGGTGGTCATCGGCGCGGGGCCGGCGGGCTACATCGCGGCGATCCGCGCCGCGCAGCTCGGGCTCGCGACTGCGTGCATCGAGAACTGGAAGACGCCCGACGGTCAATACGCGCTCGGGGGGACCTGCCTTAACGTCGGCTGCATTCCCTCCAAGGCGCTGCTCGAGTCCTCCGAGAACTACGAGCGCGTGCAGCACAAGTTCAAGGTGCACGGCATCCACGCGAGCGGCGTGAAGCTCGACCTGGCCGCCATGCAGGCGCGCAAGGACAAGATCGTGCGCAAGATGACCGGCGGCATCGCCGGCCTGTTCAAGAAGAACAAGGTGACCTGGCTGCAGGGCCACGGCAGGCTGCTGACGGGCGGCACCACCTGGAAGGTCGAGGTCAAGGGGGAGAAGGACGCCGAGACCGTCGAGGCGAAGAACGTGATCATCGCGACGGGATCTAAGGCGCGCCATCTGCCCGGCGTTCCGGTCGACAACAAGCTCATTTGCGACAACGAGGGCGCGCTCGCTTTCGACGCGGTGCCGGCGCGCCTAGGCGTGATCGGTGCTGGCGTGATCGGACTGGAGCTTGGCAGCGTGTGGCGTCGGCTCGGGGCGCAGGTCTGGATCCTGGAGGCGCTGCCCACTTTTCTCGCCGCGGCCGACGAGGCGGTCGCGCAGGAGGCGTGGCGGAGCTTCACCCAGGAGCAGGGGCTGGAGATCGAGCTGGGCGTCAGCGTCGGGTCCGTGAAGCAATCAAAGAAAGGCGTTACGATTCAGTATACTGCTGCTGATAGTTCACCTAAACAATTGGAGATTGATCGGCTTATCGTGTCGGTCGGCCGGGTGCCGAATACTGACGACCTAGGGGCCGAGAACGTGGGCCTGAAGATCGACGCACGCGGCCTGATCGAGGTCGACAAGAATTGCCGCACGAGCCTGCCGCGGGTGTTCGCGATCGGCGACGTGGTGCGCGGGCCGATGCTCGCGCACAAGGGCGAGGACGAAGGCGTGATGGTGGCCGAGATCATCGCCGGGCAGCGCGGCCATGTTAACTACGACGCGATTCCCTGGGTGATCTATACGGCGCCGGAAATCGCCTGGGTCGGCAAGACCGAGAAGCAGCTGAAGGACGGGGGCGTGGGCTACCGCGCCGGGCGCTTCCCGTTCGCCTACAACGGCCGGGCGCTCGGCCGGGACGAGCCCGAAGGCTTCATCAAGGTGCTGGCCGACGCTTCGAGCGACCGGGTGCTCGGGGTGCATGTGATCGGCGGCCAGGCCTCCGAGCTGATCGCCGAGGCGGTGATGGCGATCGAGTTCGGAGCCTCCTCGGAGGACATTGCGCGCATCTGTCACGCGCACCCGTCGATGTCCGAAGTCATGCGCGAGGCGGCGCTCGCGGTAGACAAACGTTCGCTGAACGGGTGAACCATGGGACGAATCCTGATCTTGATCCTCATGCTTGCCTTGCAGGGCGCGCTGCTCTCGGGCTGCGTGGTCTATGAGCCTTATCCGGCTGCGCCCTCGAACTTCGACCGGGCGTGGAACGCCGCGCTGGGCGGCGTGCAGGACGCGGGCGTGCAGGTGACCTCCGCGGAGCCGGCGACGGGGCTCATTCGCGGCACCAAGAATGGCATCGA
>Ga0316624_10000073_pt1 | contig 26739 bp, 30 predicted proteins | sample OWC_Aug_N3_C1_D5_FD_207657 | JGI IMG/M metagenome (GOLD analysis project Ga0316624, IMG submission 207657) | Wetland soil microbial communities from Old Woman Creek delta, Ohio, United States - OWC_Aug_N3_C1_D5_A | ecosystem: Environmental > Terrestrial > Soil > Wetlands | place: USA: Ohio... | reverse complement strand
GGGAGATATAACAATGGCCACGACTTTAATGGAGCACGGAACCGATCGCAAATCCAAGGCGCGGCAGCTCGTCGCCTATCTCGCCTACGCGATGCAGGACGTGGGCAAGCTTAGTTCGACGAGTGCGCATCTCCTCGAATTGTCGATTGCCGCGCTGAATGAGGAGACGGGACTTCCGGCGCAAAATCAGGCGAACTGGGCACGCAAGCCCTCCTGAAACGGGCTGCCAGGCCAATGCTAATTGGCGGACTCCGGAAGCGGCGCCGGTTCGGAAACGCGTGCGGCCGCGCCGGCCGCCAGCGCCGGTAGTGCGCCGGATTCCGCCAGCAAGCTGAGATAACGTTCCAGCTCGAGCAGCGAACGTGTCATGCCGTCGGCGAGCTGCGAGCTTTGCGCCAGCCCGTGCTCGGTCTTCTCCCAGGCATAGGGCGAAACTATCAGTTGATAGAGTGCGCGCCAGGCCGCGAGCGAAAGCATGAGCCAATGCAGCGGCGTCAGCAGCAGCACCCATGAGGTTGCCTGCAATCCGCGGCGTGCCAGGCCGAGCCAGCCAAGAAAGGCCGAAGTCAAATAGCCGATGACGATGGTGGTGCCGTAAAGCGCCGCCAAGATCGCCGCCGCGACGCTGTTGTCGCGCCACATCGGGGCGCCGCTCGCCACCGAATAGATCAGGCTGCCTATGAACAGCGGATGCACCAGCGCGGCCAGCACGTTGCCGCCGACGATGAGCTGGCAGCTGAGAAAACCCGGCAGGCCCAGCTCGCGCAGCAGCCGCCGAGGCTCGCGCATATGCACGAGCCAGGTCTGCATCCAGCCCTTGAACCAGCGCGTGCGCTGGCGCAGCCAAGGCCCAAATTTGGCGGGGGCTTCTTCATAGGTCGTGGAGGAGATCACACCGGCGCGATAGCCGAAGCGCGCCAGCCGCATGCCGAGATCGGCATCCTCGGTGACGTTATAGGCGTCCCAGCCGCCGACCTCGCGCAGGATCTCGGTGCGGAAATGATTGGACGAGCCGCCCAGCGGCAACGGCAGATGCAGGGCTGCGATCCCGGGCAGGAACACGTCGAACTGGCCGCCATATTCGGCGGTGAAAAGCCGCGATAGCCAGCTGTCGGCGACGTTGTCGATGCACAACCGCGCCTGCACGCAGGCGAGCTCGCCGCCGCCCGCGCCAAATGCCTGCAAGGCACGACGCAGCTGGTTGGATTCTGGGCGATCCTCGGCGTCGTAGATCACCGTGAAATTGCCGCGCGCGAACGGCAGTGCGACGTTGAGCGCTTTCGGCTTGGTGCGCGGCCCCGATGCTGGCACTGGGATCACCGTGATCGGCATGCGGCTTCGGCGCTTCTCGATCGCGGCGCACGTTTCGCGATCGTCGGCCTCGACCGCGATAATCACGTCGAGCTTCTCGCGCGGGTAATCGAGCCGCTCGATCGCCGACAGCAGGCCGTCGACCGAGGCCGCTTCGCGGTAGAGCGCGGCGATGACGGTGTAGACCGGCAACTCGCGCTCGGGCAGGTCATCGGTGCGATCGTTCCCGACCCGGTCGACGAACGCACCGACCAGGCGCAGGGCAAGCCAGGCGAGGAATATCCCCGCCAGCACGATTTCGGTGGCGAACAGTGTCGCCGCGGGCGCGAGCATGGCGGCCGTGAGCGCCGCCAGCGCGGCGATCGCGAGTCGAAAGATTTTGCCGCGCCCGCGCCGCGGGCCGGCCGAGAGCATCGGCCAAGTCTGTCTCAGCCCGTCGGCGGCGCGGGCGGCGATGGTCCGGCCGGCGCAGCGCATGGCGAAGCGGTTGAGCCGTTCGGTGCTGGTGAAGCGAAAATGACGCGCCTGACCGGGATTCTCTTCGATCATGGCGCCGATCCGCCGGGCGGCGGCCGCGCGCGGGGCGACCACGAGATAGAGATCGCCGCCGCACGCGAGCGGCAACATGCCATTGGCGGCGGATTCGATCAGCCGATCGTCGCCGACCGGACACATCGCACGGGGAACGCCGTCAAGCGGCTCGAATGCCACGCCGAGACTGTCGCCGAGCGCGCGCAGATAGGTTTCCTCGTTGATCGTGCCGGAAGCGATCAGAACGCGGTCGGCGCCGAGCCCCAGCGCGGCGGCTCTATCCTCGGCGGCGGCCAACACGTCGAAAGAAAGCAGCGGGCGGACGCAATCAACCTCACGGAAAAGATGTCGCGCGCTGGCGCCGACGATTTCGGGCGCCCATAGGGCGATCGGCGGGCGCCCGGCGGGATCGCCGAACTCGGCCCGCGAGCGGACCACAGCCGCTCCGCCACGCACGCGCAAACGCCAATCCCCCACTGCTCTTGAATAGGGATATTAGCGCAAATACAACTATATCGCGAGTGCGATTGCAGCCCGGACAAGCTGCCCAATTGGGCTTGCCGGCAATTGGCCAGCCGCGTGGGCCAGTGCTAGAAGGCCGCCCATGTCGGAATTCATGTCACATTATGCGGTGCCGGCCGCCGTCGTCGCGGTGGCGATCGTGCTGCTGCTCGGTCTGATCAACATGATGCGCGGCGGCTCGCCCAACCGCTCGCAGAAGCTGATGCGGCTGCGCGTGCTACTGCAATTCGTCGCCATTATCGTCATCATGGCGACGATCTGGATTATGGGCCGCTAAGGTATTAGCGGTTTGCCGACGACCCCGTCACTTCGCGCCCGGCGGCATCGGCGCCGCGCGCATATATTCGACCTTTTCCTTTTTCTTGCGAGCGTGGTGCCTTACCACCTTCTTTTTGGCGGCGTAGTCGACGGAAGCGGCCTTGGCCGAGTGCGCGCCAGCGCCGCAGGCGCCGGCCGGCACCGCTGCCGGCAGCGCCAGGAGCGCCGCGGTCAGGCCGATCACGAGAAATCGCATATTTGTCCCCCCATACCTCGTGGCTGAAACGGGATAAGATAGGCTCGAAAGACTACTCCCGATCCGGGGCGCAGGGCTAGCCGAGGAGGCTCATGGTCGTACTCAACCGCATCTACACCCGCACCGGCGACGACGGCACGACCTCGCTCGGCTCGGGCGCCCGCCGCAAGAAATACGATCTGCGGGTCGAAGCCTACGGAACAGTGGACGAGGTCAATGCCACCGTCGGCCTAGTACGGCTGCACACGAACGGCTCCGTGCTCGATGCGGCGCTGGCCCGCATCCAGAACGATTTGTTCGATGTCTCGGCCGACTTGTGCCTGGCGGAAAAGGGCCCTGGCGGCGCGCGACTGACGGTCACCGACGCCCAGGTGGCTTGGCTGGAGAGCGAAATCGACCGGCTGAATGCCGAGCTTGACCCGCTGAAGTCCTTCATCCTGCCGGGCGGCAGTGCGGCCTCGGCCTATCTGCATCTGGCGCGCACGGTTTGCCGGCGCGCCGAGCGCATCATGGTCGAGCTCAAGGACAAGGAAGGGGTGTCGGAACCTTCGCTCAAATACATCAACCGGCTCTCGGACTACCTGTTCGTCGCTGGCCGCTACGCCAATGACAAGGGCGCCCGCGACGTATTATGGGCGCCGGGTCAGAACCGGTAGATCCAAGCGAAGCCGCCTGCGCTGCGTCCGACGTGTGATTGCGAGCGGGTCCCGCGACGTTGACCGCGCATAGGCCCGCTATTAGGGTGCGCCGCACCAATTTCCGGGCCCGGAATCCGGGGAAAAACGGCCCGAGGAGCAGATTCAGATCATGAAAATTCTGGTGCCCGTGAAACGGGTGGTCGACTTCAACGTCAAGATCCGCGTCAAATCTGACGGCTCGGGCGTCGACCTCGCCAATATCAAGATGTCGATGAACCCGTTCGACGAGATCGCCGTCGAGGAGGCGATCCGCTTGAAGGAAGCCGGCAAGGCGACGGAGATCGTCGCGGTGTCGATCGGACCGGCACAGGTTTCAGAAACCATCCGCACCGCGCTCGCCATGGGCGCCGACCGCGGCATCCTGGTGAAGACCGACGGCGTCGTGGAGCCACTGGCGGTCGCAAAAATTCTGAAGGCGATTATCGAAACCGAGAAGCCCGGCCTCGTCATCATGGGCAAGCAGGCGATCGACGACGACTGCAATCAAACCGGCCAGATGCTGGCGGCGCTGCTTGGCTGGTCGCAGGGCACCTTCGCCTCCAAGCTTTCGCTCGACGGCGACACCGTCACCGTCACGCGCGAGGTCGACGGCGGCTTGCAGACCGTGAAACTGAAAGCTCCTGCCATCATCACCACCGATCTGCGGCTGAACGAGCCGCGCTATGCCTCGCTGCCCAACATCATGAAGGCGAAGAAGAAGCCGATCGACGAGAAGACGCCGGAGGCTTACGGCGTCGATATCAAGCCGCGCCTGCAGGTGCTGAAGACGGCGGAGCCGTCCGGCCGCAAGTCGGGCGTCAAGGTCGGCTCGGTCGCGGAGCTGGTGAGCAAGCTCAAGGACGAGGCGGGGGTTCTGTAAATGACGACGCTTCTCCTCGCCGAGCACGACAACAAGACGCTCAAGGACGCGACCGCCAAGGCGCTCACCGCCGCCAAGGCGCTGGGCGGCGAGGTGCACGTGCTGGTCGCCGGCAAGGATTGCAAAGCCGCAGCGGAAGCTGCCGGCAAGCTCGACGGCGTGAAGAAGGTCCTGGTGGCCGACGGCGCGGCCTATGAGCACCAGCTGGCCGAGCCGCTGGCCGCGCTGATCGTCTCGCTCGCCGGTGGCTACGACGCCATCGTCGCAGCTGCGACCACGACGGCCAAGAACGTGATGCCGCGCGTCGCCGCGTTGCTCGACGTGATGCAGATCTCCGACATCACCAAGGTGGTCGCGCCCGACACCTTCGAGCGCCCGATCTATGCCGGCAATGCCATCCAGACGGTCAAATCTTCCGACCCCAAAAAGGTCATTACCGTGCGCACCTCGACCTTCCAGGCGACCGGCGCGGGCGGCTCTGCCGCCATCGAGAGCGCGACGGCGGCGAGCGATCCCGGGCTATCGTCCTTCGTAGGCGAGGAGCTTTCGAAGTCGGACCGTCCCGAACTAACCTCCGCCAAGATCATCATCTCCGGCGGCCGCGCCATGCAGAGCCGCGAGAACTTCACCAAATACATCGAGCCGGTGGCCGACAAGCTCGGCGCCGCCGTCGGCGCCTCACGCGCGGCGGTCGATGCCGGCTACGCGCCCAATGACTGGCAGGTCGGGCAGACCGGCAAGGTGGTGGCGCCTGAGCTTTACATCGCGGTCGGAATATCTGGCGCCATCCAGCATCTCGCCGGCATGAAGGACTCCAAGGTGATCGTCGCGATCAACAAGGACGAAGAGGCTCCTATCTTCCAGGTCGCCGACTACGGGCTGGTCGCCGACCTTTACCAGGCGCTGCCGGAGTTGGCGGCCGAACTGGGCAAGCTCGGGCGTTGACCACGTCGTAAGATCGTTAGGTTCGCCCGTGGCATCGCCGGGCGGTTCGTCGTAGAAGTGCAAAACGAGGCAACCTGTTCGAAGCCGAGAGCGGGGACTTCGCATCGATCGGATCAGATTATGGCGGTCACTATCAAAAGTGTCGGGGTGATCGGCGCCGGGCAAATGGGCAACGGTATCGCCCATGTCTGCGCGCTGGCTGGCTATACCGTTCTGCTGAACGACGTGTCGAGCGAGCGCGTCAAGGCCGGCATGGCGACGATCAACGGCAACATGACGCGCCAGGTGTCCAAAAAGGCGATCAGCGAGGATCAGCGCAAGGCCGCGCTCGCGCTGATCAAGCCGGCGGAGAAATACGACGCGCTGTCGGCTTGCGACATCGTGATCGAGACCGCGACCGAAAAGGAAGACGTCAAGCGCAAGATCTTCGCCGATCTTTGCGCCGGGCTCAAACCCGAAGCCATCATCGCCACCAACACGTCCTCGATCTCGATCACCCGGCTGGCGTCCTCCACCGACCGGCCGGAGCGCTTCATCGGCATCCATTTCATGAACCCGGTGCCGCTGATGGAGCTGGTCGAGTTGATCCGCGGCATCGCCACCGACGACGCCACCTTCGAGTCCAGCAAGGCCTTCATCACCAAGCTCGGCAAGACCATTGCGGTGTCGGAGGATTTCCCGGCCTTCATCGTCAACCGCATTTTGCTGCCGATGATCAACGAGGCGATCTACACGCTCTATGAAGGCGTCGGCAATGTCGAGGGTATCGACACGGCGATGCGTCTCGGCGCGCATCATCCGATGGGGCCGCTCGAACTCGCCGACTTCATCGGGCTCGATACCTGTTTGTCGGTGATGCAGGTGCTGCACGAGGGGCTGGCCGATTCCAAATACCGGCCGTGCCCGCTGCTGGTGAAATATGTCGAGGCCGGCTGGCTCGGCCGCAAGACGCAGCGCGGCTTCTACGACTACCGCGGCGAGAAGCCGGTGCCGACGCGCTGATTAGGCCGCCGCCGGCTTCTCGACAAAATCCGCCATCTGCGCATCCAGCGCCCGCTTGAACGCCGGCCGCGCCTCGCAGCGCAAACGGTAGGCGTCCAATGTCGGATATTGCGCGATCAGATCGATATGGCGCGGAATGCGCAGCACCGTAGTCATCAAAAGGTCGGCGGCGGTGAAGCGATCCTCCAGATAGTCGCGGCCGTCGAGCCAGTCGCTCAACGACTTGAGCCGGCTTTCCGCCTGCTGCAGCGCGCCCGGCCGCCGCAGCTTCGCCCATTCCTGATCGGCGTGAAACAGGTCGATCGCAGTCAGGTTCAGGATGTGCGGCTCGATCGAATTGAGCGCCGCGAACATCCACGCGGTCATGCGCGCGCGGCCCTTGGCGTCGGACGGCATCAGGGCGTCCGACTTGCCGGCGATGTGCAGCAGGATGGCGCCCGACTCGAACAACACCAGGTCGTCCTCCTCGTAGGCGGGCACCTGGCCGAACGGCTGCATCGCGCGATAGCCGGCCGATTTCTGATCCTCCGGCCCGATCAGCCGCGCCTCATAGGGCAGGCCTGCTTCTTCCAGCGCCCAGCGCACGCGCAAATCGCGGACCAGGCCGCGGGCGAAAGCCGGTGCCCAGCGGAATGCGCTCACTTTGATCATGACGTCCTCCACGCTCACTGATTGATACGATCACCCACAACAGCCGGCCTTGGCGATCGGCGCCGGCTCGTACTCGTCGTGCCGGCGCACCCAGGCCATGCTCCAGGGCAGGGCGGCCTCGTCGCGGCCCTTCGGCGCGAGGTCGAGCATGTTGTAGGTGCCGATGATGATGTCGAGACCGCGGGCATAGGTCGAATAAGTGTGGAACACCGCGCTGCCGTCCTTGATGAAGGCGCTCAAGCCCGGCGCTTCCTCGCTTGGGAAAGTGCCTTTGGCGTAATTGTATTCGACGCTGCCGCTCGCCTTTTCCTCCGGCGTGAATGAGACGTGGAAATCGCGGTTGAAATCGCTGCCGTAGGACGAGACCCATTTGAAATTCCAGCCCATGCGCTTCTTGTAGGCCTCGATCTCGTTAAGCGGCGCGCGCGACACCACGACGAACGCCACATCGCGCTGGGCGAGGTGGATCGCGGCGCCGTCGAAATGATCGGCGAGAAACGAGCAGCTCGGGCAGCCCTGCACCCAGCCGGGGCCGAGCATGAAATGATAGATCATGAGCTGGCTCTTGCCGGCGAACAGATCGGACAACATTTCCTTGCCGTGCGGGCCGTCGAATACATAGTTCTTCTCGACCTTCATCCACGGCAACTCGCGCCGCGCGGCGCTCAGCGTGTCGCGTTGCCTGGTGAATTCCTTTTCCTTGGCGAGCAGCGCCTTGCGCGCGGCCAGCCATTCGTCCTGTGAAACGATCGCGTGTTGCATGACACCTCTCCGTTACGCATTCACCGGCGTGATCCAGCCGATGCCGGCGCCGCCCGGCTCGCGCAGGATGGCGATGCGCCCGACGCCGGGCACGTCGAAGATCGGCCGCATGAGGATGGCGCCGGCGCCTTGCGCTTTCTTGACGCGCGTATCGACGTCGTCGACCGCGATATAGGACATCCAGCTTTCCGGCACGCCGTCGAAGCCCGCACCGGTCAACGGAAACAACCCGCCGACGGACTCACCGCCCATCTTGGCGACCCAATAGGTGCCGTCCGGCATCGGCATGGCCTCGAAGCTCCAACCAAGCGTGTCGCGGTAGAATTTCTTGTCGCGCTCGGCATTGCGGGTCATCAGTTCGTTCCAGTAGAAGCTTCCGTGCGTCCATTGGTTCGCCATGACTAACTCCCGTGACTACTGACTGAGATATTTTTCCAGCCGGTCCATCGTGCCCATCCAGCCGGCATTGTGGCGGTCGCGTGCGTCTTCGTCGAAGAACTGTTCGTGCAGCAGCGTCATGATGGTGCCGGTGCCGTCGCGCTTGAAAGTGACGGTGACCAGCGAGTCGCGCTCGGGCATCGACTTCCAGGCCCAGGTGAACACCAGCTTTTCGTTCGGCACGATCTCGCGGTAGACGCCGCCGACATCGTGCTCGTCGGCGGGCATGATCATTTTGATGTGATAGCGGCCGCCGACGCGCAGATCGCACTCGGCGCGCACCCCCTGCGTCCCGGCCGGCCCCATCCAATGCTTCATTTTGTCCGGGTCCGCCCAGGCCGCGAAGACCTTTTCCGGCGGGGCGTTGAACCGACGCTTGATGGTGAGGCTCGGTTTGACGGCGGTGGTTGCGGACATGAGTCTTCCTCCAGAAAGGCGGCGAGTTGGTCGAGCTTCTCGGTCCAGAAGCGCTGATAACGGCTGAGCCAGTCGTTGGCTTCTTGCATCGGCTCGGCGCGCAGCCGGCAGGACACGGTGCGCCCGCTCTTGGCGCGCACGATCAAGCCGGCATCCGACAGCACGTCGAGATGCTTCATCACCGCAGGCAGCGACATGGCGAAGGGCTTGGCGAGATCGCTGACCGAGCGGCTCTCCCGCTCGCTCAGTTGAGCGAGCAAGGCGCGCCGGGTCGGATCGGCAAGCGCGGCGAAGGTGCGGTCAAGCGCGGGCGAATAGTAAACCACATGGTTAAGTATAGCCGTGGGCGGCGGCCTGTCAAGCGGGCGGGGCCGGGCGTTTATGATTCATTGAGAATGGAGCCGTACAAAGGTCCGGCATGGACCCCGCATCCCTCGCAGCAGCCTTCGTGAGCGCCCAGATGAGCCGCGTGCAGATGGCGGCGGCGGCGGCGATGATGCGCATGAATGCCGATGCCGCGACGTCGGTCGCGCAGGTCGTCCAAGCGGCCGAGCAGAACGCGGCCCGTTTCGCCGACGCGGCCGCCGGCATCGGGCAGAGCCTCAATATCAGCGTGTAGCGCGGGCGCTTGCGCAATACGCCGCATTCGGGCGTGCGAGGCCTGGTTTCTAACAATTGATTAACCAAGGATTTCTATCGTAACGCCTGAAAGGCCTTGCGATGTCCGGTTTCCACCTCGTCCCATATAAAATGACCTTCGGGCGGACGGCCTGGCAGGAAATGCAATATTTCCGCGCCCAGCGCGCGCAGATGGTGCAGGACGCCCAGTCGCTAATGGATACCGCGAGTTCGGCCTTACAGACCGCCCTGCAAAATCAGGTCAGCGGTGCGGCGAACAACGCGGCTCAGGCTGCCCTCGACCGGATCCACGCCCTGGCGCAGGCGACATCCACAAACGTCAATAAGCAGATCAGCCAGGCCCAATCCTTGCTGAATGCGAGCAGCGGCTCGTCCGTCAATAAGGTTACCTAGCGCGGCGCGCCTCAGCGCGCGCTTTGCTTCTCGCCGAGCGCCGCCTCGATCAGCTGGACCGCGTCCTTGCTCGCCCATTCGGCCGGCCCCGCGATGGTGCCGATCTCGCAGCCGTGCGGATCGATCAGCAGGGTGGTCGGCATGCCGAAAGCGCGACCGATGCTTTTGAGGTCCTGGAACGTCTTGGCGCTCGGGTCGGCGTAATAGGCAAGCTCCTGCACCCCGACGTCCTTGAGAAACTGCTTCGGTTTGTCGGGATCGCGGGTATCGATATTGACCGCCACCACCTCGAAGCGAGGGCCGCCAAGCTTGCCCTGTAGCGCGTCGAGCGTCGGCATTTCCTTGCGGCAGGGCACGCACCAGGTGGCCCACAGGTTGAGCAGCACCGTGCGCCCGCGGAAATCGGCGAGGCTGAGCGCCTTGCCGGCGGCATCCTTGAAGGACAGGTCGGGGATTTTGAGCGGGCTCTTGGCAACGTTGACTGCCGCCACCTCGCCGCGCGCGAAAGGCGCCACTTTCTTCGCCACTTCGACCGCCGTCCGGCAGGCAGGGTCGCCGCCCGCATTGCGCGTCAGGGTCGAAAACCCGTATACCCCCGCAAGCCCGAAGGCCAGGCCGGCGATGCCGCCCGCCAAGATCAAGGCAAGCCGCTTTTTGCCCGCGCTGGACGAAGGACGTGTGGATTCGGTCATGATCGGCGAGACCCCGGTGCTTAGGCCAAGAGACGTAACATGAGCAACAAGATGTGGGGCGGGCGGTTCGCGTCCGGCCCCGGCGCCATCATGGAGGAGATCAACGCCTCCATCGATTTCGACAAGGCTCTCTACCGCCAGGACATCGCCGCGTCCAAGGCTCATGCCGACATGCTGGCCAAGCAAGGCATCATTACGGCGGACGATGCGAAAAAGATCGCTCGCGGTCTAGACACGATTTTGTCAGAGATCGAGGCGGGCAAGTTTTCGTTCCAGCGCGCGCTGGAAGACATCCACATGAACGTGGAGGGCCGGCTCTCCGAACTGATCGGGGCGGCGGCGGGCCGCTTGCACACCGCGCGCTCGCGCAACGATCAGGTGGCAACCGATTTCCGGCTGTGGATGCGCGACACCATCGACGCGCTCGACGCGTCGCTTGCAAATTATCAGCGCGCGCTGGCCGAGAAGGCGCTCGTGCACGCCGGCACGGTGATGCCCGGCCTCACGCATATGCAGACCGCGCAACCGGTCACCTTCGGCCATCATCTGCTCGCCTATGTCGAGATGGCGGCGCGCGACCGTGGCCGCTTCGCCGACGCGCGCAAGCGGCTGAACGAATCGCCGCTCGGCGCCGCCGCGCTCGCCGGCACATCGTTCGATCTCGACCGCGACATGACCGCAAAGGCGCTCGGCTTCGACCGGCCGGCGGCCAATTCGCTCGACGCCGTGTCCGACCGCGATTTCGTCATGGAGACGCTTTCCGCCGCCGCCATCGCGTCGGTGCACCTGTCGCGGCTGGCCGAGGAAATCGTGATCTGGACCTCGCCACTCACTGCTCTGGTGAGGCTCTCCGACAAATTCACCACCGGCTCCTCGATCATGCCGCAGAAGCGCAACCCGGACGCCGCCGAACTGGTGCGCGCCAAGAGCGGACGCGTGATCGGCGCACTCACCGCGCTGCTCGTCGTCATGAAGGGTCTGCCGCTCGCCTATGCCAAGGACATGCAGGAGGACAAGGAAGGCGCCATGGACGCGCTCTCGGCGCTCTCGCTGACGATCGCGGCGATGACGGGCATGGTCGCCGACCTCGAACCGGATTCTACGACCATGAAGAAGGCCGCCGCAGAAGGCTATTCCACCGCTACCGACCTCGCCGACTGGCTGGTACGCGCCTTGCAGATCCCTTTCCGCGACGCGCATCACATCACCGGCCGCATCGTCGCCAAGGCGGCCGAGGCGGGGATCGCCCTGCACCGGCTGCCGCTCGCGGCCATGCAGGCGATCGAGCCGCGAATCAGCGACGACGTCTTTTCGGTGCTGTCGGTCGAGCGTTCGGTGAAGAGCAGGACGAGCTATGGTGGCACCGCGCCTAAAAACGTTCGCGCCCAGGCGAAGAAATGGCTGAGAAAGCTCGAAAAAGAGAAATCCTGACTTCGCCTTGATTGTGCGATTTGGTAGTGTGCCCGGCCTAAGGAGCGTTCTTTGAGCCTATTTCCCGACCGCCGCCATTTCCGCCTGGCCTTGATCGGCGCGCTCGCCGCCTCGCTCGCCTTGGGCTTGGCCGCGTGCGGGCGCAAAGGTCCGCTCGATCCACCGCCCGGGGCAACGCCAGCCGCCGGCAAGGCCGCGGGCACCGAGCCGGCCATCGGTCCCAACGGCCTGCCGCGCGCGCCGAAGGGCCCCAACAAACACATTCCTCTCGACAACTTGCTCAACTGAGCCTGACCGATGCACCACTTCGCTTATCGCGACGGCGTTCTCCACGCCGAGGCGGTCAGTCTCGATGCGCTCGCAGACAGCGTCGGCACGCCGTTCTACTGCTATTCGACCGCGACGCTGACGCGCCACTACAAAGTGTTCGCCGGCGCCTTTGCCGACACGGACGCGCTCGTCTGCTACGCCATGAAGGCGAATTCCAACCAGGCGGTGATCGCGACGCTCGCCAAGCTCGGCGCCGGCGCCGACGTGGTGTCGGGCGGCGAGCTTAAGCGCGCGCGGGCAGCCGGCATCCCCGCCGACAAGATCTTGTTTTCCGGCATCGGCAAGACGGCCGAGGAGCTTGGTGCTGCGGTCGACGAAGGCATTCTCTGCATCAATGTCGAGTCGGAGCCGGAACTTGAATTGTTGTCATCGATCGCATCATCGAAAGGGTGCGCCGCGCCGATTTCGGTGCGCGTCAATCCCGACATCGATCCCAAGACCCATCACAAGATCGCCACCGGCAAGGCCGAGAACAAGTTCGGCATTCCGATCAGCCGCGCGCGCGAGGTCTACGCGCATGCCGCCAAGCTCAAAGGCATCAGGGTCACCGGCGTCGACATGCATATCGGCAGCCAGATCACCGACCTCGATCCGTTCAGCAACGCCTTCACCTTGCTCGCCGAGTTCGTGCAGACCCTGCGCGCCGACGGCCACACGATTTCGCACGTCGATCTCGGCGGCGGCTTGGGTATTCCCTACCGTGACGACAACGAGCCGCCGCCGCATCCGGAGGCCTATGCGGACGTGGTCAAGCGCGCCACTCGCGGTCTTGGCTGCCGGCTGATCTTCGAGCCGGGCCGGCTATTGGTCGGCAATGCCGGCATCCTGGTGACGCGCGTGCTGTTCGTGAAGCACGGCGAGGCCAAGCACTTCGTCGTGGTCGACGCAGGCATGAACGATTTGATCCGCCCGACGCTCTATGACGCCCATCACGAGATCTGGCCGGTCAAGCAGGCGGCCGCATCCGCGCGCCGCATCCGCGCCGACGTCGTCGGCCCGGTTTGCGAAAGCGGCGATTTCCTCGCGCACGGCCGCGACCTGGCGGAACCGAAGGCTGGCGCGCTACTGGCCGTAATGTCGGCCGGCGCTTATGGGGCGGTGCAGGCCGGTACCTACAATACCCGGCCGCTGGTGCCGGAAGTGCTGGTCAACGGCGCCGAATGGGCCGTCGTCCGTCCCCGCCTGGACGTCGATGCCCTCATCGCTCTCGATCGCCTGCCGCGCTGGCTTTGATCTGCACTGAGGGCATGGGACGGGAACTTCGCCATTAAACCACCCTAATAGACGCATTCGATCCGGCGCTGGCCCGGCTCTTGCACCAGAAATACGCGAATGGTGGGGGATATGACCCCGTGCTAGCGTGTTGATATAGAGCGAATCTATCTTATGACGCCCGGGCGACGGAGCGGCTTTTGGACGATTTGAACGAGCAGCCTGAGCAGCGCGGGCCGACCACCCGGACGATGCTCGCACGGGCGCTCAAACGCGCGCGCGGCAGCCTGTTCTGGGAGCGGCTGTGGCCGCCGCTGGCCCTGCTGGCCACCGCGGTCGGGTTGTTTTTGGCCTTCTCCTGGGCCGGCCTCTGGCTGGCGTTGCCGCCGCTGGGGCGGGCGATCGGGCTGTTTGTGTTCATCCTGATCACGACGGCGGCGGCGGTCCCGCTGGTGATGCTGCGGCTGCCCAGCGCCTTCGACGGCCTGCGCCGCCTCGACCGCAGCAGCGGCGAGCTTCACCGCCCCGCCACCGCGGTCGCCGACGAGATCGCCGCCAACCAGCACGATCCGATCGCGCAGGCGCTCTGGCGCGCCCATGTGGAGCGCGCGCTGGCCTCGGCGCGCAAGCTCAAGGCCGGCTGGCCGCAGCCGAAGCTGTCCCTGCGCGACCCGATGGCGCTGCGCGCGCTTGTGCTCATTCTGGTGGCCGCGAGCTTCTTCGCGGCGAGCGGCGAGCGCGTCAAACGCGTCGTTGCCGCCTTCGACTGGCATGGCGTGGTGGCGCCGGCGAACTTCCGCATCGACGCCTGGGTCATACCGCCGGTCTATACCGGTCGTCCGCCGGTCATGCTGCCGGGCCTGCGGCCGGGCGAGGCCGTGCAGGCCGCAAGTCCGGTGGCGGTGCCGGTCGGCAGCCACCTCGTGGTGCGCGCCACCGGCGATGTGTCTTTCGAGATCGCGCACAAGGGCGGCCTCGAAGACGCCAAGGCCGATCCGAAAGAGCCGCTGCCCAAGGGCGCCGTCGAGCGCCGCTTCACGATCAAGGGCGACGGCAGCGCCGTACTGCAAGGGGGCGGCCGCAATCTGACCTGGGCGTTTACCGCCATTCCCGACCGTCCGCCGACCATCGCCCTGACCAAAGATCCGGAACGGCAGGCGCGCGGCACGCTGCGGCTCGATTACAAGGTGGCAGACGATTACGGCGTGGTCGACGCGCATGCGACATTCGCGGTCGATGAAGAAAAGACGCCGGCCGGCGAGGCGGCCCACCCGCTGTTCACGGCGCCCGAATTCCAGCTCACGCTGCCGCAGGCGCGCACGCGCAGCGGCACGGCGCAGACCATCCACGATCTCACCGAGCACCCCTGGGCCGGCGCCAAGGCGGTGGTGACGCTGGTGGCGCGCGACGAGGCCGGCAACGAAGGACGCAGCAAGCCGCGCGCGCTCACGCTGCCGGAGCGCCTCTTCGTCAAGCCGGTGGCGCGCGCGCTGATCGAGCAGCGCCGCATTCTTGCGCTCGACGCCAACAAGAAACCGATCGTGCTTACCGCGCTCGACGCGCTCACCATCGCGCCCGAGCAGTTCACGCCCGAAGCCAGCATCTATCTCGGCCTGCGCTCGATCTATTTCGACCTTGCGCAGGCGAAGTCCGACGATGCGCTGCGCGAAGTGGTGGCGCGCATGTGGGACATGGCCGTGCAGATCGAGGACGGCAATATCAGCCAGGCCGAAAAGGCCTTGCGCCAGGCGCAGGACGCGCTGCGCCAGGCGCTCGAGCGCGGCGCCAGCGACCAGGAGCTGCAGAAGCTCATGAACGACCTGCGCGCCGCCATGGACAAGTTCATGCAGGCGCTGGCGGAGCAGATGCGGAAAAATCCGCAGCTCGCGCGTCCGCTCGACCGCAACACCCGGACGCTCACCGAGCGCGATCTCAAGAGCATGCTCGACCGGCTGGAGAATCTCGCGCGTTCCGGCAATCGGGATGCGGCACGCCAGCTGCTCGAGCAAATGGAATCGATGCTCGAAAACCTGCAAATGGCGCGCCCCGGCCAGATGGACGAGGGCGAGGACGACATGCAGTCGGCGCTCGACGATCTGGGCGACATGATTCGCAAGCAGCAGCAGCTGCGCGACAAGACCTTCAAGCAGGGTCAGGACATGCGGCGCGACCGCCGGCGCGGCGAACAGGGACAGCGCCCGCTCGGCGATCTGCAGCACGACCAGCAGGCCTTGCGCGACCGGCTCAGCAAGCTGCTGGAGCAGCTGCGCCAGCGGGGCTTGGGCAATCCGCAGCAAGGCCAGGAAGGCCAGGACGGCAAGAACGGCCAGAAAGGCCAAGGCAACGAGATGGGCAAGCTCGGCGATGCCGGCAAAGCCATGGGCGAGGCCGAAGGCGAGCTCGGCGAGGGCGACGCCGAAAGCGCGGTCGATTCGCAAGGTCGCGCGCTGGAAGCCATGCGCAAGGGCGCGCAAGGGCTGGCGCAGCAAATGCAGCAGGGCATGGGTCCGGGGCCGAATGGCCGGCCCGGCCGCGGCCAGGCCCGCGCCGACCAGAATACCGATCCGCTCGGCCGCCAGATGCGCGGGCGCGACCCGGACGACTTCACCGTCAAGGTGCCGGGCGAGATCGACGCCCAGCGCGCCCGCCGCATCCTGGACGAGCTGCGCAAGCGCTACGGCGAAAGCAGCCGCCCGCAGCTCGAGCTCGATTACATCGAGCGGCTGCTGCAGGGCTTCTGATCGGATATTTCCGGTCATCATCCGCGAAAGCGGACGATCCCGTACGCCGCAGCATCAGTGATAGATCTCGGTGATAGTGGATACCGGATGCCCCGCTTTCGCGGGGCACGGCCAAAATGTTAGCGCGCGACCAGCGCCTCGCGCACCGCGCCCCTGATCTGCTCGACCGAGAACGGCTTGCTGATCACGTCGTGCACCAGCGCGTCCAAGTCGTGCGCGCGCTCGCGCTGGTCGGCATAGCCGGTCATCAGCATGATGGTAACGTCCGGATGGTCGCGCCCGGCGGCGAGCGCCAGCGCGATGCCGTCCATCACCGGCATCTTCACGTCGGTCAGCAGCAGATCGAATTCGCCGTCCCGCCGGTCGAGCGCGTCGAGCGCGGCGGCGCCGTCGGCCGCCGCGGTCAGTTCGTGGCCGTCCTCGGCGAGCGCGCGGGCGACGAGATCGCGCACGGCGTCGTCGTCCTCGGCGAGCAGAATCCTGGCCATCGCTTATTTCGCTCCGGCGGCGGCGGCGTCCTGCGCATTGAAGAAACGCACCATGACGTTTTTCGCCTCGGCCGGCGGCGAGGCCAGCCGGCTGCGGAAGTCGAGGCGCTCGCCGGGGCCGAGAATGCTGCGGCTCGGCAGCGCCGTCCACGCGTAGATTTCCTGGCCGGCGGCGTCGCGCGCCGCGAAACGCAGACGCGGCACCGTGACCGGCTTGTCGGACGTGCTGACGATGGAGCCTTCGACGACCAGGACGTTGACGCCGTCCTGCAGCTCCTTCGAGATGCGGACGTTATCGAAGGTCAGACTGCGCAGATTGACCGGCATGCCGATCGCGGCGAACAGCGAAGCGGTTTGCGGCAGATAGCGCACCACTTCGTTGCGCGCGCCGATCAGCGCCACGTTGACGGCGAACAGCACGAGCACGATGGCGGTCCAGCGCGAGGAGCGGCGCGATTGTTTGCGGCGGGTCTGCAGGCGCTGGCGGCGGGCGGCGTAGCTCTCGATGTCATCCGAATCGCCTTCCGCGCCGCCGCCGTCGGGTAGCGGGGCGTGCTCGATCGGCGGCACCAGGGAGGGCGCGTCCGAAATCGCGACGGGCTCGGGCGCCTCGGCCGGTGCGCCGGCTTGGTCCTGCTCGCCGCCGGCTTCCATCGCCGGGGCGGCTTCCGGCCCGCCGACCGGTTCGGCGGCCTCTTCGGCGAAATCGTCGGCAGCGGCGGGGGCGCTCGCGGGGGGCGGCTCGGGCTCGGGGGGCGCGGGCTGCGCCGGGCCGGCGCCCGACTTGGCTTCCGCTTCCGCGATCACCCCATCCACAAAGGCATTCAGGTTCGGCGGCGGCTTTTGCCAGCCGGCGAACCAGGTGTTCTTGCAGCGCGCGCAACGCACGGTCCGGCCGCCCGAGCCGAGCGCGGCCGGGTCGACCATGTAGGACGTCGCGCAGTTAGGACAGACGATCAGCATGGCATCTGCGGCATTTTGGGCCCTGCCACCGTACCAGCCGTCCGTTAATGGACCGGAAACCATGGGACGCCCCCCGGCAACGGGGAAGGCGCGTTTTCCCGTTCCTTCCGCACTGGCGGCGCCGCAATATTCCTGTAAAAGCGCTGTTCTCGGCTCGGCGCGGGCCGCGGACCGCTTTCAAGGGCTAAGTCCGCGGGGGGATACCGGCCTAGTCGCTCCACGGGCCTGATCGATTTAACCGGAGACGGGGAGTGGTCCGATTCGAGAACGTGGGCTTACGCTACGGCCTGGGGCCGGAGGTCCTGCGCGACCTCACGTTCCGCATCGACCCGCATTCCTTCCAGTTTCTCACCGGCCCCTCGGGCGCCGGCAAGACCTCGCTGCTGCGGCTGCTGTTCCTGTCGCTCAAGCCGACGCGCGGGCTGATCACCCAGTTCGGCCACGACGTCGCCACCTTGTCGAAGGACGCCGTGGCGACGCTGCGCCGCCGCATCGGCATCGTGTTCCAGGATTTCCGGCTGCTCGACCACATGACCACCTACGAGAACGTCGCGCTGCCGCTGCGAGTGATGGGCCGGCACGAGGACAGCTATCGAGACGAGGTGATTGAGCTGCTCAGTTGGGTCGGCCTCGGCGAGCGCATGTGGGCGCTGCCGCCGGTGCTGTCGGGCGGCGAGAAGCAGCGCGCAGCGATCGCGCGCGCGGTGATCGCGCGGCCGCAACTCCTGCTGGCCGACGAGCCGACCGGCAATGTCGATCCTTCGCTCGCGCAGCGGCTGCTGCGGCTGTTCATCGAGCTCAACAAGTCCGGAACCTCGGTGGTGATCGCCACGCACGACATCGCGCTGATGGACCAGTACGATGCGCGCAGGCTGGTGCTGCACGAGGGCCGGCTGCACATTTATGATTGAGTGTCACCGAGGAACGACATGACGGATACCGCGAGCGATTTGACCGCGACGCCACGCCTGCCGGCCGGACCGATGCCGCGCTTCGATACCGCGCTGGTGCCGCGCAATTCGATTTCCGGACGCGCGCTGGTCGCGGTCGTCGCCATCATGACTTTCCTCGCCTCGCTCACCACTGGCGCGGTGATCCTGGTGGGCTCCGCGGCGAGCGATTGGCAGTCGGACGTGGCGCGCGAGGTCACCATCCAGGTGATCCCGGCGCCGGGGCGCGACACGGATGTCGTGGTGCAAAAGGCGACGGCGCTGGCGCGCGGCTTTCCCGGCATCGGCGAAGTGCGGCCCTACAGCAAGGCGGAATCGACCAAGCTGCTCGAGCCATGGCTCGGCGGCGGGCTCACGCTCGATGAATTGCCGGTGCCGCGCCTGATCGTCGTCAAGATTGCGCCCGGCGCCGCGCCCGACATTTCGGCCTTGCGCCGCGCGCTGGCCGAGCAGGTGTCGGGCGCCGTGCTCGACGACCACCGCGGCTGGATCGATCGCATGCGCGCCATGGCCGGCACGGCGGTGGCCGGCGGCGTGTTCATTCTCATTCTGGTGGTCGCCGCCACCATGTTGTCGGTCACCTTCGCGACCAGGGGCGCGATGGCGACCAACAAGCCGGTGATCGAGGTGTTGCATTTCGTCGGCGCCAAGAACGGTTTCATCGCCGGGCATTTCCAGCGGCATTTTCTGCAGCTTGGCCTGCAGGGCGGCGCGCTCGGTGGCGGCGGCGCGGTCCTGCTGTTCGCGATCGCCGGCCTGCTCAGCCGCGGCTTTGCCGGCACGCCGGTGGGCGAGCAGACCTCGGCGCTGTTCGGCTCGTTCGAAATCGGGGTCGGCGGCTATGCCGCCGTGCTGGCGCAGGTTGTGCTGATCGCGGCAGTCACGGCCTTGACCTCGCGCCACACGGTCAACCGCACGCTGGAGGCGATAGACTAGATGCTGTCCGGGCTTGCACGCGGTGTCGGCGTCCTCACCATGCTGGTGGGGACGGCGGGCGCCGTGTTGCTGTTCTGCGGCTTTTTCTGGTTCGTCTGGCAGGTTCCCACCGAGGAGGTAGAGCTCGACCGCAAGGCCGACGGCATCGTGGTGCTGACCGGCGCCGCCACGCGCATCCCCGACGCGATCGAGCTATTGGCGTCCGAACGCGGCAAGCGCCTGCTGATCACCGGCGTCTTCCGCTCCACCCGCCCCGGCGAGATTGCTAGGCTGACGCCGCTCTATGCCAAGTACTTCAAATGCTGCATCGATCTCGGCCACGCGGCGCTCAACACCTTCGGCAACGCCATCGAGACCAAGCGTTGGGCGAGCGAGCACAATTTCAATTCGCTGATCGTCGTGACGTCGAACTGGCACATGCCGCGCGCCATGACCGAACTCGAGCATCAGCTCCCCGATGTCGCGCTGATTCCCTATCCGGTAATCTCGCCGAAGATGAAAAGCGATCCCTGGTGGTCGAATCTGGCCACCGCCCGTCTGCTGTTCAGCGAATATTTGAAATATGTGTTCGCGCTTACCCGCATGCGGCTCGATCCCGACGGCGCCAATTGAGGGGGCGGGCAGCAGTGAGTCTCGTTCGTTCCCTCGCCTTCAACGCGCTGTTCTATCTGAACACGCTTGTTTGGCTGATCCTGGCGCTGCCGACTTTTTTCTTGCCCTACCGCGCCATCATCCGGGTCGCGCAGACCTGGGCGCGCATCAATCTGGTGCTGCTGCGCTACGTCGCCGGCATCGACTATGAGGTGCGCGGCCGCGAAAAAATTCCGCGCGGGGCGGTCATCGTGGCCGCCAAGCACCAGTCGGCTTGGGAAACCTTCGCGCTGCTGCCGTTGTTCGACAATCCGGCCATCATTCTCAAACGGGAATTGCAGTGGATTCCGGTGTTCGGCTGGCTCACCATCAAGGCCCGCATGGTGCCGGTCGAACGCACCGTCAGCCCGCGGGCGTTTAGCGCCATGGCCGCGCGCGCCCGCATCGAGCTAGCGCGCGGGCGTCAGCTCATCATCTTCCCGGAAGGCACGCGGCGGCCGGCCGGCGCCGAGCCGCGCTACAAACACGGCGTCGCGCAACTTTACGCGACCGAAGGCGTGCCCTGCGTTCCCATCGCGCTCAATTCCGGGCTGTTCTGGCCGCGCCGCTCGATCGAGCTCAGGCCGGGAAAGGTGATCGTCGAAATCCTCGATCCGATCGCGCCCGGCCTCGACAGGGATTCGTTCTTCGATCGCCTGAAAAGCGAGATCGAAGCCGCGACCGCGCGGCTGCTCGCCGAAGGCGAGGCAACGCACTGAGACCTTTATGCGCTCTCGTGCGCGCCCCTGAGCCGCGCGGCGAGCAGCTCCAAGCCGTCATCGCGATAGCCTTGGCGCTCGATTTCCTTGACCGCCGCCAGCACGTAATCGCGGTTGTTGCCGGAGCGGCCATGGCCTTGCCGCACGAAATGCAATTGCCGCTCGAGCGTCAGCCTTCCGGCATATTGCCGGTGGCCGCGGTCGACCACGTAGCACAGCGCGTGCACGCTCTGCTGCGGGTCGTCGTCGAGCCAGACCCTGCGCCAGGTCTCGCGATAGACCAGGGTGACCTGCTCGCGCCCGCGCAGATAGGCGATCGTTTCGGCGCGCCGGCCCGCCGCCACCCGGTAGGCGATGCCGCGGCAATTGCCGCCGCGGTCGAGGCCGAGCACCAGGCCGGGCCTTTCCGGCGTGCCGCGGTGCACGAAGGAATAGACGCAAAGCGCGCGGTGGGCGCCGACCAGGCGGGCATGGCGCCGCTCCAGGAACTCAAATTCGGGCCGCCACATCAGCGAGCCATAGGCGAAAACCCATAGCTCGCCGCCGGTCTTGTCGATTTCCGCATTCATTGCGATTGGAAAACAGCCCAGAGTGTGTTGACAGGGCCCGGCGGTTCAAGTTCGCCTATCAGGCGGCCGGGTCCCGCGCAACCTGCGGGGGCGCCGGCGCATAAACGCCGCATTCGGCAAGTTTTTTGGATTCCAATGGTCCGCCATCCGCCGACACTGCAATCCCGCCGCCGCACCGGGCGCCGCTACACGATCGTGCTTTTTATCGTGTTTGCGCTGATCGCCGGCTGGGCTTGGGCTTGGCGATACGCGGCAGCCGAGGCGGAAACCGCGGTCGAGGGCTGGCGCGCGCGCGAAGCCGCCGCCGGCCGCGGCTACAGCTGCGGCGCGCAGAGCGTCGGCGGCTTTCCGTTCCGCATCGAGGTGAATTGCGACCGTGCTTCGGCAATATTGCGCAGCAACCAGACGCCGCTCGAGATCAAGGCGCCCGGCATCGTGGTCCAGGCGCAGCTGTATCGGCCGGACCGACTTACCAGCGAATTCATCGGTCCGCTCACCATCGCAGAGCCCGGCCAGCGCCCGATCTTCACCGCCAACTGGACGTTCGGCCAGTCGACCGTCACCGGAACGCCGCGCGCCCCCGAAACCGCCGCGCTGATATTCGATCGCCCGACGGTCGACCGCATCAACAATAGCAAGACGGAAAACCTGCTCAGCGCTAAGCGCATCGAGATCCGCGGCCGCATCGCGGCGGGCTCGGCCGCCGACCACCCGGTGATCGAGGTGAGCTTGCATGCCGAGCGTGCCTCGGCGCCCGGCCTGCATCCCGCCGCCCAGCCGCCGATCGACGCCGATGTCACGCTGGTGCTGCGCGGTCTTACCGATTACGCGCCCAAGCCCTGGCCGGTACGCTTTCGCGAATTGCAGGCGGCGGGCGGGCGCATCGACATCACGCAAGTGCGCCTGCGCCAAGGCAACACGCTGGCGGTCGCCGAAGGCAGCCTGTCGCTCGACGGCAAAGGCCAGCTCGCGGGCGAATTGCACGTCACCGTCGCCGGGCTGGAGCCGTTCCTCGCCGCCATCGGGGCGGCGAAGACCGTCCAGAAATCGCACGGCATGGACAAGTTCGCCGGCATGCTCGACCGCTTGGCGCCGGGCTTGGGCGACGTCGCGCGCCAGCAGGCCGGCGCCAATTTGGGACTGGGCATCAAGATGCTCGGCCAACCGGCGACGCTTGACGGTCGGGAAGCGGTCACTCTGCCGTTGCGCTTTACCGACGGCACGGCCTACCTCGGCCCGATCCCGCTCGGCTCAACGCCGGCGTTGTTTTGAGGTGCGCGCTCCGGCCTAATCCCCTTCACCAGCATAGGGCTTTGGCAGCGGCGCGTGCGGCAGATCGGGATGCGGGCGGCCGAAATCGGGCGCCGGCGAATCCTGACCGATCTCGACGATGCCTTTGCGGATGGCGCGGGTACGCGCGAAGTGCTCGAACAGCGCCTCGCCGTCGCCGCGGCGGATCGCCTTGGTGAGCGCGGCGACGTCCTCATTGAAGCGGCCGAGCATTTCCAGCACGGCGTCCTTGTTGGCGAGGAAGACGTCGCGCCACATGGTGGGGTCGGAGGCGGCGATGCGCGTGAAATCGCGAAAGCCGCCGGCGGAAAATTTCAGCACTTCCGAACGCGTCACCGTCTGCAATTCGTCGGCGGTGTGGACGATGGTGTAGGCGATCAAATGCGGCAGATGGCTGGTGATCGCGAGCACCAGGTCGTGGTGGTCGGCCGCCATGCTCTCGACATTGGCGCCGAGCAGCCGCCAGAACGCGGCAAGCTTTTCCACCGCTGCGGCATCGGCGTCTGCCGGCGGCGTCAGGATGCACCAGCGGTTGACGAACAATTCGGCAAAGCCCGCGTCTGGTCCGGAATATTCGGTGCCCGCCACCGGATGCGCCGGCACGAAATGGACGTTGTTCGGCAGCTGCGGGCTCATGTCGCGGATCACCGAGCCCTTGACCGAGCCGACGTCGGATATGGTCGCATCCGCAGCCAGATGCGGGGCGATTTCCTTGGCCACCGCGCCGCAGGCGCCGACCGGAATGCACAAAATGACGAGATCGGCGCCTTCGACCGCGGCGGCATTGCTCTCCACCACCTGATCGGCGAGGCCGAGCTCCGCCACCCGCCGGCGCGTCTGCGGCGAACGCGCAGTAACGACGATCGAGCGCGCCGCGCCTTGCGCGCGCGCCGCGCGCGCGATCGAGGAACCGATCAGCCCGGCGCCGATCAGCGCCAGGCGGTTGTACAGGGTCGCTGGCTTGCTCACGCCGCCTTCCCTAGGAAATCCTTGAGCGCCTGCACCACCAGCCGGTTTGCTTCCTCGGTGCCGACGCTCATGCGCAGGGCATTCGGCAGCTTGTAGGCGGTGACTTGCCGCAGGATCAGCCCGCGCTTGGTCAGGAAGGCGTCGGCGTCCCTGGCGGTCTTGACGTCGCGAAAGTGGATGAGCACGAAGTTCGCCACGCTCGGCGTCACTTCCAGCCCAAGCTTGCCGATCTCTTCCATCAGCCAGGCGAGCCAGCGCGTATTGTGCTCGCGCGCGCTCTCGACATGCGCGGTGTCGCGGATCGCCGCGATGCCGGCGGCAATCGCCGGCGCGTTGACATTGAACGGGCCGCGGATGCGGTTGATCGCGTCCACGACCGGCGCGGGCCCGTACATCCAGCCGAGCCGCAATGCGGCTAGCCCGTAGATCTTGGAGAAGGTCCGACACATCACGACGTTCTCGGACGTAGCCACCAGCTCGATGCCGGACTCGTAATCGTTGCGCTGGACGTATTCGGCATAGGCCGCGTCCAGCACGAGCAGCACATGCGGCGGCAGCCCCTTGTGCAGCCGTTTGACCTCGTCGAACGGAATGTAGGTCCCGGTCGGATTGTTCGGGTTGGCGACGAATACGACCTTGGTCTTCGGCGTCACGCACTTGAGGATGGCGTCGACATTGACGGTGTAATTCGTCTCCGGCGCGACAACCGGCGTCGCCCCGGCCGCCAGCGTCGCGATCGGATAGACCAGAAAGCCGTGCGTGGCGTGGATCGCCTCTTCGCCGTCCTTGAGGTAGGCGCGCGCCAGCAGATTGAGCAGATCATCGGAGCCCGCGCCGCAGACGATACGGTCGGGATCGAGGCCGAAGGCTTCGCCGATCGCCTCGCGCAATGCCGCCGCCGATCCGTCCGGGTAATCCTCGAGGTGCTCGCCGACCGCGCGATAGGCCGCAATGGCGCGCTCGCTCGGCCCCAACGGTGTCTCGTTGGAGGAGAGCTTGAACACCTTGGCGACGCCCGGCGCGCTGCTCTTGCCCGGGATATAGGGGGCGATGTCGAGCACGCCGGGGCGCGGTTGCGGACGGGTCGCGGTCATAGCAGTTCCAGTTGGTCAGGCCTTGTCGGCGGCAACCGTATAGCGGGTTGCGTGGCTGCCGACGAGGGCCGCCGAGCGCAAGGTAGCGCCGGCCTTAACGAGGGCCGCGCTTATGCTGTCGAGGCTGACGTCCTTGGGCAGCGTCACCAAGAGGGCGGCGCCGTCGAAGGCGCGGTCGGGCACGGCGATGAAGTCGGCCAGCATGGACAGCGCCTGGGCCGGCGTCGCGCCCCAGCCGGAGACGCGCACGCTCCACACCCCCGCTTCCGTCGCCATGGCATCGGGGGCGACGCGCGAGAGCACGAACACCGGCATGGCGGCCGGATGGTCGGCGCGCTCGACGAAGGGCAGGCGGGCGATGATCTTGGGCGCGGAATCGAATTCGAGCGCGCTCCACCAGGCGCCGGCGCCGGGCACCGCGAGCGCGGGCACCAGGCCGAGATCGCCTTTCGAGGACGACACCGCCGCTACCACCGCGGCCGCGCCCATGTGCGCGACGAACGGCACGGTGAAGCCGAAATGGAAGCGGGCGGAATCCCGCATCAGCGCGTCGCCCGCCGACAGGTCGGCATGCACCGAGAACGGCGCCTGGACGTAAGTGAAGGTCGAGATGATGACGCGCCAGATGCTCTCGACGGTATCGAGCGGCAGGATGCCTTTGTGGCGCTTGACCAGCCGGCGCATCATCTCGGCCTCGCGCGCCGGGCGGAAGGCCGATCCGGTTTCCGTGCTGCGCTTGACCGTGATCAGCCGGTCGATGATCTCGCTGCGCTCGATCAGCAGCTGATGCATCGCCGCATCGATCCGGTCGATCTCCTTGCGCAGATCGTCGAGCGTTGGCTTTTCGGGTGCTTTTGCCATGGCTGGCGGCATTGATAGGAGGGCGGGGGCTCGAAATCAAAGAAAACCTTGACCGTAACCGGCAGGTTGACAGTCGGCTCCCTTCTACCTAAACGCCCGCGGCCGGGACATGGTATGTTTCGGGCACGATTGGCACGCCGGGAGTGCTTAGGGCGACATGACGGACGTGAACGTGAGCAGATCGCGGGAATCGCCGGACGTGCCGCGCGAGGCGGACGATCCGCATGACTCGCTCATCGCCCGCTTTGGCGCCGACAAGCCGCTCAGGCTCGATGCCGGCGTCGAGCTCGCGCCGTTCCAGATCGCTTACAAGACCTACGGCACGCTCAACGCCGATCGCACCAATGCCGTGCTGGTCTGCCACGCGCTCACCGGCGACCAGCACGTGGCGAGCCTGCATCCGATCACCAAGAAGCCAGGCTGGTGGGAAACCATGGTCGGTCCGGGCAGGCCGATCGATACCGAGCGTTATTTCGTGCTCTGCCCGAATGTGGTCGGCGCCTGCATGGGCACCACCGGCCCGTCATCGACCAATCCGGCGACGGCGAAGCCGTGGGGCCTGGAATTCCCGGTCATCACCATCCGCGACATGGTGCGCGCGCAGGCCATGCTGCTCGATCATCTCGGCATCGAGACGCTGTTCTCGGTGGCCGGCGGCTCGATGGGCGGCATGCAGGTGCTGCAATGGGCCGCGTCCTATCCGGAGCGCGTGTTCTCGGCGCTGCCGATCGCCTGCGCCACGCGCCACTCGGCGCAGAACATCGCGTTCCACGAAGTCGGCCGGCAGGCGATCATGGCCGACCCGGAATGGCGCGGCGGCCGTTATCTTTTGGAAAATACCAACCCGCGCCGCGGGCTGGCGGTCGCGCGCATGGGCGCGCACATCACTTATCTATCCGACGCGGCGCTGCATCGGAAATTCGGCCGCAAGTACCAAGACCGCGAAAATCCGACTTTTTCGTTCGATGCGGATTTCGAGGTCGAATCCTATTTGCGTCACCAGGGCATCTCCTTCGTCGAGCGCTTCGACGCCAATTCATATCTGTATCTCACGCGTGCGATGGACTATTTCGACCTGGCGGCGGATTACGACGGCATGGTGGCCAAGGCGTTCAAGAACACGCCGACGCGCTTCTGCGTGATCTCGTTCACCTCCGACTGGCTGTTCCCGACGGTCGAATC
>Ga0316624_10000072_pt1 | contig 27414 bp, 29 predicted proteins | sample OWC_Aug_N3_C1_D5_FD_207657 | JGI IMG/M metagenome (GOLD analysis project Ga0316624, IMG submission 207657) | Wetland soil microbial communities from Old Woman Creek delta, Ohio, United States - OWC_Aug_N3_C1_D5_A | ecosystem: Environmental > Terrestrial > Soil > Wetlands | place: USA: Ohio... | reverse complement strand
GCGCGTATGCGCGCCAGCAGCACGGCGAAGCGGAAAGGCTTGGCGACGTAGTCGTTGGCGCCCGATTCCAGCCCCAGGATGGTGTCGGAATCGGTGTCGTGGCCGGTCAGCATGATGATCGGCGCCTTGAAGCCGTTCTTGCGCAGGATGCGCACCGCCTCGCGGCCGTCGATATCGGGCAGTCCGACGTCCATGATCACCAGATCGATCTGGCCGCCCTTGGAAGCCTGCACGGCCTTGCCCCCGCTGTCGACCGCGATGGCGTCGAACTCCTCGTGCAGGGCCAGTTGCTCGACCAGGGCGTCGCGCAGCTCGGTATCGTCGTCCACGATCAGGATGGTGCGCTTGTTGGCCATTGCTAAGTAACGCCCCACGAGGGGTTGAGCACCCCAACCGGCAATATTTGCGCGAAGTAGAACATTCAGGGCTAAAAGAGCAAGTATGAACTGATATTTAGCCGGTGCCGATGTCCCGGCGGGGGAATGGCGGCCATGCGCAAACGGTCATTATCCCGGCTTAGCGTGCGGCGGCGGGCGGGTGAGCCGGCCAAGGGCTGGCTCGTGGCCGGGCCGCTCGCGCTGCCGGTCGCGCTCGGGCGCAGCGGCATCAAGGCCAACAAGCGCGAGGGCGACGGCGCCACCCCGCGCGGCAGCTTTCGCCTCAAGCGGCTGTGGTGGCGCGCCGAGCGCCATGCGCGCCCGGCCGGCTTGTTGCCGGCGCGCCGCATCAAGGCCGACGACGGCTGGTGCGAGAACCCCGCCGACCGCAGCTATAACAAACCCGTAAAGCTCGCGCCCGCCAGCAAGGCCGATCGCCTCATGCGCGCCGACGCGCTCTACGACTTCATCGTCGAGATCGACCACAATACGCGCCCGCGGGTCGCCGGCCGCGGCAGCGCCGTGTTCATCCACGTCGCGCGCGATAGGTTCAAGCCAACTGCCGGCTGCGTCGCGCTCGAGATCGGCGCCTTGCGCCGGCTGCTGGCGCGCGTCGGCCCGCGCACGCGCATCGTGGTTGATTGATTCTTATCGACCCCGGCCACCATTGATTAAGCATGCGGCTAGCCGCGGTTCGGCATATCCACCCCGTTAATATAACGGCATCCCGTCCGTGATACCGCTTGTACCCGGCGCCGTTTTCCCGCGAGCGCCCGAAAACAAAAACGCTTGCGAACAGGGGCGAACATGGATTTGGCGGCCGCTCAGAACGCACGCAATCCGGCGCAGCCCGAGATGATCGGGCGGGTGGCGGCCGTCAGCGGCGCGCAGGCGACCATCGAGCTCAATGCGCGCGCAAGCCCTGGCGAAGTGCCGACGGTTGGAAAATTCATGGGCCTGATGGCGCCGAGGGGCGTCATCATCGGCATGATCACCGAGGTCGGCGAGCAGGCGGCGAGCGCGGGCGCCGCGCCCGGCTACCGTAAGCTAGCGCGCCTCGATCTGATCGGCGAGCTGCGCGCGGGCGACAATGGCGGCACGCGCTTCCAGCGCGGCGTCACCGAATATCCCAATATCGGCGACGGCGCGCAGATCCTGTCCGAGGCCGAGTTGCGCGCCGTCTACGGGCTCGCCAATGCCGACCGCGCCCATATCGGCGACCTGCAGCAGAACCCGAACATCCCGGTGCACATCGACATCGACAACCTGGTGAGCCGGCACTTCGCCATCCTCGGCGCCACCGGCGTGGGCAAGTCGAGCGGGGTCGCCATCATCCTGCAGAAGATTCTCGACACCCGCCCGAACCTGCGCATTTTCCTGGTCGACCCGCACAACGAATACGCCCGCTGCTTCGGCGAAAAGGCGCAGGTGCTGACGCCGCGGAATTTGCGGCTGCCGTTCTGGCTGTTCAATTTCGAGGAGACCATCGACGTCTTCTTCGGCGGCCGGCCTGGCGTAGACGAGGAAGTCGAAATCCTCTCCGAAGTGATCCCGCTGGCGAAATCAGTCTATCTGCAATACCGCGCCGGCCCCGCGAGCCCGCTCACCAAGCGCCGCGATCCGCGCGACACCGGCTTTACCGCCGACACGCCGGTGCCCTACCGCATCGAGGACCTGATCACGCTGCTCGACGAGCGCATGGGCAAGCTGGAGAACCGCTCCTCGCGCATGATCTATCACAAGCTGATCGGGCGCATTCAGACCTTCCGCAATCATCCGCGCTACGCCTTCATGTTCGAGAACGCCAATATCGGCGGCGACACCATGGCGGAGATTCTCGGCAACCTGTTCCGGCTGCCGCCGGACGGCAAGCCGATAACCATCATGCAGCTCGCCGGCTTCCCCGCCGAGGTGGTCGACTCGGTGGTGTCGGTGCTCTGCCGCATGGCCTTCGACTTCGGCCTGTGGAGCGACGGCGTGGCGCCGCTGCTGTTCGTCTGCGAGGAGGCGCACCGCTACGCGCCGGCCGACAAGAAGGTCGGCTTCGGTCCGACCCGCCGCGCGCTCTCGCGCATCGCCAAGGAAGGCCGCAAATACGGCGTGTTCCTCGGCCTGGTGACGCAGCGTCCGGCCGAGATCGACCCGACCATCATTTCGCAGTGCTCGACCTTCTTCGTCATGCGGCTGGCCAACGACCGCGACCAGGCGCTGATCCGCTCGGCGGTGTCCGACGCCGCCGCCAACCTGTTGTCGTTCATCCCCTCGCTCGGCACCCGCGAGGTGTTCACCTTCGGGTCGGGCGTCGCGCTGCCGACGCGCATGCGCTTCCAGGAATTGCCGCCCGAGATCCGCCCGAACAGCGAGGCCTCCGGCGACACGCGCTCCGACATCGGCAACTCGGTCAACCCCGACCTGCTGGCCTCGGTGATCGAGCGCTGGCGCACCGCCAGCATGAGCCACCGCATGGGCGCGGACGAGCTCGACTACTCCTCGCCGCTCGATGCGCCGGCGCTGCATCCTGCTTTGCCAGCTGCACCAGTGGCGCCGCCGCCCTCCCCGCGTGGCGAAGCGCTGCGCTCGAGCCTGCTGAAGAAACCGCTTGACGCCAACACACTTGCCGGCCCGCCGGCCAGTCCGCCCGGATATCCGGCGAGCAACCCGCCCGCCAGCCCGCCCGGCTATCCGCCACCGCGGTTCAGGTAAGCGGCCTATTCGCTCTTACTTCCGCCCCACCAAATCCACCAGCGCCGACATGCCGGAATGGCGAGAGCCCTCGCGCAGTTCGGCATCGTACTCCCGCACCTCGATCGACGAAAAATCACCGAACGCTTCCCGCAGCAGCTCGGGCGTATAGAGCCGCGCCAGATCGGACGGCCCGCCGGTCTTGTATTCGAGCTGCTTGGGGCCGTAGCCTTCGAGCAGCAGCAGCCCGCCCGGCTTCAGCGTCTTCTTGATGCCGGCGAAAATCTTGTCGCGCTCCGGCGGCAAGGCGAACTGGAAGAAGATCGCCGCCACCACATCGAATTCTTCTTCGGGCCAATTCCAATTAACGATGTCGGCCTGCTCGATGCGCAACGTTACGCGCCGCTGCTTGGCAAGCTTGCGCGCCTTCTCTTGCGCGAGCGGAGAAAAATCGACCGACAGCACGTCGAGTCCTTGCTCGGCCAGGAACACGCCGTTGCGGCCTTCGCCATCGGCGATGGCCAGCGCGTTTTGACCTCTCCGCAAGAGCTGCGCGTGGGCCTTGAGAAACTCGTTCGGCTCCGTGCCGAACAGGTAACCGGGCGCGGCAAAGCGCTGCTGCCAGTGCGCGAATTCGGAATTCTCAGCCATGCTCTGCGGTCCCGCTAATGCCGCGCGCCGAAGATCGCGCTGCCGATGCGCACATGCGTTGAGCCGAGCTGGATGGCGGTGATGTAGTCCGCGCTCATGCCCATCGACAACAGCTTCAACCCGTTACGGCGCGCGATCTTGGCGGTGAGCGCGAAATGCGGCCCGGGCGCTTCCTCGAGCGGCGGAATGCACATCAGGCCGGAAATCGTCAGCCCGTATTTCTCGCGGCTGGCGGCGAGAAAGGCGTCGGCATTCTCCGGCAGCACGCCGGCCTTCTGCGGCTCGGCGCCGGTATTGATCTCGACGAACAATGTCGGCTGGCGGCCCTGCTTGGCGATCTCCTTGGCCAGCGCCTCGCACAGGCTCGGCCTGTCAACGGAGTGAATGGCGGCAAACAGCGCCACCGCCTCCTTGGCCTTGTTGGATTGCAGCGGGCCGATCAGGTGCAGCTCGATGCCGGCGTGCTTTTCCATCAGCGGCGGCCATTTCGCCTTGGCCTCCTGCACGCGGTTCTCGCCGAACACGCGCTGGCCGGCGGCAATCACCGGCTCGATCGCTTCGGGCCCGAAGGTCTTCGACACCGCGACCAGCGTGACCTCCGCCGGATCGCGCCACGCCTCGCGGCAGCCGCGCGCGATCTCGGAACGGACGTGGTCGAGGCCTGTGGTCACTTGCATTGCAGTCATTATTGTCATCGTCGGGACAAGCCCGGCGATCCCGATAAGTCGCGCACAGTGCCTACCTAAGCGGGATGGCCGACACAAGGCTTGTGCTCGGGCCGGCGAAGCCGGACCCGAGTGCCGGTTATGACAGGATCAAATAAACGGCCTCGCCCTGTGCTGGGCGCCGTCGTCACCGGCGATGCGCTCCAAGGCCGGCCGGTCGAGGATCTCGAACACGCGGTCCTTCCAGCGGATCGCGTTCGAGGCCGAAAGCCGCTTCAGGGTCTTGTTGGTGTGCACCAGCGACATGCCGAGCGTGTCGGCGAGATGCTGCTGGGTGAAGGGAAACTGCACGGTCCGGTCTTTGTTGAGGCCGACCTCCTGCGCGCGCACGAACAAATGCAGCAGCAGATAGGCGGTGCGCTCGAGCGCCGTGCGCCGGCCGACGCTCATCAGGTTCTCGTCGATCAGCTGCTCCTCGCGCGCGGCCAGCCAGGTGACGTCGAAGGCGAGCGAGGGAAACTTGCTGTACAGCTTCCACAGCTTGGAGCGCGGAAACACGCACAGCGTCAGCGGCGTGAGCGCCTCGACCGAATGCTCCATCTCGCGCATCAGCGAGCCTTGCAGGCCGACCATGTCGGCGGGCAGCGCGTAGTTGAGGATCTGGCGACGCCCGTCGGCGAGCACCTTGTAGCGGAAGGCCCAGCCCTGCAGCACGGTGTAGAGATATTCGCTGCTGGCGCCCTCGCGCAGAAAACTGATGCCGGGATCGACGCGCAGCTCGTCAGTCTTGAGCGCCTGCACGAAGGCCAATTCCTCCGGCGTGAAGGCACGTAGTGCAGTGCAGCGGCGCAGCGGGCATTGCGCGCACGGCGTAATATGGCCGTTCGGTCGGCCGTTTCCGAGGATCATACAGCTTACGCCCCAACATAATTAATCTCGCTCCCCTATGTCTTTTTTAAATGCCGAAAATTTCCATCCGAAGGAAAAGTCGTGAGCCAAGGAAAAGTTCCATATTGCAACGGAACGGGGAGGTCGGCTTGGCCGACTACAGAGCGTTCATCGCCGGCAAGCGCTGCCTGGTGCTCGACGATGAATTGCTGATCGCGCTCGACATTCAGCAGATGCTGGAGACGGCCGGCGCGAGCGTGACCTGCATCGGCGACGCCGCACAGGCTTTGGAGGCGTTGCGCGGCGGCGCGCAATTCGACGTCGCCGTGCTCGACATCAAATTAAGCGGCGCGGCGCGCGACAGCATGGGCGTCGCCGCGTTGCTGACCGAGCAAGACACGCCCTTCGTCTTCCTGACCGGCTTGCGCGCCGGCGACCTGCCGGCGCAAAGCTTCCCCGACGCGCCGGTGGTGGAGAAGCCGTATCAGATCGAAACGTTGATGGACGCGTTGCGCAAGGTCCTGGCGGAAAAGCCGCGCAGCGCTTAACCGCGATCGGTCACGCCGCCGCCTGCCACTTCAGCATCACTTGCCGCGCCGGCTCGTTGAGATGGATCTTGTCGTCCACCCGCTCGACCAGCTTGAGCGGAATGAGATGGTGTTGCCCGCCCGACTGTGGATCGTTCTTGGTCAGCTTGATCTTGTCGGCGCCTTCCAGGTGATCGACGGTGCCGATGTGCTTGCCGTCGGAGCCGAGCACTTCCATGTGTTCCTTGATCTGTTGCGCTTGGACCATACTGAACCTCCTTGGTCGGGGGACTAACCCGCGCGGCTTGCGGCTGGTTCCGCCCGTTGACCCCTGCCCCCTTCCATGTCACCTCCCGGGCCCGTAAAAAGACCGGACAATGACCGCCGAATCGCAAAAAAACGAGCGCTATAACGCCGGCGAGGCCGAGGCCCGCTGGCAGCGCGTCTGGGACGAGCGCGCGATTTTCGCGACCAAAAACGACGATCCGCGCTCGAAATACTACGTGCTGGAGATGTTCCCCTACCCCTCGGGGCGCATCCACATGGGCCACGTGCGCAACTACACCATGGGCGACGTGCTCGCCCGCTTCATGCGCGCCAAGGGCAACAACGTGCTGCACCCGATGGGCTGGGACGCCTTCGGCATGCCGGCCGAAAACGCCGCCATGGCGCAGAAGGTGCACCCCAAGGCCTGGACCTACGACAACATCGCGGCGATGAAGAAGCAGCTGCAGTCCATGGGGCTGTCGCTCGACTGGGCGCGCGAAGTCGCGACCTGCGATCCGTCCTACTACAAGCACCAGCAGAAGATGTTTCTCGACTTTCTCGCGCACGACTTGGTCGCGCGCGAATATCGCAAGGTGAACTGGGACCCGGTCGACCAGACCGTGCTCGCCAACGAGCAAGTGATTGACGGCCGCGGCTGGCGCTCGGGCGCCGTGGTCGAGCAGCGCGATCTCTACCAGTGGGTGTTCAAGATCAGCGATTATGCCGAGGACCTGCTGGAAGCGCTCGACACGCTCGACCGCTGGCCGGACAAAGTGCGGCTGATGCAGAAGAACTGGATCGGCCGCTCGGAAGGCCTGCTGGTCCGTTTCATGCTCGATCCCGCGACCACGCCGAATAAAGAGAGCGAGCTGGAAATTTTCACCACGCGGCCGGACACTTTGTTTGGCGCCAAGTTCATGGCGATCTCGCCCGATCATCCGCTCGCTGCCGCCGCGGCGGCGAAGAACCCGAAGCTCGCGGCGTTCATCGAGCAGTGCCACCACATCGGCACCTCGCAGGCCGCGATCGACACTGCCGAGAAGCTCGGCTTCGACACCGGCATGCGCGCCGTGCATCCGTTCGACGCCAGCTGGAAGCTGCCGGTCTATGTCGCCAATTTCATCCTGATGGAATACGGCACCGGCGCCATCTTCGGCTGCCCGGCGCACGATCAGCGCGACTTGGATTTCGTCAACAAATATGGGCTCGGCAACACGCCGGTGGTGTGCCCGCCGGGCCAGGACCCGAAGACCTTCGTCATCACCGACACGGCTTATGACGGCGAAGGTACCATGATCAATTCGCGCTTCCTCGACGGCATGACCATTGCCGAAGCCAAGGAGGAAGTGGCCAAGCGGCTGGAAAACACGTTCGTGCCATTTGACGGGCGCGCTCACCTCTCCCCGCCTCGACCGTCTGAGCGCAGCGAAGACGGTCGGGTGAGGGGGTCGTCCCGCGAATCTGAGCCTGTGGAAACGCCCCCTCACCTCGACCCTCTCCCCGCAAGCGGGGAGAGGGAGGCCAACCGTCCCGTCGCCACGCGCCAAGTGAACTACCGCCTGCGCGACTGGGGTATTTCGCGCCAGCGCTATTGGGGCTGCCCGATCCCGGTCATCCACTGCGAGAAGTGCGGCGTGGTGCCGGTGCCGGAAAAGGATTTGCCGGTAACGCTGCCGGAGGACGTCACCTTCGACAAACCGGGCAATCCGCTCGACCGTCATCCGACCTGGAAGAACATCAAGTGCCCGATGTGCTCAGGTCCCGCGCGGCGCGAGACCGACACCATGGACACCTTCGTCGACTCGTCCTGGTACTTCATCCGCTTCACCGATCCGTGGAACGAGAAGTCGCCGACCACGCCGGCCATCGCCAACAAATGGATGCCGGTCGATCAATATATCGGCGGCATCGAGCACGCGATCCTGCATCTGCTCTATTCGCGCTTCTTCACGCGCGGCATGAAGAAGTGCGGCTACGTCAATCTTGATGAGCCGTTCGCCGGCCTGTTCACGCAGGGCATGGTGGTGCACGAGACCTATCGCGCCAAGAACGGCGAGTGGATCGAGCCGGCCAAGGTGAAGATCGAAGCGGTCGGCGAACAGCGCAAGGCCGTGCTCGAGGCGACCGGCGAGCCGATCGAGATCGGCCCGATCGAGAAAATGTCGAAGTCGAAGAAGAACACGGTCGACCCCGACGACATCATCGCCGCTTACGGCGCCGACACCGCGCGCTGGTTCATGCTGTCGGACAGTCCGCCCGACCGCGACGTGATCTGGACCGAGGAAGGCGTGCAGGGCGCCTGGCGCTTCGTGCAGCGGCTGTGGCGGCTGGTCGGCGAAATCTCGGATATCGCCGCACCGGCGTCGCGGCCGGCGCAATTCTCGGAGCAGGCGCTCGCCGTCCGCAAGGCCGCGCACCGCGCGCTGGCCAATGTCTCCGACGACATCGCCAAGCTGCGCTTCAACCGCTGCGTCGCCCACATCTACGAATGCGCTAACGCGCTGTCCGACGCCATCGGTTCAGCCGAATCCGCGCTTTCCCCCGATTTCGCCTGGGCCCTGCGGGAGGCCGGCGACATCCTGGTGCTGCTGTTCCACCCCATGATGCCGCACTTGGCCGAAGAATGCTGGGCCGCGCTCGGCCATAAAAACCTTGTATCGACGGAAGCTTGGCCGCGGGTCGAGCCGGAATTGCTGGTGGAAAACACCATTACCCTGCCGGTCCAGATCAATGGCAAGAAGCGGGCCGAGGTCACGGTCGCCCGCGACGCCGGAAAAGATGCAGTAGAGGCTGCCGTTTTAACCCTTGATGAGGTAAAAAAGGCCCTCGACGGCAAGAGCCCGAAAAAGGTCATTGTCGTCCCGCAGAGGATCGTCAATGTGGTGGCCTGAAACCCGGCGCTGGACCCGTTTGGCGGCCGTTTTGGCGCTTGCCGGCCTCACCGCCGGCTGCTTCCAGCCGCTTTACGGCGATTCGCAGGTCGTCCACGGCGCCGGACTCGGCAACAAGCTTGCCAGCGTCAAGGTCGAGCCGATCGACACCCCCAATGGCACCCCGCTTGCCCGCGTCGGCTTCGAGGTCCGCAACGACCTGATCTACGAGCTCACCGGCGGCGGCGGCGAGGCCCCCTCCACCCACAAGCTGACCATCAAGCTCACGTCCAAGAACCTGCAGGTGATCGTCGACATTAACAGCGGCCGGCCGGACACGCAGAACTTCGGCATCGATGCCAACTATGAGCTGACCGATGTCGCCACCGGCAAGGTCGTGGTCAAGGGCACCACATTCTCACGAGTGTCCTACAACATCCCCGGCCAGGAGCAGCGCTTCGCCGGCTCGCGCGGCTTGCGCGATGCCGAAAACCGCGCCGCCAAAGTGATCGCCGACAGCATCCACTCGCGACTCGCCTCGTATTTCGTGGCGGGGACGTAAAGGACATCGCCACGCGCTCTCTTTCCCTCTCCCCTTGTGGGAGAGGGTTGCTGTGTGCCACGCGGAGATGTCGATGACCGCCATCAAAGCCTCAGAAGTCGACCGCTACATCGCCCGGCCCGATCCGGGTCAGCCGATCCTGCTGGTGTTCGGACCCGACGCAGGCCTGGTGCGCGAGCGCGTCGACGCGCTGGTGCGCGCGTCGGTGGACGATCCCAACGACCCGTTCGCGCTGGCGCGCATCGAGGGCGAGGAGCTCAGCGCCAATCCCTCGCGCCTGGTCGAAGAGGCGCACACCGTGCCGCTGTTCGGCGGCCGCCGCGCCGTGCTGGTCAAGGCCGGCTCGCGCAACATTGCCGCGGCGGTGGAGCCCGTGATCGCCGCGCCGTCGAACGAATGCCGCGTCATCATCGAGGCCGGCGACCTGCGCAAGTCGGCGCCGCTGCGCGCGCTGTGCGAGAAGGCCAAGGTAGCGGCGGCGCTACCCTGCTACGCCGACGGCGAGCGTGATCTGGCGCGGCTGATCGACGAGGAGACGCGCGCGGCCGACCTGACGATCGCGCCCGAGGCGCGCGCGACACTGATGTCGCTGCTCGGCGGCGACCGGCTCGCCTCGCGCAACGAGATCCGCAAGCTCGCACTCTACGCGCAAGGCAAGGACCGCATCGAGCTCGCCGATGTGATGGCGGTGGTGTCCGATGCCTCGGATATGGCGCTCGACGGCGTGATCGACGCCGCCTTTGCCGGCCGCACGGGGGAAGTCGAGAGCGAGTTCGCCAAGGCGCGCGCCGGCGGCGCCTCGCCCGCCGCCATCCTGTCGGCGGCGATCCGCCAAATCGCCAACCTGCACAAGATGCGGCTGGCCGCCGACGAGGGCGACAGCATCGAATCGGCCATGCGGCGCGGCGCGCCGCCGGTGCACTTCACCCGCGAGCAGGCGGTCGGCGAAGCCTTGCGCGCCTGGAGCGCGCCGCGCCTGCTGCGCGTCATGCAGCAGCTCGGCGAGGCTTCGCTCGAGGCGCGCCGCAACGCGCCGCTCGCCGAGACAATCGCGCAGCGCACCTTGCTGGCGATCGCGGTCGGCGCACGGCGAAAAGAAGCGTAGTTGCGGAATTGTTCGACCCTGGCGAGCAATTCGCCGCCGATCGTTCAAATTCGCGGGCGGTCCTTCACGACTGCTCAATGTTTTTCGCTTAATCGTTTGCTAATGAGCGCCCTTGCCGGTTCATCGCCGCCCGAAACCAGCCGCGACCTGCGTCGCGCGCGCGAGACGCGCACCAAGATCTGGCGCGTATCGGTCGTCACGATATTCTTTGTCGTCGTGCTCGGCGCCAACCTGTTCGTCGGTGCCGTGCTGATGGTGAAAGCGCTGCGCACGCAAGCGGACGAAACCGCGGCAGCCACGCGCATCGGCCGCGTGACCTATCCGATGCTCGACGGCGTGTTCTGCCGTCACGTCTTGTTCGACAACAAGACGGTGCAGACCAAGGAAGACAAGGTTTCGCGTTGCGACGAGGATCGCGCCGTCAGACCGGCGCGCCACACCACGACGTTCAATTGGGGCGCGCGCTGACGACCTGCGCGCCGCATCAAAGATTCATCTGATATCCGTGCGGCACCCAGCGGTAGGCGCTGCCCGCGCGCTCCACATAGCCGAGCCCCGGGAACGGCATGTGGAAGCCCGCCACCAGCAGCCCGTCCGTCGCGACCATATCGAATATGCGCTTGCGCGCGGCCGCCGCCTTCTCCTTGTCGTCGTCGACGTCGAGATGCAGATCGGGCCGCTGCAGCGAAACCACGTAGTGGCCGGCGGTATCGGCCCAGTTGATCACGCGCTTGCCCTCGCTTTCGATCGTGAAGGCGAGCAGCCCGGGCGAATGCCCGAACGCGTCGACCGCGCGGATGCCCGGCACCACCTCGTCGCCCGGCTTGATCATGGCCGCGCGGTTAGCAAGCGGCACAACGATCTTGACGTAGAGCTCGCGGTTGAACTTGCGCGCCTCGCGCACGTTCTCGCCCTTGTTCCAGAAGTCGAATTCGGCCGCGCCGAAGACGTAGCGCGCGTTGGGAAACACCGGCTGGCCACCTTTGGTGAGCCCGCCGATGTGGTCGGGATGGCCGTGGGTGATGACCACCACGTCGACGTCCTCCGGCGTGTAGCCGGCCTGCGCCATGCGCGCGACCAGATTGCCGGACGGCAAGCGGCCCTTCATCTGCTCGTATTCGTCCCGCAAGGAACCGTTGCCGGTGTCGAACAGCACCAGATCCTTGCCGGTATTGACCACCATCGGCGTGAACGGGTGCTCGTAGCGGTCGGCATCGATGCGGTTGGCCTTGGCCAGCGCCTTGACCGCGTCGGCGTTGGCTTCTCCGCCGAACGAGGGAGTGAGCCCCGAGCGGATCACCTTGCTGTCCATGATGGTTGCGACCTCGAAGCCGCCCAACTTGAAGCGGTAGATGGTCGGCTGCATTTCGCCTTGCATTGAAGCGGGCACGCCTGTCCTCCCCTGAAAGTTTCCCGGGTCCCGCCCCGCATTTATCGCAAGGCCGGCGAAATCGCCAGCATCGGCCGGGCAAGCCGGAGCGCCGCCGATGGTTTCCCTATTGTTAACACTGCCACAACCTATCTGTCATACCGTCGCAATCGCCTGTTTTTTGGTGAGATGGGCGGGAGGCGATGCCGGCCGACGAAATCATTCATGGGGTGGAGGCTCGCTATGCGCTTTACGAGCTGACGCCGGCCGCGCGCAGCGCGGTCAAGCGGTTATGGCCGACGGTCGCGCCCCATCTCGACCGCGCGGTCGACGCCATTCTCGACGCCACGGCCAACCTGCCGAACATCTACCATATCGTCAGACAGCACCGAGACTTGGTGAAGAAGCTCGAACTATCGCATGTCGAAGCCCTGCTGAGCGGAGAGCTCGGCGAGGCCTATTTCGAATCCTGCCGAAAGACCGTCGCACAGGAAGCCGCGCTCGGGTTCGATGCCCGCATGCGCAGCACCGCCGGAAACTTCGTGCTGCGCGCGGCGATCGATGCGCTGGCGCGCAAATATCGCTTTTCGCCCGGCAAGCTTGCCGACAACGTGAAGCTGGTGTCCAAAGTCATCGCATTCGACGTCGCCAACGCGATGACGCTGCATCGGGAGGCGGCGGAGAAAGCTGCGGCAACGCGCCGCACGACGATCGACGAAGCGATTGCCGACTTCGGCGGCGCCATCGGCGCCGTGCTCGACGCCATCACCAACGCCTCGACCTCGCTGACCGCCGCCAGTCTCACCATGCACGAGGTCGCGAACGATACGCTCAAACGCATGGCGGTGGCATCGGCGGCCGCGGCGGAAACCACGCAGCGCGTGAAGATGACGGGCGGGGCGACGGAAGAGCTGTCCGCTTCGATCCACCATATCGGTGAAGAAGCGGCGCGCGGCCTGGACATGGCGCGAGCCGCGGTCGACGACACGCAGCGCACCCAGCAGGTCGTCCTGTCGCTTAACAACACGGCCGAGCGGATAGGCTCGGTCGTCAGCATCATTTCCACGATTGCGTCGCAGACCAATCTGCTGGCGCTCAACGCCACAATCGAGGCGGCGCGCGCCGGCAACGCCGGCAAGGGATTCGCGGTGGTGGCCGCCGAAGTCAAGGCGCTCGCCAACCAGACCTCGCGCGCCACCGATGAAATCTCGCAGCAGGTCGCCGCCATTCAGGACGCCACCCGCAAGTCGGTCGATGAAATCGCCTCGATCGCGCGCGCCATCGAGCAATTGACGGTCGCCTCGACCACCATCGCCTCGGCGGTCGAACAGCAAAGCGCCACCACGCGCGAGATCGCCGGCAGCATCCTGACCGCGGCCGGCAACACCGCGAGCGCGTCGGCCGAAATCCAGTCGGTCGAGCACGCCGCCGAACGCGGCGCGACGGCCGTCGGCGAGATCGCCGATTGGACCGCCCGCTTGTCGGCTTGCGCCAACGATCTCGAATCGAAAGTCAGCGCGTTTTTCAGCCGCGTGCGCGCCGCCTGAGCCTAGATGCTGCCGGACGGCAGCGCTTCACTCCGCCGACATGAGCTTGACCAGCCCGCCGGCGAGACCGATCAGACAGCCCGCCAGCAAAACATATTGCAAGATCATCAGCATTTCCGGGCCAATAGGCGGGCGCATTTATAATTGATCTAGCGCAAGGCGCCCCGGCGGGTCCGTGCGAGATTGTGCGCGGTTTTGTAGCGATGGAGGGCGCCATGCCCAACCCCGACACCCACCCGTCGAAACATCCGACGATCGAGGCGGCCGCCGATGCGATTGCCGACTGGGTCAACAGGTATCGCCAAAAGTTCGGCTTTTATGGCGGACTTGAGCAATGTGCACCGGAGGAGGTGACGCAGATCGCCAAAGACCTCGGCGTTTCCGCCGGTGAATTGCGCGCGATGGCGAGCAAGGGGCCCGGCGCCGCCGATCTGTTGAAGAAAATGCTGGTGGCGCTCAAGGTCGATCCGGCCGCCCTCATGCAGAGCGACCCCGCCACGATGCGCGACCTGCAGCGGCTTTGCATCGCTTGCACCAACAAGAAGCGCTGCCAGCACGAGCTGGCCGAGGGCACGGCGGCCGAGCACTTCCACGAGTTCTGTCCCAACGCCTTCACGCTCGACGCGGTCTTCAAGCAGAAGGCGGCGGCCACGCATCACTAACCAGCAATGAGGCCGCCCATGAGCTATTACTTTGCAAAAACGCTCGACCTGCCGATCGAGCAAGCCGTTGAAAAGACCGTGGCGGCCTTGAAGTCGCACGGCTTCGGCGTGCTGACAAAAATCGATGTGCAGGCGACCCTCAAGGAAAAGATCGGCGCTGCCTTTCATCCGTACGTCATTTTGGGCGCCTGCAATCCGAAAATGGCCTTGCAGGCGCTAACGGCCGAAGACAAGATCGGCACCATGTTGCCGTGCAACGTCATCGTGCAGCAGCGCAACGGCAAGACGGAGATCGCCGCCATCGATCCGGTCGCTTCCATGGCGGCGGTTGAGAATGACGCGCTGGCGCCGGTCGCCCAGCAGGTGCGCGCTCAGCTGAAATCGGTCATCGAGGGATTGTGACAGGCTAGCGTCGTCGCGGGCTAGCTCATCGCGCGTGCCCGCTGCACCCCTGGCACAATTTCGGCCTGCCGCTTAGGCTTGTGCTGCCAACTGAAGAGCGTGAGGGGGTAGCGATGGCGAGGAATGCGCGCAAAAAGCCTACTGTAAAGGCGAAGAAAAAACGCGCCGCGGTCACGAAGAAAAAGCGCAAGACCGCGGCAAAAATGAAATCCAAGCCGGCGCGAAGGAAGGCGGCGGGCAAAGCTAAGCCCAAAGGCGTGATCGCCGAAATCGCCGGCGGTTTTGAAGCCGTCATGGACACGCTGACCGAGGCCGAACGCCTGCATCGCAAATTGGAGCCGCGGCCGGCACAGGTTCAGGATCCGGAGTAGCCGCCAACGCGGCGCTCGCTGGATGCGAAGGCAGCTCTCGTTCATTCGGCAACGTGAAAGCGCACGCCGGCTTTCTTTTGCAGATAGCCGATCACGCTGAACAGGTTTTTCGCCTGCGGATTGCCGCGCGGGCCGAACATGCGGATCAGGCTCTTGGGTGGCGTTTCGGTCGCCTGGCCGAGCTTTTCGAAGCCGACCGTGGCCTTGATGTAGTCGCGCAGGATGGTCTTGCCTGTGTCGACATCGCCGGCGAGCATTGCGTCGATGCCCTCGCGCAGCAGCGCCTCGGCAAATTTCTTGTCTGCCTTGACGTGTTGCTGCACCAGCTTTTTGAAGCTTTTTGTTTTTGCCATTCCGATCTCCGTTCAATGCCGCCCGCGCCTGCGCTGCTTGTAGTCGCGCCAACAAGTGTGCGCGGCGTCGATGTCGCTCTGCTGCCGCTTTTTCGTGCCGCCAGTCAGCAGGATCACCAGCGTGTCGCCATCGCGCCCGAAATAGACCCGGTAGCCTGGCCCGAAATCAATCCGGTATTCGAGCACGCCTTCGCCAACGGATTTAGCGTTGGAGAGGTTGCCTTGCTCCATCCGGGCGATCGCGCGCGTGACCTTGGCGCGCGCCACCGGCTCCAGATCCGCGAACCACTCGGCGAACGGCTGATGGCCGTCGCTCGCAACGTAGTAGCGGATTTCGAGCATGAGAGAGAGGTAACATAAATGTTACCCTCTTTCAAGGGGTAGACAGGCGAATCCACAATGCGCCGTACTCGCGCATGACGCGAATATGTAGCGCGACTAGTTCGAAATTCTCACGGCCGATCCAACTTCTTGAGCACCGCGTCCAGCTGCTCCAAATCGCTATACTTGATATGCAGCGTGCCGCCGCCGGACGCCTTGTGATCGACCGTCACCTCTAATCCCAGCGCGTCCGACAGCCGCCGCTCCAGCGCGCGCGTGTCGGCGTCCTTGCCCGTCATCTTGATCGGCCCGCGCGCTTCGCGCCGCACGTCGCGCGCCTGGCGCGCACCGTCCTCGCGCATCTCTTGCTCGAGCTGGCGCACGCTCAGGCCTTTGTCGATCACCTCGTGCGCGATCTGTTCGGCGTTCGGCTGCCCGACTAGCAGCCGCGCGTGGCCGGCGGAAAGTTTGCCAGAGCGCACCAGTGTCTTCACCGGCTCCGACAGCTTCAGCAGCCGCACCGTGTTGGCGATGTAAGGCCGGCTCTTGCCGACGATCTTCGCCACCTCGTCTTGTGTGTGGTGAAGCTGCTCCATCAGCGCGACATAGCCGGAGGCCTCCTCGATCGGATTGAGGTCGGCGCGCTGCACGTTCTCGATGATGGCGAATTCGAGCGACTGCGCGTCGGTCGCTTCCACCGCCGCGATCGGCACCTCGTGCAGGCCCGCGCGCTGCGCCGCGCGCCAGCGCCGCTCGCCGGCGATGATCTCATATGTATTGTCGCCCGCCTCGCGCACCACGATCGGCTGGATGATGCCGCGCTCCTTGATCGACGATGCCAGCTCCTCGAGCTCGGCCTCGGTGAAGTTGCGGCGCGGGTTGCGCGGGTTGGCCTTCAGACTCTCGATCGGCGCGCGTCGCGGCTTGCGCCCGCTGTCGGCCGACGTCGTCTCGTCGCCGACGTCGCCGATCAGCGACGCCAGGCCGCGCCCCAATCGCGAATGATCCGCCATTGCCGCCGCTCCTGAACCTCTCGCCACGCTTCGTTTCCTTTTCTTATTCGAACCTTCGTCCGTCACCCTGAGGAGCGAGCGAAGCGAGCCTCGAAGGGCGACGGCCCGTGATTCTGTGGCCGATCATCCTTCGAGGCTCGGCGCTTTCGCGCCTCGCACCTCAGGATGACGGCGATGGATTTCACCCCGCCTTCAATTCCTTCTCGCGCTGGATGATCTCAGTGGCGAGCCGCAGATAGGCTTCGCTGCCGACGCACTTCAAATCGTAGACCAGCACCGGCTTGCCGTAGGACGGCGCCTCCGAGATGCGCACGTTGCGTGGAATGACGGTGTCGTAGACCTTGCGGCCCATGAACTGGCGCACGTCGGCCACCACCTGGTTGGAGAGGTTGTTGCGCGAGTCGTACATGGTCAGCACGATGCCGTGGATCGACAGCTTCGGATTGAGACTGTTCTTCACCTGCTCGACCGTCTTCAACAGTTGCGACAGGCCTTCGAGCGCGAAGAACTCGCATTGCAGCGGAACGAGAATCGAGTCGGCCGCCGCCATGGCGTTGACCGTAAGCAGGTTGAGCGAGGGCGGGCAGTCGACGAGGACATAAGTGAAATCGTAAGTGCGCGCGCCGCTGTTGAGCGCGTTGAGCGCGGAGCGCAATCGGAAGGCGCGGTCGCGCTGCTGGCCGATTTCCAGCTCGAGGCCGGAGAGATCCATGGTCGACGGCGCGATCATGAGCTGCGGCACGGCGGTCGGCAGCACCGCGTCGCGCATGGGCGCGGCACCGGTGAGCACGTCGTAGGTCGAGGTGCGGCGCGCCTTGCGGTCGATGCCGAGCCCGGTCGAGGCGTTGCCCTGCGGATCGAGGTCGACGATCAGCACGTGCTCGCCGATGGCCGCCAGCGCGGTGCCGAGATTGATGGCGGTCGTGGTCTTGCCGACCCCTCCCTTCTGGTTGGCGATCGCCAGCACACGTGGCCGCGGCGCCGGCTCGGTCTTCACCGGCGGCTTCTCGAAGGGGACCACTTCAGGGGTGTTGCTCTGCGTTTCGCTCATGTCTGGACTATCCGCACTGGAATTGGCCGCCCGGCGGCCAGTCTCGGGGGGCGCTCGGGGCCGAACATTGCGTCCTCACGCCCGAGCTTCGGCACTTCTACGACGATGAAGGCCGCGTATGACGACGATGCAACCCTCGGAACTGGTCTTGCTGGGCACTTTCGAGCCCTCGATGCTCCAATATTTAGCGGCTTCAGTCAATTCGGCATCTACATCTTGACCCTTGGAGAACAGGCCCACGGCGCCCCGGGCGATCAAAGGAAACGCTTGATCGCACAGGGTTTTCAATGGGGACAAGGCGCGGGCGGTCACGGCATGCACCGTTTCCTGCCAGCTTTCCCCAAATTTCTCCGCCCGCTCCTGATGCACTTTGGCCGGCACCTTGGTGATTCGCACCGCCTCGCGCAGGAACGCAGCTTTTTTTCCATTGCTTTCAACGAGATGCACCATGGCCCCCGGCTCGTCTGCGAGCGCGCAGGCAATCGGCATCCCTGGAAACCCCCCACCCGACCCGAAGTCCACCCAGACCCGCGCCTGCGGCGCCAGGTCAATGAGCTGCAGCGAGTCGGCGACGTGCCGCGTCCATAGCTGGGGAAGCGTCGACGCCGAAACAAGATTGATCCGGTTCTGCCAGCTCACCAGCAGCTCGACAAAAAGCTCGAGCCGTTTCTGCGTTTCACGTGAAACAGGCGTGAGGCTCAATGCGCGTTTTTTGTCGGCGCTGAGATCGAGCGCGCCCTGCCCGCGTTTGCTCACGCCGACTTCGCGGAAAGTTTTTTGCCGCGCTTCATATGCGCAACGAGCAGCGTCAGCGCCGCCGGCGTGACGCCGTCGATACGGCTCGCATGCCCGATGGTGCGCGGACGATGCGTTTGCAATTTCTGTTTCACTTCGTTCGACAGTCCGGGCAGCGCTGCGTAATCGAGATCGTCCGGCAGCGCGGAGCTTTCATCGCGCCGATAGGCCGCGACATCGGCGGCCTGGCGCGAGAGATAAACATCGTACTTGGCATCGATCTCGATCTGCTCGGCGACCTTGGGCGCGAGCGCGCCGAAGCGCGGCCAGACGCGCGCGAGATCTGCGATTGAGATATTCGGATAGGAAAGCATTTCGAACGCGGTGCGGCGCTGGCCATCCTTGTTGAGTGCGACGCCGTGACGTTCGGCTTCTTTCGGCGTGAGCGAAACCGATTTCGCAAATGCGCGTGCGTCGTTGAGCGCGGAATTCTTTTCAGCGAAAAGTTTTGCGCGCTCGGCGCCGACGCAGCCGATCGCGATTCCTTTGCCGGTCAAACGCTGATCGGCATTGTCGGCGCGCAGCTGCAAGCGATACTCCGCGCGCGAGGTGAACATGCGATAAGGCTCGCTGACGCCGCGCGTGACGAGATCGTCGATCATCACGCCGATGTAAGCTTGCGCGCGATCGAGCACGATATCATTGCCCTCGCCCGCCAAAGCCGCCGCGTTGAGACCCGCAAGAAGTCCTTGTGCCGCAGCCTCTTCATAGCCTGTGGTGCCGTTGATCTGGCCGGCCAAGAACAAGCCGCGCAGCCGCTTGGTTTCAAGCGTGGCTTTGAGCTCGCGCGGATCGACGTAGTCGTATTCGATCGCGTAACCGGGCCGGATGAATTGCGCCTTCTCCAGTCCGGGAATGGTCGCGACGAGCGCGTGTTGCACATCTTCCGGCAGCGACGTCGAGATGCCGTTCGGATAAACGGTGTGATCGTCGAGACCTTCCGGCTCCAAAAAGATCTGATGGCCGTCGCGCTCGCCGAACTTGACGATCTTGTCTTCGATCGACGGACAGTAGCGCGGCCCGCGGCTTTCGATCTGGCCGGAATACATCGGCGAGCGATGCACGTTGGCGCGGATGATCTTGTGCGTCGCTTCGACCGTGCGCGTGATGCCGCATTCGATCTGCGGATTCGAAATGCGCGTCGTGAGCATTGAAAATGCTTCGGGCGGCTCGTCGCCGGGCTGCATTTGCAACGACGACCAATCGATGCTGCGGCCGTCAAGCCGCGGCGGCGTTCCTGTTTTCAAACGGCCGAGCGCGAAGCCGATGTTCTCCAGCGTGCGCGACAAACCCATCGCCGGCGCTTCGCCGACGCGGCCCGCGGGAATTTTCTTTTCGCCGATGTGGATGAGGCCGCGCAGAAACGTGCCCGTCGTCAGCACGACGGCGCCGGCGGAAATTTCGCGGCTGTCGGCGAATTTCACGCCGCATACGCGGCCATCGGAAATCAGCAAATCATCGGCTTCGGCTTCGATGATTTCGAGATTGGCCGTGGCGCGGATCGCGGCCTGCATGGCCTGTGCATAAAGCTTGCGATCGGCCTGGGCGCGCGGCCCGCGCACCGCCGGGCCTTTGCGGCGGTTGAGGACGCGGAATTGGATGCCGCCCGCATCAGCAACACGGCCCATCAGGCCGTCCAAAGCATCGATTTCCCGCACCAGATGGCCTTTGCCGAGCCCGCCGATGGCCGGATTGCAGGACATGGCGCCAATGGTGGCGAATCGGTGCGTCACCAGCGCGGTCTTGGCGCCGATGCGGGCACTGGCGGCCGCTGCTTCACAGCCGGCGTGGCCGCCGCCGATGACGATGACGTCGAATTTGTCCATAACGGGCGGCGTTGTAGCGGAGAGGGGCGGGCGGGTCAAAGAAATCGCGGTTTTTCGGAATGTTCCACGTGAAACATCGGCCGAGCCGGTAGCGAGCTACCAGTGATCTGCGATTCCTCGGTCGCGACGATGGCTTGTTCGGCCCTGACGATGCAATCCTCGGCGGCCGACGAACTAAGGGAAGTCTCGACTATTTGCCGATGCAGAAATCGCGAAAGATCACGTCCAGGATATCCTCGACGTCGACCCGGCCGGTGAGCCGCCCAAGGGCACGGGCGGCGATGCGCAGCTCCTCGGCCAGCAGATCCTCGCGGCCCGCCACCTCCGGGCCCAGCGCCCGCCGCAGGGCCGCCAGGGCCTCTTCCAGGGCCCGGCGATGGCGCTCGCGGGTCACCAAAGCAGGCTCGGCACCGGCCAGGAAGCTCTCCGCGTGGCGGGCGAGGGCGGCGAAAAGCACGTCAAAATCTTCGCCGGTAGTAGCCGAAATATCGAATACATGTTCATTATTATCGAATACTGATTCATTTCTTTCTGTTAACGACTGGTTAACCGTGTTTTTTAGTAAATCGTTAGTTCGATCGCCAAGTTCACTTTTACCGACCATCTGATGCTTAGATTCATTCCTTATAGCGGGTGAAACAAGGTCGATTTTGTTGCCAATCAGCCAGATTGGCGGCCCGGCGGGGCGCGTTTCGGGGCCGGGCCGGGCCGAAGCAGGGGGCACGGAGGGGCCATCTCTGTCGCTGTCATTCGCGGGCGTCCGCCGAAGCCCGGAGGGCAAAGGCGGGCGAGCCCGCAACTCCTGGTCCCTGGTTACGGATTCCGGGCCCGCGCCTTGGGGACGCCCCGGAATAACCGAAGACGGAGTCGCTTCGCTCGCATCCACCACCCACAGCACCAGGTCGGCCGCCGCCGCCCGCTCACGCGCGCGCCGCACGCCTTCCATCTCGACCGGGTCGTCGGTTTCGCGAATGCCGGCGGTGTCGAGCAGCGTCACCGGCCAGCCGCCGAGATCGAGATGCACCTCGATCACGTCGCGGGTGGTGCCGGCAAAGGGCGAGACGATCGCCGCCTCGCGCCGGGCGATACGGTTGAGCAGCGTCGACTTGCCGGCATTCGGGGGTCCCGCGATGGCCACCACCAGCCCATCGCGCAATCTTTCGCCGCGATGGCCGTCGGCGAGCGCACCTTCAATCTCGCCCGCCAGCTCGCGCGTAATCGACAGCGCCGGCGCCAGCAGATCCTCCGGCACGTCGGCCTCGTCGGAAAAATCGATGCGCGCCTCGACCAGCGCCAGCGCCTTGATCAACCGCTCGCGCCAGCTTTCCACGCGCCCGCGCAGCGCGCCCTGCATCTGGCGCAGCGCTTGAGCGCGCTGGCCCTCGGTCTCGGCCATCACCAGGTCGGCGAGGCCTTCCACCGCGGTGAGATCGAGCTTGCCGTTCTCGAAGGCCCGCCGGGTGAACTCGCCAGCCTCGGCGGGACGCAGGCCATCGAGCTTGCCGAGCGCGACGAGGGTGGCGGCGATCACCGCGCGGCCGCCGTGCAGCTGCAGCTCCGCAACGTCCTCGCCGGTCTCGCTGCGCGGGGCGGGAAACCACAGCGCCAGCGCCTCGTCGATGATGGCGTTGGTCTGCGGGTCGCGGATGCGCGCAAAAGCGGCCTGGCGCGGCGCGGGGAGGTCCTTGCCGGTAAGGGCCTTCAGCGCCTCGCCTGCGCGCGAACCGGAAATGCGCACAACCGCGATCGCCGCCGGCCCGCGGCCGGAGGAGAGGGCGAAGATGGTTTGAGCGCCCATAAAACCAGGCTCAATAGTTGACAACTTGGCGAAAAGAACGGATAGTGAACAGTTGCGGCATTCCGCGGAATTGTGAGTACATCGTGCGACGAACGCTAGACACGATACGAACGCGCACTTCCGCGCAACGCAGACTGAAGAAAAGTTGACGCGCGACATGATCAAAGGAAAAGAAGCCGCTAATCACACTCATTTCACGGTCGGGCGTGAGGTACGCAACGCTATTGCTAAAATCGGCGGCACAATGCCAGAGGCATTGCCCGTGGCCGAGGACCTTGCGAAAGTTTCGCGCCGTCTAAAAAAAGCTATCGTCACTGGCGAACATTAAAAACCTGTCGAGTGGAGCTTTTAATGACAAGCTTACTCGAATTGCCGATCGGCACTCGAATCGAATTTCAAAAACTTGATGACTTCAAGCGATATGTCGATTGGCATGGGTATTGGGCGGACAGACCCGCGATCCGCCCGGGTTATTACTCGATGGTCCGCCAACTCGCACCATCCGGTCATCGAAAGCCTTCGATGCCGCTCGACTTTCGTTTCGAGATCGTAGCGAGCTGATTGTCCTACCACTCACCCGGCTCGCACTCGGATTCCTTCCCGCCTTCGCTTCGCTACGGCAAGGCAAGCCGCGCTCGTCACCTCTCCCGCAAGGGGAGAGGGGAAGTGAGAATGCCGCCGCGGTATTGAACGCAAACCTGCCTCGGGTGTACGGCTGGCAAATGCAAAAGAAGCGGACCACTCAAAAGCCCAAGCGGCGCAAGCTGTCGATCCCACCCATGTGGCAAGCGCGCGTCACTGCACATGCGCCGTCGTTTCGTTTGGAGGCGCGGCGTCAATCGCGCGCCCTGGCGCGAAGCCGCTATGAGGCCGAAGACCAGGCTTGGGTCGATGCGATGTCAGCCGAGTTGAATGCCTAACCCGTCACGAGCTCGCGGCACTGCGCGCTTTGGCCGGACGACAACAGGAAAAGATGTCATTGCCGGCTTCTCTCCGCCTCATGCTGAGGAGGCGGCGAAGCCGCCGTCTCGAAGCATGGGCCGCCGCATCCTTCGAGACGCCCGCCTTCGCTAAAGCTTCGGCGGGCTCCTCAGGATGAGGCGGATTGAGGTTTCGCCTCGTTGCGCCAGCTATAACCGCGTAATATTCAAGGCCGTAGGGAGGACACCCCATGAAAGCCATGCTCCTGACCGGCCACGGCGGCGTCGACATGATGCGCTACGGCGAGGCTGCGGACCCCACGCCTAAGCCGGGCGAGGTGGTGGTCGACGTCCATGCGGCCAGCGTCAATGGCGCCGATCCCAAGGTGCGGCGCGGCGGCGGCCGCTACACACTCAGCCAGTTTCCGCACATCCTCGGCCGCGATTTCTCCGGCGTGGTCAGCCAAGTGGGGCAGGGCGTCAGCGATTTCAAAGTCGGCGATGCCGTGTTCGGCGTGACCGACCAGGGCCTCGAAGGCGCCTACGCGGAAAAGATCGCCATCAAGGCCGCGATCGTTGCAAAGAAGCCGCCCACGCTCAGCCACGCCGAGGCGGCGGCGCTCGGCCTCATCAGCCTCACCGCGCTAACCGCGGTCGAAGACACCGCCAAGCTCAAGGCCGGCGAGACCATCCTGATCCAGGGCGGCGCCGGCGGTGTCGCGGGCTTTGCCGTGCAGCTCGCCAAGCACCTCGGCGCGACCGTCATCACGACTGCCAGCGCCAACAATCTGGCCTATGTGCGCGGGCTCGGCGCCGACAGAGCGATCGACTACAACAAGGAAAACTTCAGCGCGATCGGCCCGGTCTGCGACGTGGTGTTCGACACCGTCGGCGGCGCCGTGCGCGCCGGCTGCTACAAGGTGCTCAAACCCGGCGGCCGGCTGGTGTGGATCGCGCCGGCGCCGGAGGGATTTCAGGTGCCGCGCAGCGACGTCGCCACCTTGCGGCCCGACGTCAAGCGCGACCGCGCGCATCTCGAGCGCTTGCTGGCCTTGCTCGCCGCCAGCGCGGTGAAGCCGCCGGCGATCACGCGCTACAAACTGGCCGATGCGGCCAAAGCGCATGAGGTCAGCGAAGGCCGCCATCTGCGCGGCAAGCTGGTACTCGAAGTGCGGTGAGGCTCGCGCATGTTTCCGCTGATGTTGAATCGGCACGAGCCGCAAACTCAGCCTATTCCCTCCCCCCTTGTGGGGGAGGGTTAGGGAGGGGGTCTGCGCGTAGACAACTGCGCTGCTTCTCGAACGACCCCCACCCCCAACCCCCTCCCCACAAGGGGGAGGGGAGCAGACAGAGTTCGCGGCGCGACCGCGCCTCAACGCAAATGGAAAATGCGCTAGCCGCCGCTCTCAAACCTTCTCGAAAACCGCCCCGTAATGGTAAGGCGGCAATTCGACGATCTCACGCAAACGGAATCCCGCCGGCTCGACCGCCGCGCGCGTGGCTTCGGGCGTCATGCGCAGCTCGCTCGCCGGGCCGCGCGGCTCGCCTAGAATCGTGGTCTCTTCGCGCGGCCGCGCATGCCAGTTGACGATCGCGAAACAGCCGCGCGGCGCGAGCGCGCCCGCCACGGCGCGGGCCAGGCGGATCTTCTCCGGCACGCCGTGAAACGCGTTCGCCATGAACACGAAATCGGCCGGCCGCGGCACGAGCTTGTCGACCTCGTAGCCATTGCCTTCGACGAACACACAATTGGAGACGCCATTATCGGCGAGGCGCACGCGGGCGACGCCGAGCATCGCGCGGTCTATGTCGATTGCCGTGACATGCCGTGCGAGCTTGCGGATCTGCACGGTGAACCAGCCATCGCCAGCACATAGATCCACGACCTCCATGCCGGCCGCGATGCCGACGCGCGCAACGACCATGGCCGGATCGGGCCACAGCGCCTCCCACCAGCCGGCGGTGGGCATTTCCGTGCCTGTGAAGAATCCGGGGAGGGCCACGCGTCTATTTCCTTGGTTACGATACCCGGTGATTCACGTAGCTAGAGCAAGATCGCCTCGGTTTGAATAAGCTCTTGCCACGGGCTCGCTTCACCTCTCCCATAGGGAGAGGTCGGATCGCCATAAGCGCGTTTACGCGCGTCTTCGACGCGCTATGGCGATCCGGGTGAGGGGTTTTAGCCTATCGATAGTGCTGGAACCCCCTCACCCCAGCCCTCTCCCCAAAGGGGAGAGGGAGCGCGCCCTACTCGCGGCAGCCGCTTCGGCTCCAATCGATAATGTTCTAAAGAGGCGCCGAGAATGCCGCCAGCCGACGATAACCGAAAGGGCCAAGCCGCGCCCATCCTCGATCATAAAATGCCGGCGGCCGCCTCGGTGTTTACGCCCGACGCCTTGCTGCGCGAAGCGCGCCGGCAAAAGGCGCTTGCCGCGGCCGATGTGCCGGCGGTGTGCATGCTCGATCCCGACGGCGATATCCTGCGTGCCTTGCGCAAATCCGGCCGCGCCACGCGCTTCGATGCCTGGCCTTGCTACCACACCGAACTGTTTACCTTCCCGCTCGCCGGGCAGACCGTCGGCATCATCGGCTGCGTGGTCGGCGCGCCTTTTGCCGTGTTGATCGCCGAGGAGCTGTTCGCCTGCGGCTGCCGCTTGCTGCTCAGCCTGACCTCCGCCGGCCAGATCAACCCGGCGGGGCCGACGCCGTATTTCGTGGTGATCGACCGCGCGCTGCGCGACGAGGGCACCAGCTATCACTACGCCGCGCCGGCCGAATTCGCCGAGGCCGATCCCAAGCTCGTCGCCAAAGCGATGGCCGCGTTGCAAGGGCAAGGCCTGCGCGTGCTGGTCGGTTCGAGCTGGACCACCGATGCGCCGTTCCGCGAAACCGCCGAAGCGATCGCGGCGGCGCGCGCGAAGAGCGTGCTGGCGGTGGAGATGGAGGCCGCCGCGCTCTACACGTTCGCGCGCGCCCGCGGCAAATCCGTGCTCTGTCTCGCGCACGTCACCAACACGATGGGGCAGGCCGAACGGGATTTCGAAAAAGGCGCGTCCGACGGGACGATCGATGCGCTGCAGGTGCTCGCGGCGATCGTGAAGGCGGTTATGTAGCGGTTGCTGCGCGCTTCAATCGCGCGTCCGCTCCGGCACGCTGATCGGATTGCAATTGCGCCGGCCGGATTCGAAACACTCTTCGCTTTTCCTGGCGTCGACCAGCGCGTTGACCAGCCAGATGCCGCCGCCGACGATCAGGATGGCGCCGACCAACAGAATGATGTTGGTCTTGCGCCGCTCGCTTTCGCTTTCCTGCTCGTTCGGGTCCGCCGGCATGTCGTTGGCTCCTGCGGGACGACTTTAGCATGGCCACGCCGGGCGCAAACGGCGCTATGATCGCCTTCCGTATTCGCGTGCAGGAGGGCCTTATGAACGCGTCGTCGCTATCTCGTCTTGCCGCTTTATCGTTCGTGCTCATCGCCAGCGTGCCGGCGCACGCCGACAACGATCTCGCGCGCGCCTACCGCATCATCGCCGGCAAGCAATTCGTCGACCTCACCCACAGCTTCGCGCCGGAGACGCCGGTGTGGTCGGGTTTCGGGCAGGCGAAATTCACGCCGGCCTACGACCCCAACACCAAACGGCCTTACACCATCAAGGAAGACGGCTTTCGCACCACCTATTACGACATGGTCGGGCAGTACGGCACGCATGTCGATCCGCCGGCGCATTTCGCCGAGCAGGGCATCACCATGGACCAGATCCCGCTCAAGCAGATGATCCTGCCGCTGATCGTGCTCGACGACACGCCCTATCTGGCGAAGGACCCCAACCACGCCTTCTCGGTCGCCGACCTGCGCGCCTGGGAGAAGAAGCACGGACGCGTGCCGCGCGGCTCGTTCGTCGCGCTGCGCACCGACATGTACAAGGACTGGAACAGCAACCCCGAGCATTTCAAGCGCGCGCCGTTCCCGGCCTGGGCGTTCGAGACCATCAAGTTTCTCTACGAGCAGCGCGGCGTGACCGCGACCGGCCACGAGGCCATGGACACCGACATCACCGACAAGATGGATTCGGAAACCTGGATCCTGCAGCACGGCCATTATCAGATCGAGGTGATGGCCAACTTGGACAAGGTGCCGGAGAAGGGCGCGTTGATCGTGGTGACCTGGCCGAAGGTGCGCAACGGCCTCGGCTTCCCGGCGCGCGCCTTCGCGATTTTGCCGTAACCCTCTCCCCGCACTCGCGGGGAGAGGGTGGCGAGCGCCGGCAGGCGCGAGCCGGGTGAGGGGCATTGCGCGGGGGCGCCCCCCCCCGGCCCCGCCGCGGCGGGGGGGCAGGCCCCACACCCCCCCCCCCGGGGGGGGTATTATGGGGATACGGCCCGGTAGGTTCA
>Ga0316624_10000071_pt1 | contig 27514 bp, 22 predicted proteins | sample OWC_Aug_N3_C1_D5_FD_207657 | JGI IMG/M metagenome (GOLD analysis project Ga0316624, IMG submission 207657) | Wetland soil microbial communities from Old Woman Creek delta, Ohio, United States - OWC_Aug_N3_C1_D5_A | ecosystem: Environmental > Terrestrial > Soil > Wetlands | place: USA: Ohio... | reverse complement strand
GGTACCCTCGAAATAACTGGCGATACGCTTGTACTGGCCGAAGAAAATCTGCCGGTTCATCTCCTCGAAATCGAAGGCGTAGTTGAAGGCGCGGCGCACGCGCGGGTCCTTGAACTTGTCGCGCCGGACGTTGAAGGCGAAGCCCTGCATGATGCCGAAATTGCGGATCGGGAATTCCTCGAGCACCACCTGCTTGTCGCGCGCCGCCGGGAAGTCGTAGGCGGTCGCCCAACTCTTGGCGCTGGTCTCGGTGCGCCAGTCGACCTGGTCGCCCTTGAACGCCTCCAACGCGACCGTGGTGTCGCGGTAATATTCGTAGCGGATCTCCGCAAAATTATTGGCGCCGATATTGACGTTGAGGTCCTTGCCCCAATAGTCGGGCACCTTCTCGTAGACGAGGGTGCGGCCGGGCGAGAAATCCTTTAGTCTGTAGGGACCGGAGCCGAGTGGCGGCTCCAGTGTGGTCTGCGCGACGTCGCGCTTGTGGCCTTTCGCGTCGGTGCCTTCCCACCAATGCTTCGGCAGGACGGTCAACTGCCCGACGATCTGCGGCAGCTCGCGGTTGCCGGGACCGTCGAACGTGAACGTCGCCTCGCGTTCGCCCGTCTTTTCCGCCTTGGTGATGTGGCGGTAATAGGCGGCGAGTTGCGGGCTGTTCTCCTTGAAGACCTTGAGCGAATAGATGACGTCTTCCGGCGTCACCGGCTGGCCGTCGTGCCAGCGCGCATTGGCGCGCAGACGGTAGGTGACCGAGCTGCGGTCCGCCGGGTAACTGACCGCTTCTGCCAGCAGGCCGTAATCGGTCGAGGCCTCGTCGAGCGCCGAAGTGGTCAGGCTTTCGCTGACCAGCTCAAGGCCATTGGCCAGGCTGCCCTTCACGCCGGCGACCACGCTGTTGAAATTGTCGAAGGTACCGATGGCGATCTGCCGCACGATGCCGCCCTGCGGGGCGGTCGGGTTGACGTAGTCGAAATGCTTGAAGCCTTGCGGATAATGCGGCTCGCCGAACAGCGAGAGGCCGTGCTTCCAGTTGCGCGGCGCGGCGGCGGTTTGGGCGGCGGCTACGTCCGTGCCGATGGCACCCATGGCACGGGTGGCAATGCCGGCAGCTGTCGCGCGCAGCAGGAAGCGGCGGGTCAATTTCATGGACTATGCTCCAAAGTCGCGCCCGAAAATGCAAATGCCGGGGCGATTATGTCGGTTTTTCGGTGCGCCACCAGCACCGCCGCCAAGTAACCCGTGGACCGCCGTCAAATTTCCGTGGCCAGGCACCGCCGGTGGCCGCGTTACGAAAACGGCCGGGCAGAGCCCGGCCGCGTCAGTGGATTCATGCCGCTTCGGATTACTTCGCCGGAGCTGCTGGCGCTGCCGGAGCTGCTGCAGGCGCCGGGGCGGCGCCGGGTTTGGCCGCTTCCGCCGGCTTGCTGCCAGGTGCCGCAGCCGGCGCCGGCGCGTTCTGCGCCTCCGCCTTCGGCAGCGGCTCCGGGTTGTCCGCCAAGGTGTGCAGGTAATCGATCACGTCGGCGCGCTGCTGATCGTTCTTGATGCCGGCGAAGGTCATGGCGGTGCCGGAGATGTAGCTGCGCGGATCGGTCAGGAACTTGTCGAGCTCGTCATAGGTCCACTTGCCGCCCTTGGCCTTCATCGCGGCGGAGAAGTTGAAGCCGCGGCCTTCGCCGCGCTCACTCCCGACGATATTCCAGAGATTAGGCCCCACCCGATTGGGGCCGCCCTTGGCCAAGGTGTGGCACGCCTCGCACTGCTTGGCGGTCGCCTTACCCTTGTCGATCGACGCCTTGGCCAGCCGCTCCGGCAGCGGCGCTTCTTTTGGCGCGGCGGCGGCCCTCTCCCCGCCGGCCTCGGCCTTCACCGCGACGACGTAGCCGGGCTTGGCGGGCTTTTCCGGGGCGAAGATGGCGCCGGCGGCGATGTTGAGCGCGAGCGTGATCAGGCAGGTGCCGAGGATGGCGCCGAGGATTTTGTTGAGCTCGAAGGAATTCATCGAAACTAGGCTCTTGGAAGGGCCGCGAGGCCGTGCGGAGCGGAATCGCCAGCCGGGGGCCCGGCGGCGGCGGACAGATACCGGTTTGCCTCCCTTCTGGCAACCCGTATAAGCGCCGCAGCCTGTCGACCTTCGAACTGGGCGGCTCGCAATGCCCCACGTGTTCATCATCATCCCGGCCCGCATGGCCTCCACCCGCCTGCCCGGCAAGCCGCTGGCCGACATCGCAGGTTTGCCGATGATCGTGCACGTGCTGCGCCGCGCGGAAGCCGCCGGCGTCGGCGAGGCGGTGGTGGCGACCGATTCCGAGGCGGTGCAGGCGGCGGTGGAGAAAGCCGGCGGCCGCGCCGTTATGACGCGGAGCGACCACGTCTCCGGCTCCGACCGCATCTTCGAGGCGCTGGAGGCGCTCGATCCCGAGCACCGCATCGAGGTGGTGGTCAACGTGCAGGGCGACCTGCCGACCATCGAGCCGGCCGACATCCGCGCGGCGCTCACGCCCCTCGCCGATCCTGACGTGGACATCGCCACGCTCGCCACCGAGATCGTCGACCCCGCCGAGTGCAGCAATCCGAACGTGGTGAAGGCGATCGGCACGCCCGTTGCGCCCGGGCGCCTGCGCGCCGTCACCTTCACGCGCGCCGACGCCACCGGCCCTGGCCCGCACTATCACCACATCGGGCTCTACGCCTACCGGCGCGCGGCGCTCGAGCGCTTCGTCAAGCTCAAGCCGTCGGCCAACGAGCGGCGCGAGCGGCTCGAGCAATTGCGCGCGCTCGACGCCGGCATGCGCATCGACGTCATGCTGGTGAAGTCGGTGCCGCTCGGCGTCGACACGCCGGAGGAGCTGGAGAAAGCGCGGAAAATCCTCAAGGACGCATGATCGCGCCGCAGACTCAAGTGTGCTCCCCTCCCCCTTGTGGGGAGGGGTTGGGGGTGGGGGTCACAGGGATTAGAAGACAGAGATCAGTGCGATCAGATTTGAGCTATGATTTTTTGATTACCGATAACTGACCACTGATGCCTGATAGCTGCTACCCCCTCCCTAACCCTCCCCCACAAGGGGGAGGGAACAGGTTTGCGATCGCCGCGCGCGCCTAGTCCACTTCAACGGGCGATGGGTGACCGCCGTTGACTTGAGGCCCTAGGTCTGGAACGAACCCCGTCATTCCGGGGCGCGGGCGCCAGCCCGCGAACCCGGAATCCATAATCCCGGCGCTGCGGAGTATGGATTCCGGGTCCGGCACGGAGCCTGCCATCGGGCCGCGCTTCGCGCGGACCCGTTGGGGCCGTCCCGGAATGACAGGCTTGGGTGAGTCATGGCCACTAAAAAGATCGTTTTCCAGGGCGAGCCGGGCGCGAATTCGCATCTCGCCTGCCGCGAGGCCTATCCGGATCACGAGCCGCTGCCCTGCCCGACCTTCGAGGACTGCTTTGCCGCGCTCACCGCCGGCGAGGCCGATCTCGGCATGATCCCGATCGAGAACTCGATCGCCGGCCGCGTCGCCGACATCCATCACCTGATGCCGACCGCGAAGCTGCACATCATCGCCGAATGGTTCCTGCCGATTCGCAACCAGCTGATGGCGCCGAAGGGCGCCAGCCTGAAAACCATCAAGTCGGTGGAAAGCCACGTGATGGCGCTCGGCCAATGCCGCGGCATCGTCCGCGAGCTGAAACTGAAGCCGATCGTCGCCGCCGATACCGCCGGCTCCGCGCGCGAAGTGGCCGAGAGCAAGGATGTCACGCGCGCGGCCATCGCCTCGCGCCTGGCGGCGGAAATCTACGGGCTCGACATCCTGAAGGAAAATGTCGAGGACGAGAGCCATTCCACCACGCGCTTCGTCGTGCTGTCGCGCGAGAAGAAATGGGCCAAGCCCGGCCAGGGCAAGGTCATCACCACCTTCGTGTTCCGCGTGCGCAACGTGCCGGCCGCGCTCTACAAGGCGCTCGGCGGCTTTGCCACCAACGGCGTCAACATGACCAAGCTCGAGAGCTACATGGTCGGCGGCAATTTCTTCGCCACGCAGTTCTATGCCGACGTCGAGGGCCATCCCGACGACCGCGCGCTGGTGTTCGCGCTCGAGGAGCTCGCGTTCTTTTCCAAGGAGCTGACCGTACTCGGCGTTTATCCCGCGCATCCGTTCAGGGATACGTTTAGGGAGGAGAAAGATTAGGGGGTGGGCGGGGTGCCCCTTTCGGGAGCGAAGCGGGCGTTACGAACTCGCTTGCCGATTTTCTGTCTTTGAGCCTACGCGGAGATTCATGGCGTGTCGCGTTTCGTCGGCGGAACTACCATTCGCAATTGCCTTAGTTCAAAATCGCTGAATTTAACGGCTGCGTAGAACGCAGGATCGGGATGATTTCGGGTTGGCCATTTGTCTTGGGGCTAATTGGCGCGGCCTGTGCGTGGCTGCTCACCGAGTTTGTCGGCCGCCCATTTCGGCAATTTTTCGACCTGCGCCGCCAGGTGAGTAGCAGCCTTGTACGATTTGGCAATGTTATGGCGCGCTCGAGGCGGAATGGAGTTAGTCTCACACTAATAGAACTCCCCAAGCCGGAAGAAGAGCGGCTAGCGGAAGCGCAGGAGACGTTCCGTCGGCTTGCAGGCGAAATGCGCGCATTTGCAAACGCTGAAACGTTTGCCAATTGGGTTGTGACTTGGTTCGGTTTTGACGCGCATGAAATTTCTAAGGCGCTAATCGGATACTCGAATGAAATTTCTACTTATGGCGAAGGTCGCGCCCTCTACCACGACCGCATCGAGAAATTGTTGCGCGTTCGCTCGGACAAATAGCGCGGCAGGAAGCAGCAATCCGGTTTATAATTGAGGCGTATTTAGAGTAAGCTGGTTCAACGAAAATGAGGAGCCTCGATAACGCTTTGATTTTATTGCTGAGCGCGGGGCGCGTTCTTGCAGCAACCGAACGCGGTCGATTGTTTTTTTCGGACGCTAATGCACTGAGCCTGAAAAGACAGGCTATCGCTCAGCATTGAAGTGGCAACGGATGAAGCTGCGTCGGCTTGGTAAGTTTGCCGGCCGATCTGGTTATATTGGGGTGACGCTGATGCGCTTTTCAAATTGGGTGAAGTTCGATCAGCGAGACGAATTGAGAAACACGAACTACCCTGGCGTATATGCTATTGCAATTTCCACAAGAAATATCGCTGGCGTGCGATTCACGTGGACCAAAAAGATTTGCTATTTTGGATTTACCAATGCCGTGGGCGGGCTTCGAGGCCGCCTCAATCAGTTTAACAATACGCTCCGCGACAAGTCAGGCCCGGGCCATGGCGGCGCGCAACGATTTCGGCGCAAGTACCGCAACGGCAACGCGCTAGCAAAGAAGCTCTATGTTGCCGTTTGTCCTTTCACATGCGACGTTTCCACAAATAAGCCAGCGGACTTACGAGTAATGGGTGGGGTAGTTCGCGCTGAATACCTTGCCTGGGCGAAGTACGCGACCCTTTTCATCGATTGCCTGAGTTCAACGACAAACAAAAATCACCGAAGCAACAGAAGCTTTAAACCCCCGTGGCGCGCCCGCACCGACGAGGTGATTGAGCGGGGCGCTTACTCCGCAGTTGGCCCCATAGCAGCCAGGCGTGCCTTGCTAGCCGATGCCCGCTTCACGGAAGCACAGCGGACCTAAGCACTCCCTCTCACCCGGCTCGCTCTTGCGCGCTCGCCGTTGTCTCCCACGGCGGGAGAGGGTGACAGTGCTCCTGTCGCGCGCGGGCGGCTTATCGAAAGTCCGTGATTACTGGATGCCCCGCCTGCGCGGGGCATGACAGTGGAGAGTTTCGCGCGGCGCATAGCGGCGCAGCAAACCGGGGTCCCGGGTCTGCAGCGCATCACTTCGTGCTGCGCTGCGCCCGGGACACGTACCTCAAACGTCCCCCTGTGCACCGGGACACGGCTCACGCGGTTCAGCGCGCGAGACCGAGAACCACGAGCAATGCCCGCTCGACTTGGTCCATCGTAGCCGGATCGAACGCGCCGAGCACGCGGCGGATGCGGTCGCGCGGGACGGCCAGCGTCTTGTCCGTCATGATCTGCGAGCGCAGGCGAAGGCCATTGTCTGTATCTGCTTCGACTGTCGGCCTAACAGGCAACCGGTCCGTCAATACGGACGTGATGGGACAAACGAGAACACTGGTCGTGTCGTCACCCAGTTCGTCCGTCTGCACGACGACCGCCGGGCGAGGCCGGCCCAGCTCGCCGTGCGTGATGATGACGACGTGTCCGCGTTTCACCGCCAGCCGGACCAGTCATAAACCTGCTCGATCCAGGCATCGATGTCGTCGTTTTCAGGATGGCGGGCGAGCAGCCGGCCCTGCCGGCGAAGGTCGGCGCGCACCTCGGGGTCGCGCAAGTCGGGCACCCAATGCTGAATTGGACGTAAGCCTTGCGCGCGCAGCCGCTGGCGCCGCGCCGCCATGCGCTGCTGCGGGGTCTTGGGGCCGGGTTTGGCCTTGGCCTTGGCCTTGGCCTTTCGCTTTCTCGGGGTCGTCGCCATGCGGCACCTTGCATGCAACGTAACATGTTACGCGGTATGCGGCAAGGTGCGCCGACATAAGGCACGTCTCCCGGGCGCAGCATTTCTCCTCATGGTGAGGAGCGCCGCCATGGCGGCGCGTCTCGAACCATGAGGCCCCGGTGGCCGCCTTCATCCTTCGAGACGGGCGCTACGCGCCCTCCTCAGGATGAGGCGGAGAAAGGCCGGCACGCCCCGGCAATGACCGCGAATTGAGTCGTTTCACAACTCCCACACCTGGCCCGGCTGCAGCACACGAAACCGCTCAGGATGAATGCCGGCCGCCGCCAGCGCCTCGGCCAGCGCCGCGCGCGGCGCGTCGATCGGCTCGTCGGTCAACTGAAACGTGCCGTGGTGATGGGCGAGCGCAAGCTCGGCGCCGCAATCGATCAGCGCTTGCACCGACTCGGCCGGGTTCATGTGCTGGTCGCGCATGAACCAGCGCGGCTCGTAGGCGCCGATCGGCAGAATGGCGAGCCGGAACGGCCCGTGCCGCTCGCGCACGGCGCGGAAATTGCGGCCCTCGCCGTAGCCGGAATCGGCGACAAAATAGATGCGCCCGGCGGGCGTTTCGATCACGAACGAAGCCCACAGCATCATGTTGCGGTCGGTGAGGCTGCGCGCCGACCAGTGCTGGGTCGGCACCAGCGTGACGGCAACGCCATCGCCGATCTCGACGCGGGCGCCCCAATCGTGGCCTTCGGCGGCGATCGCCGGATCGTGCGCGCGCATGAGCCGATCGTTGCCGAGCGGCGCGATCACGCGCGGGCGATGCGCAGCGGCCAGGCGCGACAGCGTGGCGAGGTCGAGATGATCGTAGTGGCCGTGCGACACCAGCACGACGTCGATCGGCGGCAGGTCGGCAAAGGCGATGCCCGGCTCGTTGACGCGCTTCGGGCCGAGGAAGCGAAAGGGCGAGGCGCGCTGCGACCAGACCGGGTCGAGCAGCAGGTTGAGCCCGGCGGTCTGCACGAGCAGGCTGGCATGGCCGACATAAGAGATGCGTAAGGCCGCGCCGCCGACGCGCGGCGGCGGGCGGTCGGCATAAGGCGACGGCGCCCATGCCGGCCACGGCGCTTTGGGCGCACGGCCGCGGCGATCCATGAACCAGCGCAGAAGTTCGCGCCGGCGCTTCGGCGGCGGCCCATGCGGATTGAAAAATCGCGTGCCGTCGAAGTGCTCGGAGAGCGGGCCGTTGTAATAGCGAGACATGCGGATCGTATTTAGGCTGCCCGAGTGCTTAGGCAATAGCATCGGGTTTCGACGACGCGGGGCCGCACTTTACAAGGCGCAATGTCACCAAAATCGCCCGGGCTCGGCGGCTAACTCATTGATTTTGACCCGACGCGAAAGCCGCCGCGCCACTGAACGTCGGCGCGAACATGTGCTAACATCGCTCGCCCTTGCTTCAGCAGAGGCGCTGGCTCGATGAAACGTCGGATCGCGGCAATATTGGTCGCTGACATAGTCGGCTATTCCAGCCTCATGGAGTCCGACGAAGACGGCACGGCTCAACGGCTGGCCGGCTGCCGCAGCTTGATCGACGCCGAGATCGCCAAATGCGATGGCCGTCTGTTCAAGGCGATGGGTGACGCGGTGCTGGTCGAGTTCGCGAGCCCGATCAACGCGGTGCGCTGCGCCTTCAACATCCGCGCCGCCCTGGCGCTGGCCGGGCAGAACGAAGCGCGGCCGTTGCGCATGCGCTTCGGCCTGCACCTCGCCGACGTGCTGGTCGAGAACGACGACTTGATCGGCGACGGCGTCAACCTCGCCGCCCGCATTCAGCAAGCGGCCGAGCCGGATACGATCGACGTCAGCGCAGCGCTTTTCGAGCAGATTCGCCGCAACTCGCCCTTTGCCTTCGATGACCGCGGCGAGCAGAGCTTCCGTAACATCGGCGAACCGGTCCGCATTTACCGCGTGCGCGGCGAGATCGACCGCCACATCTACCAGATCGCGCCGACCCAGCCGACGCCGAAGCAGGCCAAGCGGCCGCACTCGCTCGCCGTTATGCCGATCGAGCCGGGCTCCGGCGAAGAGGACCGCCGGTATCTGGCCGAAGGCCTCACCGAAGAATTGATCTTCGAGCTCGGCCGCTTCAAGAAGCTGTTCGTCACCTCGCGCTCGGCAACACGCGCGCTTTCCGCCGATCTCGATCCGCAGGCCGTGGGCGTCCGCCTGGGGGTGAGATATGTGCTCGGCGGCACGATCCGGCAATTCGGCAAGCAGATTCGCCTGAGCCTCTCGCTTTCGGAAACCGATTCCGGCGGCGTGGTGTGGAGCGACCGTCTCGACGAGAGCATCGAAGGCCTGGTCGACCGGCTCGATGAGCTGGTATCGCGCATCGCCTCGACCGTGCTGGGCCGCATCGAGGAAAACGACATCGCCGCCACGCGCCGGCTGAAGCCGGATTCTATGACTGCCTACGAGTTTCATTTGCGCGGACTTGAATTCCATCGCCTCGGGGGTGTTGTCGACGAGAACCTGCGCGAAGCGACGAACTGGTTCGAGCGCGCCATCGAGGCGGATCCCAACTTTTCGCGCCCGCGCGCGATGTGGGTTTGCGCGCGCTCCGGCCTGCCGGAGTTCGATATGGAGGACGGCGAGCGGCGAACCCAACGCGCGCTCGAACTCGACCCGAACGACCCGGAAGCCAACCGCATCATGGGCTCGATCCTGATGCAGCGCGGCGCATACGAAGCCTCGCGCAAATACCATGAGAAGGCGATGGAGCTGAGCCCCTCCGACGCCTACATCAAGGGCCGCTCGGCGGCGTTCTACAATTTCTCGGGCGAGCCGGAGCGCGCGCTGCAGCTGCTCGATGAGGCCGCGGAGCTCGACCCCTTCCTGCACGTCTGGTGCATCGAGGAGCGCGTGGCGGTGCTCTACCACCTCGGCAAGTATCGTGAAGCGATCGAGGCCGCGCTGCAGCTGACGTTCCAGACCCGCCGCTCGCGCCTCTACCGCGCGGCCGCGCACGCGGCGCTGGGCGAGACCGCGCGCGCCCGCGAGATCGTGGCCGAAGCGCTCGCCAGCGCGCCCGGCCTGACGGTGGAGCTCATCGTTACCCACGAATGCTATCGCGATCCCGCGATCAAACAGAAATTGATCGATCTGCTGGTTGGCGCCGGCCTGCCCGAGCGCGCCGCGGTGCGGGCGACAACCGAATAAACCGGACCGGAATGCATAAGCCGGCCGCCTATTTCTTTTCCGGTTTCGGCTTCTTCAACTCGGCGAGCTCCTGCTGAAGCTTCGCCGTCGCTGCCTTGAGAGCGGCGATCTCCGATTTTTGCGCGGCGATTTCGGTCTTCTGCACGGCGGCCTCGCGCTGCGCGGCATCGAGCGCGGCCTTCGTTTCGCGCATGTGCTTGGCCAGCCCTTGCTGGAGAAACTCGATATTGCTCTGCAGGCAGCTGGTTCGACGCTCCATCGCCTTCTCGGCGGTGCAAACTTCGAGCCCGCGCACGTCCTGGGCTGCGCCGGGCGCGGTCAATGCGAGAGCAACGAGGGCAAGAAATAGCGCGCGCATAATGACGGCACACTACCTGAGTCGCGGCTTGCCTACGGCCCCGCCGTCATGCTCCCGTATATCTTTCGCCGGGGAATTGCATGAGCCAACCGCAGAAAACCGTCCTTGTCACCGGCGCCGCGCGCGGCATCGGCCTGGCGACCGCCAAGCGTTTCCTGGCCGACGGCTGGCGGGTGGCGCTGCTCGATATCGACGGCGAGAATTTGCAGCGCACCTTCAAAGCGCTCGGCAAGCCCGAGGTCACCATGGCCATCACCTGCGATGTTGCGGACGCCGCCGGTGTTGCCCGCGCCATCGACACCATCGCCGAGAAATTCGGCCGGCTCGACGCGCTGGTCAACAATGCCGGCATCGCCATCTTCAAGCCGATCCTCGACGTCACTTATGAGGACTGGCAGCGCGTGCTGGCGGTCAACTTGACCGGCCCGTTTCTGTGCACGCAGGCGGCGGCGCCGCTGCTGCGCGATTCGGGCGGCGGCGCCATCGTCAATATCACGTCGATTTCCGGCCTACGCGCCTCGACATTGCGCACCGCCTACGGCACCAGCAAGGCCGGATTGGCCCACCTGACCAAACAGCAGGCGGTGGAGCTCGCCGCACTCGGCATCCGCGTCAACGCGGTGGCGCCCGGCCCGGTCGATACCGCCATGGCGAAAGCCGTGCATACGCCGGAAATTCGCCAGGACTATCACGACCACATGCCGCTCAACCGCTACGGCTTCGAGGAAGAGCTGGCGGAAGTGATCTATTTCCTGTGCAGCGAGCGCGCGAGCTACATCACCGGACAAATATTGGCGGTGGACGGCGGCTTCGACTCGACCGGCATCGGCCTGCCGACGCTGCGCAAGGACAAGCGCAACGGATAACGCTGCCTCAATCCGTCATCCTGAGGTGCGAGCGAAGCGAGCCTCGAAGGATGGCGGCCCGGGCCGTCGCCCTTCGAGGGCCGCGCTGCGCGCGGCCGCCTCAGGGTGACGGAGAAATGTGCTCGCGCTCGTAGCGTTCCACGAACTTCGGCGACAGCTTGCGCAGGCGCTCGAGATCGACGCGTCCGGAACGCGTGATGTAGCTCATGGCGAAATCGGCCGGCGCGAGCCGCATGTGCGCGGCGAAATGCTCGTACCATTGCGCGCTGCCATTGGCGCCGGCCACCAGCTTTTCCAGGATCGGCCGGCGCGCCGCCTCGTAAGCCGCGAGCGCCGCCGGCAGATCGCGCGGATGGCGCGCAAGCGCCTTGTCGAGCGCGATGGCGTCCTCCATGGCGAGCCGCGTGCCGGAGCCGATGGAGAAATGCGCGGTGTGCAGCGCGTCGCCCAGCAGCACGTATTGGCCGTGCGACCAGCGCGTATTGTGCACGATCGGGAACTGGCGCCAGATCGAGTTGTTGGAGATCAGCGCATGGCCGTCGAGCGTTGCCGCGAACACGCGTTCGCAGGCCGCGCGCGCGTCCGCTTCGCTCATGTCGGCGAAGCCCGCGCGCGCGAAGGTCGCGGCGTCGACCTCGACGATGAAGGTGCTTCGATCCGGCGTGTAGCGGTAATGGTGGGCGTTAAACGAGCCCAGCTCGGTTTCGACGAAGGTCTGCGTCAGCGTTTCGAAGCGCTTGACGGTGGCGAACCAGGCGAAGCGGTTACTGAGCAGCCGCACGCCGGCGCCCAGTTCGTCCGCAAGGCTGCGCCGCACCAGCGAGTTGACGCCGTCGGCGCCGACCACGAGATCGAAACCGGCAAGCTCGTCGAGCGTCTTCACCGCGCTCCGGTAGGCTGGCTTTACACCGACCGAAGCGGCGCGCGCCTGCAACAGCTGCAGCAGGTGCAGCCGGCCAATGGCGGAAAAGCCGATGCCGTCGATGACGACGCGCTCGCCGCGCAAGCTCAGGGTCATGTCGTTCCATGATTCCATGTGCGGGACGATCGCCGCATATGTGCCCTCGTCGTCCGCGCGCAGAAATCCCAGCGCGCGGTCGGAGAACACCACGCCGAAGCCGAAAGTGGCGTCGGCCGGGTTTTGCTCGATGACGGTGACGTCAGCGTCAGGCCGGCGGCGCTTGATCAGATAGGAGAGATATAGACCGGCCGGTCCGGCGCCGAGGATGGCAATGCGCATGCGGTAGTGTCTCAGACCGCTCGTCCCCGCGAAAGCGGGGACCCAGCGCTGGATTCCCGCTTACGCGGGAATGAGCGGAGGCTAGATCGTCTGATTATATTCGCCTACTTCCGGATGCGTGCGCAGCACGCCGTCGACCGCCTTGAACATCTCGCGCATGCGGGCTTCGGAGACGGGGCTCTCCACCACCACCACCAGTTCCGGCTTGTTCGAGGAGGCGCGCACCAGGCCCCAGGTGCCGTCCTCGACCGTCACGCGCACGCCGTTGACGGTGACCAGATCGCGGATTGGCTGGCCAGCGAATTTTTCGCCTTTCGCCTTGGCCGCCTCGAACTGCTTCACCACCGCGTCCACCACCGCGTATTTCTTCTCGTCGTCGCAGTGCGGCGACATGGTGGGTGAGCCCCAGGTCTTCGGCAGCGCCTTGCGCAAGTCGGCCATGCTTTTTCCCGGATTGCGGTCGAGCATGTCGCAGACGGCAAGCGCGAAGATCATGCCGTCGTCATAGCCGCGGCCGAACGGCTTGTTGAAGAAGAAATGCCCGGACTTCTCGAAGCCGGCGACGGCGCCGAGCTCGTTGACACGGCGCTTGATGTAGGAATGGCCGGTCTTCCAGTAGTCGACCTTGACGCCGTTGGCTTTGAGCACCGGATCGGTCAAGAACAGGCCGGTCGATTTCACGTCGACCACGAAGATCGCGCGCTTGTGCAGCGCCGAGATGTCGCGCGCCAGCAACACGCCGACCTTGTCGGCAAAAATCTCCTCGCCCTCGTTGTCGACCACGCCGCAGCGGTCGCCGTCGCCGTCGAAGCCGAGCGCCACGTCGGCCTTGCTGATCAGCACCGCGTCGCGCATGGCGTGCAGCATTTTTAGGTCTTCGGTGTTGGGATTGTAGCGCGGAAAGGTGTGATCGAGATTGCAGTCGAGCGGCACCACATCGCAGCCGACCGCTTGCAGGATGCGCGGCGCGAAGGCGCCGGCGGTGCCGTTGCCGCAGGCCGCCACCACCTTGAGCTTGCGCTTGAGCTTCGGCCGGTTGGTCAGGTCGGCGATGTAGCGGTCGGGGAAATTCTCCACGAACACGTAAGAGCCGCCACCTTTCAGATCGAATTGCGCGCCCAGCACGATCTCCTTCAGCCGCTTCATCTCGATCGGCCCGAAGGTGAGCGGCCGGTTGGCGCCCATCTTCACGCCGGTCCAGCCGTTCTCGTTGTGCGAGGCGGTGACCATGGCGACGCAGGGCACGTCGAGCGCGAATTGCGCGAAATAGGCCATGGGCGTGAGCGCCAAGCCGATGTCGTGCACCTTGCAGCCGGCCGCCATCAGGCCGGAAACGAGCGCCAGCTTCACCGAGGCCGAATACTCACGGAAATCGTGACCGGTGACGACCTCCTGCTTGACGCCGAGTTCCTGGATCAGCTTGCCCAGCCCCATGCCGAGCGCCTGAATGCCCATCAGGTTGATTTCTTTTCCCAGCAGCCAGCGCGCGTCGTATTCGCGGAAGCCGGTCGGCTTGACCATCGGCGCGGATTCGTAGGCGTAGGTATTGGGCGTCAGCGCGGGCTTCGGCGTGGGAAACATCAGGGCTCTCGGAAAGGCGACAGGGCCGGAATTGAATACCCTAACGCCCGAACCCCGCAAAGCGGTCCGTTCGGTCGGCGCAAGCAGCGCGTAAAAGTGGGGTTTACTGCTCCAGCACCATGCGGCCGTTGGCGTATTCGTAGCGCCGGAGCTTGGAAAGGAACGAGACGCCGAGCAGGTTTTGCGTCAGCGCCTCGTCCGGCAGCACCAGCGCCGGCACGTCGAACACGGTGATGTCGCCGAGCTCGATGCGGTCGAGCTTGGTGGGCGCCCCCTTGATCTTGCCGTTGGCGGTGGAGACGTTGGCGGTGTAGTCGACCGGCATCGGGTGGATGCCGATTTCGGCCGCGGCGCTCTCGCGCAGCACGACCAGCGTCGCGCCGGTATCGACGATGAAGTCGAGCCGCAGTCCGTTGACCCGCGCCTCCGCCTGGAAATGGCCGGTGCGGTCGCTGGCGAGCGACATCGTGCGCCCGCCATAGCTGTCGGGCGCGCTCGGCGACTGCGCGACCGGCTGCACTGCGGCCGCCTGCGGCGCCTCCTGCCTGACTGCGCGGTCGGCATAGCGCGCGCCATAGGCGCCGATGATCAGCACGGCGGCAGCGAAGATGAGGATGTGACGCATGATCGGCAAAGCCCGGTGGTTTGCGCGCCTAGCCTCACACGCGCGCGGCGAAGGCGGGCTTAACGGCAGGCGTGCGCTTATGGCGATGGTGAGCGGGCGGTAAAACAGACAGACACAATTCGAACTATTGCGCGCGCGGCTTGGCGCGGCGGGTGGCGGGCGCATGCAGCGGATCGTCCGGCCAGGGATGCTTGGGATAGCGCCCGCGCATTTCGGTTTTGACGTCGGCGTAGCTGCCGCGCCAGAAGCCGGGCAGGTCGCGCGTCACCTGCACCGGCCGGTGCGCCGGCGACAACAGCTCGATGACCAGCGGCACGCGGCCGCCGGCGATCGATGGATGTTGCGCGAGCCCGAACAATTCCTGCACGCGGATGGAAACCGTCGGCCCCTGCTCGGCTTCGTAGTCAATGGGCACCGCCGAGCCGGTGGGCGCAATAAAATGCGTCGGCGCCTCGGCGTCTAGCCGTTTGCGAAGATTCCAGGGAACCAACGGATCGAGCGCGGCGGACAAATCGTCGGCGCCGATTTGCGAAAACGAAGTCTTGTCCGTCAGGAATGGCGCCAGCCACTCGGCGGCCGTGCGTGCCAGCGCGTCGTCCGACATATCCGGCCATTCGTCGCCTTCAGCCCGTCGCAAGAACAGCACGCGGTCGCGCAGCTGCCGTTGCGCCTTGCTCCACGGCAGTTTGCCGATGCCAAGCCCGGCGATGCCCTCCGCAAGGAGTTTCGCACTCTCGGCGTCGGGCGCGACCGGCTTGATCTGCTCAGCGAGCACGATGGCGCCCAAGCGGCGCGTACGACGCGCACGCAATGAAGCGGAGCCGGCGTCGAAGGTGACGGCATCCCGGTCCTCGATCTGGCCAGCGAAGTGCGCTTCGATTTCGCTGAGCGCGATCGGCGCCGCCAGCACGATGCGGCTGGCCGCCGCCGCTCCGGTCAGTTCCGCCACCGCCAGGAACGTCTCGCGCGCAAGCGACGACGCCGGATCGACCATGGCGCCGCGGCCACTGACCAGCAGGAAGGCGCCCGTGCCGCCGCCGCGGCTCTTGGCGATGCGGTCGGGATAGGCGAGCGCAAGCAAAGCGCCGGGCGAATGATCGCCGCCTCGACTCTTTCCGCCGGCTGTTTCGCTCCACCGCTTCACCATGGCGCGCGCATCCTCGGCCCGACGGGAACGGTCGCGGCGGAACTGGTCGAGACGGTGACGCAGATCGGGATCGTCACCGCCCAAGCCGCGTTCGGTGAGGATCCCAGCAATCTCAGCGGCGAGTAGACCGGCGCCTTCCGCCGCGGCATCGACCATCATGCGCGCCAGCCGCGGCGGCAGCGGCAGCGCGCGCAGTTTGCGGCCTTCCGCGGTGATGCGGCCTTGCGGATCAATGGCGCCCAGTTCGCCGAGCAAGGCGCGCGCCTCGTTGAGCGCCGCCGCCGGCGGCGGATCGAGGAAAGCGAGCGTGCCGGGATCGGAAGCACCCCATTGCGCCAGGTCGAGCACGAAGGAGGACAGGTCGGCGGAGAGAATCTCCGGCCGCGTATAGGGCGCCAACGATCCTGTTTGCGGCTCGTCCCACAATCGATAGCAAACTCCCGGCTCCGTGCGCCCGGCGCGGCCGCGGCGCTGGTCGGCGGCGGCGCGCGAGACACGCACGGTCTCCAGCCTTGTGAGGCCAACATCCGGCTCGTAGCGCGGCACGCGCGACAAGCCGCTGTCGATCACCACGCGCACACCTTCGATCGTGAGCGAAGTTTCCGCGATCGAGGTCGCCAGCACCACCTTGCGCCGTCCCGGCGGCGACGGCGAAATGACGCGGTCCTGCTCGCGCGCGTCGAGCGCGCCATAGAGCGCGACAATGTCGACCGCCGGATCGCGCACGCGTTCCTTGAGCAAAGTCTCGGTGCGGCGGATCTCGCCGGCGCCGGGCAGGAACATCAGCAGCGAGCCGGGCTCGGCGCGCAGGGCGCGTTCGACCGCGTCGGCCACCTGGTTTTCGATGCGCGCGCGCGCGTCGCGCCCGAGATAGCGGGTCTCCACCGCAAAGCTGCGGCCCTGGCTCTCGACCACCGGCGCATCTCCCAAAAGCGCGGCCACCCGCGCGCCGTCGAGCGTCGCCGACATGACCAGGATTTTCAGGTCCTCGCGCAGGCCCTGCTGCACATCGCGCGCCAGAGCGAGTCCGAGATCGGCATCCAACGACCGCTCATGGAATTCGTCGAACAGCACGGCGGCGATGCCGGCGAGCGAGGGATCGTCGAGCACCAGCCGCGTGAACACGCCCTCGGTGACGACCTCGATGCGCGTGCGCCTGGAAATCTTGGAGCCGAAGCGCACGCGCAGGCCGACCGTGTCGCCGACCTGCTCGTTCAAAGTGAACGCCATGCGCGAGGCCGCCGCGCGCGCGGCGAGCCGGCGCGGCTCCAGCACCAGGATTTTCTTGTCCTTCGCCCACGACTCGTCGAGCAGGACCAATGGCACGCGCGTGGTCTTGCCGGCGCCCGGCGGCGCCACCAGCACGGCGCAATTCTTCGCAGCCAGCGCGGCGGTCAAACCGCCGAGCGCCTCGTCGATAGGAAGCGGTGTGTCGAAGGTACGCATCAATCTCAGGTGTCATCATCCGCGCAAACGGATGATCCAGTAATCGCGGGAGTCGTTATACGGCGATGTCGGTGTTTACTGGGTCCCCCGCTTCCGCGGGGGACGACGACTTCTATTAAACGCGAGTTCTGAAATCATTTCCGCGCCCGCCCCACGCTCTCATAGGCAAATCCGGCGCGCGCGACTTCCTCCGGCCGGTAGATATTGCGCAGGTCAACCAGCACCGCCCGCTCCATCACTTCCTTCAGCCGGTCGAAATCGAGCGCGCGGAACTGCTCCCACTCGGTGACGATCACCAGCGCGGAGGCGCCTTCGGCGCAGGAATAAGCGTCCTGGCAGAAGGCGACGTTGGCGATCACGCTCTTGGCCTGCTCCATGCCGGCCGGGTCGTAGACGCGCACCTTGGCGCCCATGTCCTGCAGCGCGGTGATCAGCGGGATAGAGGGCGATTCGCGCATGTCGTCGGTGTTGGGCTTGAAGGTGAGGCCGAGCACGGCGACGGTCTTGCCGCGCAACTCGCCGCCGAGCGCATGGGCGACCTTGCGCGCCATGGCGCGCTTGCGCGCGTCGTTGACCGCCACCACCGCCTCCACCACCCGCAAGGGCGCGGCGTTGTCCTGCCCGGTCTTGAGCAGCGCCACCGTGTCCTTGGGAAAGCACGAGCCGCCGAAGCCGGGGCCGGCGTGCAGGAACTTGCCGCCGATGCGGTTGTCGAGGCCGATGCCGCGCGCGATCTCCTGCACGTCGGCGCCCACTTTTTCGGCCAGATCGGCGATCTCGTTGATGAAGGTGATCTTGGTGGCGAGGAAGGCATTGGCCGCGTATTTGATCAGCTCGGCGGTGCGCCGGTCGGTGAACATGATCGGCGCGCGGTTGAGATAAAGCGGGCGGTAAAGCTCTGTCATCACCTCGCGCGCGCGCGGCTCGGTCGAACCGACCACGATGCGGTCGGGATGCTTGAAGTCGCGGATCGCCGCGCCCTCGCGCAGGAATTCCGGGTTCGACACCACAGCGCAGTCGGCATCAGGCCGCGTCTCGCGGATGATGCGCTCGACCTCGTCGCCGGTTCCCACCGGAACCGTGGACTTGGTGATGACCACGGTGAAGCCGTCGAGCGCAGCGGCGATTTCGCGCGCCGCGTCGTAGACGAAAGAGAGGTCGGCGTGGCCGTCGCCACGGCGCGAGGGCGTGCCGACCGCGATGAACACCGCGTCGGCGGCCTTGACGGCCGGCTTGAGCTCGGTGGTGAACTTCAGCCGGCCGGCGCGCGCGTTGACGGCCACCAGATCGTTCAGCCCCGGCTCGTAGATCGGCATCTCGCCGCGCGTGAGCGCGTCGATCTTGCCCCGGTCCTTGTCGACGCAGGTCACCTCGTGGCCGAAATCGGCGAAGCAGGCCCCGGAAACGAGGCCGACATAGCCGGTGCCGATCATGGCAACGCGCATGCTTATCCTTCGCGAAGCTGTTCAAACGGTTCCGGCCCTAGCCGGCGGCGTCTCCATAGCAGAGGGCGTCCCGAGTTGCGAGGGCCGCAATTTCTGTGGCCGCCGCGCGTGACAGATTGATTAACGCGAGCCCAGGGGCCACATTCCGCCCATGCCAGCCAGCGCTAAAAGCAAAGCCAAGCCGGCCGCCAAGCCGGCGCCCGCAGCAAAATCCGCCAAGACGGCATCCGCCCCCGCCAATCCGGCCGCGCGGCCGCTCAAGAAGGGCGACCACCTGTTCCTGGTGGACGGTTCCTCCTACATTTTCCGCGCCTATCACGCGCTGCCGCCGCTCACCCGCAAGTCGGACGGCCTGCAGGTCAATGCCGTGCTCGGCTTCTGCAACATGCTGTGGAAGCTGCTCGCCGAGATGAAGCCGGACGAGAAGCCGACCCATCTCGCGGTGGTGTTCGACAAGTCCGAGAAGACCTTCCGCACCGACTTTTATCCCGACTACAAGGCGCACCGGCCCGACGCGCCGGCCGATTTGATCCCGCAGTTCCCGCTCATCCGCGAGGCGGTGCACGCCTTCCAGATCCCCTGCCTGGAGCAAGCCGGCTTTGAGGCCGACGACCTGATCGCGACCTATGCGCGGCTCGCCTGCGAGGCCAAGGCGACGACCACCATCGTCTCTTCCGACAAGGACCTGATGCAGCTCGTCGGCAACGGCGTCATCATGTACGACACCATGAAGGACCGCCGCATCGGCCGCGACGAGGTGATCGAGAAGTTCGGCGTGCCGCCCGACAAGGTCATCGAGGTGCAGGCGCTGATCGGGGATTCGACCGACAACGTGCCGGGCGTGCCCGGCATCGGCGTCAAAACCGCGGCGCAGCTGATCGGCGAATACGGCGATCTCGAAACGCTGCTCAAGCGCGCAAGCGAGATCAAGCAGGACAAGCGAAGGCAGTCGCTCATCGACAATACCGAGCTCGCGCGCGTCTCCAAGCGGCTGGTGACGCTCGACCAGAACGTGCCGCTCGACGTACCGGTCGATTAGCTCGCCGTGCACGAGCCGGACTACAAGCACCTGATCGCCTTCCTGAAGGCGATGGAGTTCTCGACCATCACCCGCCGCATCGCCGAGAAGGCCGGCATCGATGCGTCGGCGGTGGAGGCGGACAGCAAGCTCGCCGCGGGCACGGCGCGACCCTCTCCCCAATCTCAGCCTGTCATGGTCGGGCTCGACCCGGCCATCCATGAAGCAGCGCCGAATGCGCCGGGCGGCCGTATGGACCCCCGGGTCAAGCCCGGGGGTGACAGGCAGAGTTTGGGGAGAGGTGAAGCTGGCACGCTCACCCCCATCGCGCTCGCGACCGCGCGCAGCGAGCAAGCGCGCACGGCCAAGATCGACCGCTCCAAATACGAATGCGTGCGCACGCTCGATCGTCTGAAGGAGTGGATCGCGCGCGCGCATGAAGCGGGTGTCGTCGCCATCGACACCGAGACCACCAGCCTCGACGCCATGCAAGCGGCGCTGTGCGGCTTCTCGCTGGCAGTGGCGCCGAACGAGGCCTGCTACGTGCCGATCGCCCACCGCGAGGGCGGCGGCGAAGGCAAAGGCGATCTGTTCTCGCCGGAAGCCAAATTGTGCGAAGGCCAAATTCCCGAACGCGACGCGCTCGCCGCCATCAAGGCGCTGCTCGAGGACAGGGCCGTGCTCAAGATCGGGCAGAACCTGAAATACGACTGGCTGGTGTTCGCGCAGCGCGGCATCGAAATACGCAGCTACGACGACACCATGCTGATCTCGTATGTGCTCGACGCCGGCAAGAACGGCCACGGCATGGACGATCTTGCCAAGCGCTGGCTCAACCACGACACCATCCATTTCCAGCACGTCGCCGGCAGCGGCAAATCGCAGGTGACCTTCGACTGCGTGTCGATCGAGAAAGCGACCGAATACGCCGCCGAGGACGCCGACGTCACGCTGCGGCTGTGGTACGCGCTCAAGCCGCGGCTCGCCGCCGAGCGCGTGACCACGGTCTACGAGACGCTGGAGCGCGCCATGCCGGTCGTGCTGGCGCGCATGGAGCGGCGCGGCATTTCCATCGATCGACAAGTATTGTCGCGGCTGTCGGGCGAATTCGCACAGGAGCAGGCGGCGCTCGAGGACGAAATCCAGAAGCTCGCCGGCGAGCCGCTCAATCCCGGCTCGCCCAAGCAGATCGGCGACATTCTGTTCGGCAAGCTCGGCCTGCCGGGCGGCTCGAAGACCAAGACCGGGCAATGGGCGACCGGCGCGCGCACGCTGGAGGATCTCGCCGAGCAGCATGAATTGCCGCGCAAGATCCTCGACTGGCGGCAGGTCTCCAAGCTGCGCTCGACCTACACCGAGGCGCTGCCGACCTACGTCAATCCCACGACGCACCGCGTGCACACCTCTTACGCGCTCGCCTCGACCTCGACCGGCCGGCTGTCGTCGTCGGAGCCGAACCTGCAGAACATCCCGATCCGCACCGAGGACGGCCGCAAGATCCGGCGCGCCTTCGTGGCCGCGCCCGGCATGCAGCTGGTGTCGGCCGACTACTCGCAGATCGAATTGCGCCTGCTGTCGGAAGTGGCCGAAGTGCCAACGCTGCGCAAGGCGTTCCAGGACGGCGTCGACATCCACGCCATGACCGCGTCGGAAATGTTCGGCGTGCCGGTGAAGGACATGCCGCCGGACGTGCGCCGCCGCGCCAAAGCGATCAATTTCGGCATCATCTACGGCATTTCGGCCTTCGGCCTCGCCGCGCAGCTCGGCATCGACAAGAACGAGGCCGGCGCCTACATCAGGAAATATTTCGAGCGCTTCCCCGGCATCCGCGACTACATGGACGAGACGCGCGAGTTCTGCCGCCAGCACGGGCACGTGCTCACGCTGTTCGGCCGCAAGTGCCACTACCCGGAGATCAATAACTCGAACCCGTCGATCCGCGCCTTCAATGAGCGCGCGGCGATCAATGCGCGCCTGCAAGGCTCGGCCGCCGACATCATCCGCCGCGCCATGATCCGCATCGAGCCGGAGCTCGCAGCCGCCAAGCTGCGCGCGCAGATGCTGCTGCAGGTGCACGATGAGCTGATCTTCGAAGTGCCGCAAGCCGAAGTGGCCGACACCGTCGCCATCGTCAAAGAGGTGATGGAAAGCGCGCCGCACCCGGCGGTGGCGCTGCATGTGCCCTTGCGGGTCGACGCCCGCGCCGCCGACAACTGGGACGAGGCGCACTAATCATTCCGCTCATTCCCGCGAAAGCGGGAATCCAGAGCCAAGCTCACAAGGTCAGCAATTTGCCGCCTTGGGTCCCCGCTTTCGCGGGGACGAGCGGCTGAGCGGCGTCTACCGCCGCTTCTTCTTCGACGCCTTGCCCTTCTTCTTCGCGCCGCTTGACGCCGCCTTGCTCACGCCTTCGCCGCCAGCACCGCGATCGCCTCGATCTCGAACAGCCCGCCCGGCCGCGCCAGCGCCGGCACGCCGATGGTGGTTGAGGCCGGCGGCGCGGCCTTGTTGAGATAGCGGTCGCGCACCTCGCGGAAGGCGGCCATGTTGCCTTCGATGTCGACCAGGAAATTGTTGATCTTGACCACGTCGCGCCATTGCGCGCCCGCCGCTTCCAGCGCGCGCGTCATGTTCTCGAAGGCCTGGGTGCATTGGGCGCGGAAGTCGCCTGGCGCGCCTACGAACTTGTTGTCGGTGTCGACGCCGAGCTGGCCGGCGAAATAGATCGTGCGCGAGGGTCCGGTGGCCTCGACCACGTAGCTGTAGCCCGGCGGCTTGGCGAGGGTGTTTGGATTACTGAAGCGGACGGCCATGGAGAACCTCTCTGCGGTTACTTTTCCTCGAGTAGTCCCAATTGCTTCCCGAGCCACTTCGTGGTCGGCGCCTGGATCAGGATGGTCATCAGGATCGCGATGAAGGTGACCGATGCGATGATATGGGCGCCCGGCGCCTTCATGCCGAGCAACAGACCGGCGAGCGCGGCCGGAATGACGCCGGTCTCGCGGGTCCAGCACATGAACAGCATCTCATTGAAGCTCCAGCGCGCGCGCCGGTCAGGCAGCGCGCACGCAAACACGGTGATCGGCCGGGCGATCATCATGAGAACGGCGACGACGAGCACGCCGCCGAGCCAGTATTGGCCCATCAGCTGGAAATCGACCTGCGAGCCGAGCAGGATGAAAATGAACAGGCGCATGATGAACGCCGTCGTCATCACATATTCGTCGAGCTTTTGCGCCTCGGCCGCCCCCATATTGAACCCGAAGGCGTCCTTGTTTCCGATCATGATGCCGAACACGAAAACCGCCATGAAGCCGCTGGCCTGCAGGCCGTCGGCGGCGAAATAGGCGCCGATCACGGCCACCAGCGTCACCACTGGCGCGTATTCGGCGAGGAAGGACCAGCGCTCGTGCGCGATCAGCAGCGCGGCCAGATAGCCGAGCGCGGCGCCGGCGACGATTCCGACGGCGGACTGCTTGAACAGATCGACCACGGAGTCCGTCAGCGAGAAGCCGCCGGTGCCCATGGCCACGGCCAGAACGCCGAAGGTGACGATGGCGCCCATGGCGTCGTTGAAGGCCGACTCGCTCATGACCGTTTGCGCCACCCGATCGCGAATTTTCACCTGCCGGAAAATAGGCACCAGCGTCGCCGGGTCGGTGGAGGCGAGTGCCGCGCCCAGCAGAAGCGCGACAATCCAAGGCACGCCGAGGATGAAGTGCGCCGCGAATCCTGTCACGGCGGCGGTAATCAGCACGCCGACCGTCGCGATCACGACAATCGTGATCCACACCCGCTTCAGGATTTCGAGCCGCAGCGACGCGCCGCCGTCGAACAGGATATAGCTCGCTCCGAACAGAAGGATGAGCTGATAAAGCGCCGAATCCGACTTGATGTTGATCAGGCCGAGGCCCGCCGGGCCGATCGCAATGCCGACGATCAGAAAAATCGCCACGTCGGGAATCTTGCACTTCTGCGCCACAAAGCCGGTGACGGTGCCGATGGTCAGAATGAGCGCGCCGGAAAGTAACGTATGTTTCGCGAGTTCAATCGCGGGCGATGCTTCCATCGTAATCCCCCCAAGACGCAGGACAACTCGGGCGCCCTGCTTTCTTTTTTTTCAGCGTCGGCGCGCGAAATGCTGCCCGACACCCCGTGAAATGGCAAGGCGGGTGCGCGGGAAGCGCGCTTCGGCCAAATAGCCAGCGGGCGTCTCGCAATGACAGCGATTGAAATCATTCATTAGCCATGGCGCGTGGCCGCAGCCTCCCGCCTAACGCGGAATTTACCCGCCGGCTGCTTTGCTCCCCCAAGCTTCCGGGGCGCGGCGCAACCTTCCGCCTGCGGGGACGTTGGTGTGTGCCGCTTCGTCATTCCCGGCGGGGCGCGGAGTGTGGGACAGGGGCATTGCGATGACTGCCGGCGGCAGGTTGCTCATGCGTGTTTCGGCCGGCTTCCTCGCCGCCGGCCTGCTGACGCTTGCGCCCGCAAGGCCGGCCTCGGCGGAAAACCTGTTCCAAAGCCTGTTCGGCGAGCTCGACCGCGCGCTGCAGGGGCGGCAATCGCCGGAGCGGCTGCCCGAGCGCGTCCCCGCCTTCGCCGAGCCCTTCGGCAATGTCGACCGCCCGGCGCCGCCGTCCATGCGGGCGGAGGGCGGCCCCGCCGCGGCCTATTGCGTGCGCACCTGCGACGGCCATTTCTTTCCGGTGCGGGCGCAGGCCGGCATGAGCACGGCGGAAGCCTGCCGCGCCTTTTGCCCGGCCAGCGAGACCCGCCTCTATTCCGGCGGCAGCATCGACTACGCGGTGGCGCGCGACGGCAACCGCTATGCCGACCTGCCCAACGCCTTCGTCTATCGCAAGCGTCTCGTCGCCGGCTGCACCTGCAACGGCCGCGATGCCTTCGGGCTGGCGCATATCGACGTGGCGACCGATCCGACCCTGAAGCCGGGCGACGTGGTGGCGACCGATCGTGGCCTGGTCGCGTTCAGCGGCCGCCAGGACGGCGCCGCGAATTTCACGCCGGTCGGATCCTATGTCTATTTCTCCAAGAGCTATCGCGAGCAGCTGTCGGCGCTGCGCATCACACAGCCCAATCCGGGTCCGCCCAACGCCACGCCGGTCAGGCTGCCGCTGCCCGCCGATGCGGCGCGCGACGATCGCGCCCGCAGCGCCCAGCGCTAGGCGTCCCCCCGCCCCGAATTGGCCTTAACGCTCACGCTCATTCGATCTTGACCCGGCGCGGGCGTCGGGCAGATTCGCCGTCGAAGCTTCGCAAAAGGCGGATGGGGACGATGCGCAAAACGGCGTTGAAATGGGCGGCGGTTCTTCTGGCCGTCTTGCTGGCGGGGCCCGCGATGGCCGCGCGCTGCCGCAACACCGGCAGCTTCGAGAAATGGCTCGCCGACTTCAAAAAGGACGCCTTGGCGCAGGGCATCTCGCCGCAGGTGCTGGCGGAAGCCGCGCCCGACCTGACCTTCGATCCGGCCATCATCCGCCGCGATCGGGGCCAGGCGGTGTTCAACCTCACCTTCCTGCAATTCTCCGACAAGCTCATCGCCGGCTACCGCATGCAGAACGGCATGGAGGCGATGAAGAAGAACGCCGCCGTCTTCGCGCGCGTCGAGAAGGAATACGGCGTGCCGGCGCCGGTGCTCACCGCCTTCTGGGGGCTGGAGAGCGACTTCGGCAAGATGTTCGGCAATTACCGGATCCTGCGCGCGCTCACCACGCTCGCCTATGACTGCCGGCGTCCCGACTTCTTCCGCGAGCAATTGATCGCCGCATTGCGCATCGTCCAGGGCGGCGATCAGCGCGCCTCCGACATGATCGGCGACTGGGCGGGCGAATTCGGCGGCCTACAGTTCACCGCCGGCGATTATCTCAAGAACGCGGTCGACTTCGACGGCGACGGCCGCCGCGACCTGATCAAGAGCATTCCCGACACGCTCGCCTCCGGCGCCAATTTCCTGGTGCATCTCGGCTGGCGGCGCGGCGAGCCCTGGCTGCAGGAAGTGCACGTGCCGCAAAACCTGAAATGGGAGGAGGCCGACCTCAACATCCAGCATCCGGTCTCGCAGTGGGCGGCCTGGGGCGTGCGCCCGGCCTGGGGCAAGCTGCCGGCGGGCGACATGCCGGCCTCGCTCCTGCTGCCGATGGGCCGCCACGGCCCGGCCTTCCTCGCCTATCCGAACTTCAAGGCCTTCCTCGGCTGGAATTCGGCCTTTGTCTATTCCACCACCGTCGCCTATTTCGCCACGCGGCTTGCCGGCGCGCCGGTGGTGAGCCACGCCGCCGCCAAGACCGTGCAGCCGCTGACCACCGAGCAGACGATGGAATTGCAGCGCCTGCTCACCAAGCACGGCTACGACGTCGGCGACATCGACGGCAAGCTCGGCAATGCCACGCGCGAGGCGGTGAAGAAGGCGCAGATCAAGACCGGCCTGCCGGCGGATTCCTATCCGACCGCCGAATTGATCGCCAAGCTGCGCGGCGGCTAAGCCCGCAACTCGCTGTCGAGCTGCTTCATCTGCGCCGGGCCATAGCGCTCGCCGGCGGCTGAGTCCTTCGGCACCGCCTGCTCGATGGTCGCGAGCTCGTCCGCGCTGAGCGTGAGCGATAATCCCGCCAGTGCGTCGGCGAGCTGGGCGCACGTGCGCGCGCCGATCAGCGGAACGATGTCGGGCCCGCGCGAGCGCAGCCAAGCAAAGGCGAGCTGCGCGACGGTCGCGCCGCGCGCCTTGGCGATCTTCGCCAGCGCCGCGATCAGCGCGCGGTTGCGCTCGAAATTCTGACCCGCAAAGCGCGGCATGCGACTGCGGATTTCGCCCGCGCCCGCGCCGTTCGCCAGCGTCGCGTCGCTGATCAGCCCGCGCGACAGCACGCCATAGGCCACGACTGGCACCTTGAGGGCGCGCGCGGCGGGGAGAATCTCCTCTTCGATGCCGCGGCTCATGAGCGAATATTCGATCTGCAGCGCCGCGATGGGATGCAACGCGGCGGCGCGCCGCAGCGTGCGCGCGGAAACTTCCGATTGTCCGATGGCGCGCACGTAGCCGGCCTTGACCAGATCGGCGATGGCGCCGAGCGTGTCCTCGAGCGGCACCATGTGGTCGTAGCGCGCGGGCTGATAGAGATCGATGTAGTCGGTCTTCAGCCGGCGCAGGCTGTAGGCGAGAAAATTCTTCACCGCCGCCGGGCGCAGGTCGTAGCCGATCCAGCCGCCGTCGGGGGCGCGCAAGGCGCCGAACTTCACGGATATGAAGGCGCGCTGACGGCGGCCGCCCTTGAGCGCCTCGCCGATCAGCATCTCGTTGTGGCCCATGCCGTAGAAATCGCCGGTGTCGATCAGCGAAATCCCCGCGTCGAGCGCGGCCTGAATGGTGGCGAGGCTTTCGGCGTCGTCGGGCTGCCCGTAGCCGCCCGACATGGCCATGCAGCCGAGACCGGCGGCGGCGATTTCGCTCCCGTTAGCTCCGAGGCGGATCTTTTGCATGGCGGCATTCTAGACTGCACGCACGTCAACGGCGATATCGATGTTTGCTGGATCGCCCGCTTTCGCGGGCGATGACAGTTGATGTTTGCAAATAAGTCCGCCGCGGCGCGCGCTTACGGCACGAGGCCGTTGTCGATGGAAAAGTCGCGGCCTCCGCCTACGCTGCCGCCACCGCCGCCGATCTTCATCGCCCAGTAGCGGCGGCCGTTTTTGGATACCGCCGAGGCGACGGCCTGGCACCCGCCGAGCATCATGTTGGCGCGGTGATGGGCCGAATGCATCCACGCCTTCCGCGCGCAAGCCTCATCGCGGCAGCCGACCGCGACATTTTCGGCCGCGGCGCCTGCCGGGCCGCGATGCCGCATGAACCCCGCATGATCGAGGCTGTTGCGCCGGGCCATGTCGTTGGCGTGCTGCTGGGCGAGCGCATAGAGCCTGGCGCAATCGGCATGGCACGCGCCGGCGCAGGCGGCGCTGAACAGCAACGCGATGGCGAACCGAATGATGCCAGTCTTCATGACACCCATCTCGCCTTGCAGCGAGCAAACTACTCCGCCGCGATCCTGACCTCCGGCGCCGCCGC